>Ga0307510_10001015_pt1 | contig 29739 bp, 6 predicted proteins | sample 12_EM_MG_FD_207224 | JGI IMG/M metagenome (GOLD analysis project Ga0307510, IMG submission 207224) | Populus trichocarpa ectomycorrhiza microbial communities from riparian zone in the Pacific Northwest, United States - 12_EM | ecosystem: Host-associated > Plants > Roots > Unclassified | place... | reverse complement strand
GGGATCAACTCGAACTTTTTAAAATTTTTATGGATCAAAGTAACAACCGCTAAAGTAAAAGTAACAATTATTTTATTGAATAACCAACTCTTTACCCGAATTACATTGCTGGTAGGATTTCAAGTTAATTTTTAATGTAGAAAAAGGAAACGCCTTCATTTTGGATATATTTTTAGGTATCATGGTTTTTTTTAATTGAGAAATGAAAAGATGTTATTTATGCTTAATAAAATAAATTAAAAATTATATGAATTGATAAATTGATAAATTATTATTAATGTTAATTAAATACTAAAACGGAAAGCTAATCTTCTTAGTAAAGTAAAAATAAAGATGCATATGTAAATATTTTACATTGACTATTTTTTTTATATACATTTTAATTTCTTTTATATGGACTCAAACCTACGTTTCCGTCATAGTTATATAAAAACTCCATTTTCATTGAACTTTTATGGAGAAGATGAACCCATTGGAACAAATATCGGCCTTTTATGGGAGAAATATAGCCTTTTAGACACTTTTTCTCTCATCATAATTTTTTGGTGATAATCTTTGTCATCTCTCAATATTTAAAAAGTAAAACATAAAAAAAATAAAGTTTGGTACCAAACATGAATTGCTAAAATAATAGATAACTAAAACTTTAGGGATTAGATTGAAGAGATTTCCGTACCAAAATCTAATGGGGTCTGTTTTGGCTGTCTTTATTAAAGTTGCCTCCTGGCTCTTATTTTTTATTTTCAACTACAATTAAACCAAATTTTGAAAAATTAATTTCTAATTTATTTTCAATTTATGACATTTAGTGTATGTAAGATGAATCAAATTAAAATAAATATAAAAAAGGATGAAGTTGTAAAAAATAAAAGTTAAAAAATGCACTATTCATATAAATATTGGAATAATAAAAATCGAGAAAGCAACAATGGTGTACAATACTACTAGGAGCATGGTTATTAAACTCGGACCGTCTCGGGACGGCGGGTCGACCGGGTGGCTGGACCGGTTCGAGTAAGGCAAAAGACGGGGATAAACAAAAATATGGTAAAACTCAGTTGACCTTGACCTGATCGACCTGGGACCCGGTCGACCTGACGACTATTTTTTTGTATTTTTAGTTGGTTATTAACTCTTTTCAAAGTTCACTATATAAATACTAGAATAATGTTTTATTTTTTCAATGTGAGATTTGAAATCTTTTAATATATATACTCTATGTTCACAAGAAAAAAATTATTTTTTCAATGTGGGATTTGAAGCCTTTTAATATATATACTCTATATTCACAAGAAAAAAATTATATTTTTTCAATGTGGAAGAAAAAACCTTTTTGATTTAAATACTTTAACTTAAAAGAATAAAATACTGATATAATATCTTTTCAATGTGGGATAAATTTTTTTTTGAAATAATTTCTTAAAATTCATTATTTATAACATATATAATTTATATTCACATGTATTGTTTTTTAATTTTTTTTATATGAAATATTAAAATTTTGATTTTTTTTTTAATTTTTTCAAGCTGATCCGGGTCAATAAGAATCCTGAGTCAAAAACTATGGCTAGAGAGGCTCTTTTCATATAAAATTATAAAAATCTCTTAAAACCAGTAACCACAGCCGCAAATATTGGCCCGTGGTCAAAGCTTTGACCAATCAGGTCCTCAATTTTGCTAATATATTTTGAAATCAATGTTTTGCCTTAGCTATTATTCATCATTCAAGGGTTGATACCACTCCTACAGCGTGAACCAGAAAGTCTCGAAGCCGACCGACGCCTAAACTTGTCAGGTAGACCGTATTCTTGTAATGTCTACAGTTCGTATAGTATTGTATTTTTATAACGTCTACAGTTTGTATAGTATTGTATTTTCATGCCAGTCACTCACCTTTCTAGATTTCACTTTCGGGGGTGATCCCCCATGCTCTCTCTTTAGGATTCATGTTTTATAAAAGATATTTATATAAAAGCTTCTATCATGCATTTGGCTTGATTGTCTTTTATTTATAAATTTTTCCATGTATAGATATATAATTATTATTTTTATTTGACAATAAAAACATTCTCAGTTCATAAAAAATATGCTCCCCGCATCGATTTGGTATATATATTCAAAAAAATAATAATTCATATGAATATATAATTATATTTGATACTTCATATGAGCATATTGCTCACACCAAACATTCTCAATGCCAAGTGGTAGATTCCACCAATTACACGTGGTTTTTGATATATTCTCCACCTGCCAATATCTTGGATCAAGAACATATTAAAACATGAGCTGTCAAGATCATGATCCAATCCTTTGTTTATTTATTGTACCACTAGGATAAAAAAAAGGACATAATCGAAATGATTTGTGTAAAACAGGGTACAGGTCTGAATACAGAAAACATCTGGGTACAGGTCTGAATACCAGTACGGGTCCACTGCGGCGGCTTTCAACAGTTTGGTGGGCAACGCACTCCTTGTAATCCCGTGCACTTTTTTTAACTACTTTTCAAAACGTTTAAAGTATAAGCACAAAAAGACACTCGCTCTCTCTCTCTGTCCCCTTATGAATTATGATATAAATATCTTCTCACCAACTCCTTAAAATCTCGGCAGAAAAGTTTGCACCACATTCTGGGCTCAAACTTGTCACTTGTTGATCTTTAGCATCTCATCAGATTCGATTCATTTCCCAATTCCCATATTTCAGGTTTGCGTTTCTTTTTATTGAAGATCACTTGAGAGTTTGTGTCTAATCTTAGTTTGCTTGATTTTTTGTTTTGTTTTGGTGAGTTAAAGCTTTTGTTTCATTTCTTTTATATTACAACTACGTTTTGGCTTCGATAAAACTAAGGAAAGGGACTGAATTTTAGCGTTTTTGTGTTTGGTCAAAACCAATAACCTCGGTTACAGGACCTCTGAGAAACAAGTTTTTAGTATCTCGATTTTGTAGCCAATATTTTTGTGTTACTGAATCAGATCAGGAAAGGCGGTGCCGGGGAAAGGAAGCAAATCTTGATATATCAAAGACATGGGATCCGGTCAATGGATGGTAGAGAAGAGATCTGGTTTAGAAAATGATTCGTTTCTAAAGGAACATGAGACTGCGCCTGAGAGTGGGTGCCTTTCAATTATTGTTCTTGGTGCTTCTGGTGATCTAGCCAAGAAGAAGACTTTCCCTGCTCTCTACCATCTTTATCGCCAGGTAATTAAAGGGAAATCCTTTTGCTTGCCAATAAAAGATACGGTCTCTTGTGAATCTAGAGAAGTTTTATTGATTTTTTTTATGGGATGTTGGGCAGGGGTTTCTGCACCCAGATGAAGTCCACATTTTCGGATATGCAAGGACTAGGATTTCAGATGATGAACTTAGAGATCGAATCCGTGGGTGAGATATCTTGCCTAGCCTCCGTCTTGTGTGCCTGCTTCATACTTGTGTTCATGTGCTCTATCAAATGTGTTCGTTTTTTACTCCGGTTCACTGTGATAGAGTAAATAATGGGCAAGGTGCTGGGATTTGTGTAGTTCATACCAGGAAGAAAGTAGGGAGCACATAGTTCATAGATGTACTTTGTGACCGCGGCTATGTTTCAGCCATTTTTTTGGGCTAAAGGTTATTGATAAGTATAATGAATATTGCAAATGACTGGGATTGAACAATCATTTCAGATATCTTGGCAAAGAAGCTGAAGTTGTATCAAAGTTCTTGCAACTGGTTAGTCTAGCTCTTTCTATGCGTTGTTTTTTTATTAGTCTGTTCCGGCATGCACCACTAAAATATTTTTTAACTTCGCAGATCAAATATGTAAGTGGTTCTTATGATACTGAGGATGGCTTTCAGCTATTGGATAAGGAAATTTCACAGCATGAAGTATCAAAAAACAGTGCAGAAGGATCATCTCGAAGACTATTTTATCTTGCACTTCCCCCCTCAGTGTATCCAACTGTCTGCAGGATGATCAGAAAATGTTGCATGAATAAATGTAAGAATTGTTGATCTAATTTGCTTTTGTGGCTTCCAATATCGAATGGAAACATTTTTTGGCCATTAACTTTACAAAGGCCGACGCTCTCTCTTTTACCATATCCTCTTTTACATCTGGTATTTCTTGGAAGAAAAGAAAAGGTACAAGAAGAAATTCATTTGCCTGAATGCCACTTTTGGAATGGAAAAAACAAAATAAAAGAAAGAAAGATAGAAAGCGAGAACTGCCCTATTTGTGCAGACACTGACAATTAAATTACCTGTTTTGACCGCCTTGCATTTTCTTAAGAATGTCTCTTCAGGGGGTCTTAAAACTTACATTCCAGATTGGCATAACTGGATGCCCCAGTATTATGCACAGCCATCACTGGATCTGCTAATGGTGGAGAATCTTCATATGTTTTTGTTTCAGTTTACCCCCCTAAATGAGATGATGTTTTATTGTAGCTACAATTATAACATTGATTCATTTATCCTTGAAAGCTAATTGAACTTGCCATTATATTTGATCTAGATTTGGTTAGATAAATTGTGCTAGACTTCCCAAAGCCATCGTTCAAGTAGCTGTGTCAATTTTCCAGTGTTGCTGCAGACCAGAACTTCTTGTGTTTATCTTATTGACTGCTGTTCTTGTAATCCTTTCCAGCTGATCATGGGGGATGGACTAGAATTGTCATTGAGAAACCTTTTGGCAAAGATTTGGAATCTGCAGAAAATCTCAGTGCCCATATTGGAGAGTTGTTTGAAGAAGCACAACTTTTTCGTATCGATCACTACTTGGGAAAAGAATTGGTGCAGAACTTGGTAAGATACATAGAAATATTTAATGCTCATTGTTCATCAACGTTGGTATCTCTTTTTAATCCTTTTTGTTGCTTGGATTTTGTAGCTAGTTCTCCGTTTTGCAAATCGCTTCTTTTTACCTCTTTGGAACCGCGACAACATTTCCAATGTTCAGGTGAGCATCTTTTGTCATTGTGTGCCAGACAAAAAAATAAATAAATGCTAATGACGAATATGAAATTATAGTTGATAAGTTAATGGTTTGGAAAACACTTCCTAGCTATGAATTTATGGCTTTCAACGATCATCTCAAAACATCAAAGTATGAGAGTCTTCTTCACCAATGTATCTTCTGTTAATTAAAAGCATCAGTGCATCATAAATGTCAATCATCATCTCCTTTGTTGCCTTTTCAGATTGTGTTTCGGGAAAATTTTGGAACTGAAGGTCGTGGTGGATATTTTGATGAATATGGGTATGCTCAGTAAACACCAGTTTCTTGTACAGTCCATAGAGCAGGATCTCTTACCAAGAAACCACATCTTTTTTTTCTTTGGAAAGTGTTCGTACTGTAATAACAAGTAGTATACGTAATTTTACTTTCTTTACGCTGGTTTTTCTTCTAGTTTTTGATTCATATCTTCTTGAAAATTAGCAGGGAAATATTTTCTTGAAAATGCAAGGGTTATGGAAACTTTTGTTTTCTGTTAATTTGTATTGTTGAGCTCTTTGGGTGTTTTGTAACTACAAAATCAAGAAGTCACAAGCAGTAACCTTGTTTTTCTGCTGCAGGATTATTCGTGATATTATTCAAAATCACTTATTACAGGTATGGGCAATGGGTTTAAGCTGTGGACTATTATATGCTTCGTCATCTTTTTTGGAGTCTTAATAACCCCTGCATGTAGGAGAAGCATTTTTTCTGGAGCATTCAGATATATAAATATTGTCTACTTTAGAATTTGTTTTTTCTCATCGAAATAGCTCAGCCTTGTACTTGGGCATATCTTGATGGTATTCATTTGAACTTGGGATCATGAGCAAGTAGCACCAGTCAAGAGAAAATATGAGAAAGGAAATGAGTTTCATTCGTGGCTAACTATTGTTCTACTTATCACAGATTCTTTGTCTGGTTGCCATGGAAAAGCCCGTTTCTCTCAAACCTGAATATATTCGGGATGAGAAAGTGAAGGTGAGCATCAATCAGTTTCAGATCATCAACTATCTCTCATAATCTCCTGATATTTATAATCTGGAACCCTTTAATGATAATCATGAACCAAAATGCTTCAATTTGTTAGTTCCCTGAGGGATGAAAAGCATTAATTATTGAACCTCTTAGGAGTCCATTTAGACCAAAGCATGTCGTTTAAAATTAATTTTCTGTTGTGCTGTCATCTGTTCCTTCAGAGGTTGATGCTCTGAGTCTTAAGAGTACCCTTTCAATTCAAATACTTATTGTTCAGTGACATTCAGGTTCTTCAATCAGTACTTCCAATCAGAGATGAAGATGTTGTTCTTGGACAGTATGACGGCTACAGGGATGACCCAACAGTTCCTGATCAATCAAATACCCCAACATTTGCTACTGTTGTTCTGAGAATACATAATGAAAGATGGGAAGGTATATTTACTTTAGGATCCATTTACTCTGCTATTTATGGAACATTTTCACAGTTCAGAGGAAATGATTTCTGAATCTCCTATTTTGGAACCTTAGATATACTTCAGACATCAGATTGATCGAAGAAGCAAAATAGTTTGTTCTCATTGGTGCTTCCATACTTTGTTTCTCAGGGGTTCCTTTCATACTAAAGGCAGGAAAAGCATTAAATTCAAGCAAGGCAGAGATACGTGTTCAATTTAAGGACGTTCCTGGTGATATATTCAAATGTATGACTCTGGAACTTTAGAGTTCTGCATCACCACTTCCTCTGTGGTCCATGTTGATTCCTCTGTGGCTCATTTTTTAGAAGTTATGATGGTTCTTTTTGATAAAAAAAATAAAAATGTTTACCTATGTATAAAATTGATTCCCTGCTCCCAAATACGTTAGTTTGGTCCCTGTAAGCATCTTATTGCTTGACCTGTGTTTAATTTTGTAGGTCAAAAGCAAGGAAGGAATGAGTTTGTAATACGCCTGCAACCCTCAGAAGCCATGTACATGAAACTTACGGTATGAGTCTAATTTGGTAATTGCATGCAAAGCCTTTTCCTTTGTCAAATTGCATGAATGTTTTGTCCAGTAAAATGGGACATTAGAGCTAAAGAGATTCTGCATTGCCTCTCTGAAATATCATCCCATGCGTTCCCTTTAGTTGTGAGCTGAATGCTCGAGACATCATAAATCTTCAACCAGAGATTATACACTAGATCTCAGGTATCTTTGTGCTTGCCTCTGAATTTCTCTCTGCCACTCATGCAGGTCAAGCAGCCTGGACTCGAGATGTCTACTGTTCAAAGTGAACTGGACTTGTCATATATGCAACGTTATCAAGGGGTTCCCATCCCGGAGGCATATGAACGTCTGATTCTTGACACGTATGACTCCTGCCCTTTGGCCATATTTTTTCAACAAAATATATTTTAGTGCTACTCTTGTCGTGAGAGTTCATAAAGATGCTTGAATTAAGTCCAATGAGCTTAGAAGCTTTAGCGTTATCTAAGAACCAAGGATATAAATAACAGAACTGGTAACGAGTATTGATTTTGGTTTTGCAGAATTAGGGGCGATCAGCAGCATTTTGTTCGCAGAGATGAATTGAAGGTAAATTTTGTTTCAGCTTCGTAAAATATCTGGACTGAAATGGGATATCAAAATCTGATGGTTGCTCCATTTCAATCATCAGGCAGCATGGGAGATCTTCACACCCCTTCTGCACAGGATTGACAATGGTGAAATGAAGCCAAAGGAATACCAACCAGGCAGCCGGGGTCCAGTCGAAGCAGATGAGCTGCTGGCAAAAGCTGGTTATGTTCAAACACATGGCTATATCTGGATTCCTCCTACATTGTAGAAATGTAGCCTGCATGGAATAAGCTGCTGTGCAGTTTCCCTAAAAATAGTATAATTTTTAGTTATGAAATACTACCTGAGGTGTTCGTGTTTTATGTACTGCGGCCTTCAGCTAAGCTTGTTGAGAGAATTTGCTTTGGCATGTGAGCAGTCTCCACTCGGAATATGTATAATAAGTACGTGTCTACGTGAGGAAATAAGGAAATAAAATTGCTTTAAGCCGTTGCCAGTGTGTAATTCTTCGAGCTTTATTAATAATTTTAAATTCTCTCTTATGTTTTTCAACGTGGCAAGCTGTGATTAGCGTATTATTTGTGTGTTAATATATTAAGATTTTAACCACTATTCTACTGTCATGTACTATAAAATTAACATGTAAAAGAGAAAAACTAAAAGATTGATACGAAGCTGAAAAAAATACATGACAAAAATCTTCAACTCAAAACTTTGAATCACTATTATTAGCTATTAAATAAATATATAATTTTTTTTTAAGATCAATTATTAACTCATGTACATGAATTTTAAAAGTTAACAGTAAAATTTTAATTCAAACAAATATACTATTCAAAATATTAAAAAATAAATTTGAAACTACATAAAATTAAAGTGAAAGTAAAAATAAATCCACTATTAAAGTTACATCCTTCGATGTTCGATGTTTTGTGGAATATAATTCATCTATAATCGAATCTGAATCGATATTGTAACAACCTCTCAATCGGGATAAAATAACAATCTCATGTCAACTGGAAAACAAAGTAATTAAATTTTTTTCCTTTCTCAATTCCTCCTTCCTTCACTTGATTCTTTCTTAGATTAGTGTTTTTTAAGTTAGACTTTGTAAGTTTACAAGGTTATTCTCTAATTTTTCTTATTTTTTTTCTTAGATTTTTTTTTTATGTTTTTCCCTTACTTTTCTTTCTCGCTTTTTCTTTTCTTTCTTTTCTTATTCTGATTCTGCCAAGTCGGCAACATATAAAAGGAAGGAAGAGCTGATTTGTTTTATTTTTTAATGGCAAATAACCATTTTACCCTTAATAAGTCATTTTGTTTTTGTTTGACGGTTTTTTTTTGTTAGCACTACCAAACTCTGTTTATCATAAAATTTTAACCAGATTTTATTCAATATATTTTAAGATCCCTCATAAAATTTCAGCTCAATCTGATGGTCGGATTGAAAATTATGTCCAATAACGTAAAACTGATCAAATTGTGATTTTTCATCAAATTTCTGAATTTCTCCAAAACTTCTGAAATTTTAACCCAAACTAAAGCATCATATTAGAAGGCTCCACATAAATTTTCAGAATTTTTTGATAACTCAATCAAGAATTACGAATTGTTTTTTACATAAAACTAGTCAAAACAATATTGATAAAATCTTGATCTGGGCTATAGCCCACCCAAGCCTTTAACATGCCTCCGCCCTTATGTGTATATATATAATTATACTAAATCTTTTTCAAAGTTTTCTTTATATTTTTCTAATATCAAGTTATTATCAACTTAATTAATTTTTACAACCTGCAAATAAAATTTCAACATATTCCTATCATTCAAGACTTCTATATTTATACATTACCATCAACACAAAAACTTCTTCTTTGTCTTCCATATTTCATCAAGAAAATTAATTATTTTATTATTCCAAAATGTTTCAAGTAATGGGACAATTAACTTAGTTAAGACATAAAACCAACACATATTCATATTAATGCAAATCGAATTTAAAACTTAGTTTACATAAATATAGTCATATGGGTTCAAAAGAAACTAATTAAGATACATCAGCCATATTTAATTTAGATTTATACACTACTTGGTCATAAAATTATATTACATAACAAAATATACATTGATTTCATAAAATTACAAATGCAATATACATTACTTGTCATGACGCTGTAAAGTACCTAAAATTTATATAATACTTAACATAATTAGTTTATACACAAAATATTTACTACTATTATTTTTACATGTAATTATTCACAACTGATACAAGTCGCATGATTTAAGAACGCAATATCTTCTCTTGCCAAGCCAACATTTGTTTCATTTCTACATTATGAATTTCTTTGATTACCCATTAACCAGGGTACTAGTTCTAGTAACTAGGATATCGATATCTTCATCTTTCCATTAACCAAGATATTAATTCCATTAACCAGAGAATTGATATCTTCATCTGCCCATTAATCAAGGCACTAGTCCTATTAATCGGGGTAACTAGTTTCTCAACCACTCATTAATCAGGGCACTGATCCCATTTAACAGGGTAACTAGTTTCTTCAACAATTTATTGTTTATCATATAAGGTTACTATACATTTAAAGAATAATTACAAACATAATTAAATAATGCTCTAGTTTTAAGGTGTCGAACACTTACCTGATATCTGAGCGCGTGAAATGATCCCTTGCTGTTGAGTTGGTCCTGCGGCCTCTTCTGTACGAGCAGGAACAATATATCATTTGTCATTCATTCACAATAAAAGTCAATTTTATTTTCTATACATATTTCAAATTCTCTACGACATATACTCATTCAATCACAATACTAAAATTCTGCATAACTATTAACTCTTTCAAATTATTAAAACATTCATGTTTCACATTTATACTTCCTAATCTACTTTACTTAACATGCATAGTTCTAACTTAATTTCTATTTATCAAGTCATCCTTTTAATTCTTATTTTCTTCACACTTACAATTCTATACTCATCACACAACAATCAAAACTTTTAAAACTATTATTTTTAATAAAAAAAATCCATAATATGGTCGGTTCTAAAAGCCTTATTCCTTTTTATTTATAAATCCAATTTTCATCTCAAAACTTTATTTATAAATCCAATTTTCATCTCAAAACTGCTCATTAACATCTATTTCACATTTCTATAATTCAACTTGTAATCTTAGTCATATCTCTCACCAAATTCTTCTCCTTTATAATTCTAAGTTCATTAAATATTTAATAACAACTAAATAATTTTATTAAATCCATTCCAATCCACCATAAATACATCAACACATATTAATTACACAAAACTACACAAACATTTATTAAATTTCCATGTTCCTCGTTTTTCTCCAAAATGATCGATCCTGGTTCTCTCTAAAACACCCAATTATTTTCTTCAATCATTAATTATTTACATCATCTATAACATATTTCTTCACAATTTCATCAATTTTATATTTTCCCTAAATTTTCTTCTAAGAACCCTTATTCAAAAATATAAAACTTATGCCTTAAATCCATTTCTTTTCATTCAAAATTGTTTAAATAAGTAGAACTTCTTACCCGGCAATAAAATGGATTTCGAAAACAAACTGGTCAAAGTTTTTTCCACTCTTTCAATTTTCATCCTCTTTGTCATGAGTAACAGCCCTAATTTTGTACTCTTCCTCACTTAATTTCCTCTTAAATCTTTGCTTGATGGATTGGTTGGTGTTTCACACTTCCTAACTTATAAATCTTACCTAATTTCTACTTTTTTTCTCAAGAATTTTTAGTGTTTAGCTCTCACAATTATTTTCTCTCTTTCTCTTCTTTATTTCCAGTTATGTTGAAAATTTAAGGAAGAAGAAGAAGTTGAGTTTTGCAGCTTTTAAGTTCAAATGATCATTTTACCCTTGATGAGCTCTTTTAAATTTATGTTCGGCTGTCAATATTTCACGTAACCTTTTCAAACCTGATTGTCCTAAAATTTTACCCTACTATAAATCAATATGTTATAAGACTTTTTGTAAAATGTTAGCTCGGTCCAACGATCGAATTGAAAATTATGCTTAATAGCGTAAAACTGCTAGAGAGATAATTCTACACTAAAATTTAAATTTCTTGTTTCATTGTTCTATGTATCGTAGTAATTATTCCACTAAATTCTTAAGACCATCATGTTATTCCAAAATATATTTATTTTACTTTTTCACCCTTAGGTACATTTACGGCTTATTATCGTTTCACAATATTATTATTGGTTTTCTAACCAAGATTTACACCAATATATATATATATATATATCGCTAATTAGAAATCGCAATATTCCTTTAACACTATAAAATTTGTAACCGGTGATTACAACTATTTTTTAACATTAGTTTATTATAAATTATTTTTATTTAATCAAATTGAAAGCTTATATCATAAGTGATGTAATCGAATTTTTATGGAGATATTATTTTCTTAGTTATTATTATATAGTTTAAGGAATTGTTAATTTTATTTTTTTTCTCTGGTTTATTATGGACTTTTATTAATCTTCCTTTATTTTCAAGTTTTTTATTTTTATTTTGTTTAGGTTGATTTTTTTAGCTTATTTAAGAGTTGTAAACTTCTCAGAGAGACAAACTACATATAACCTATTTATCTAGTAATAAAAATACGATTTAGAGTTCTATGTGACAACCTTATTCGGCTTCAATTTTATCTTTTTAGCTTGTTTTCTTTCTTGTGTTATTTTTGTTTGCGTTAGTTGATACCATAACTCAATGCTCTCGATGGTTATTTGCTTTGAAGTGTGCTAGAATAACCATGACTGAAAAAATATAGTAGAATATAATGCACTCATGTAAGAGGAGATGAGAAGATTCCCCCTCGAGAAAGAGATGTCCAGAAACTAGTGATGGAAGATATGCAAAGATAAATTGCATAATTGAAGAACTGGTGATAAAAGATATGCAGAGATAAATTGAAAAATTAACCTATCAGTTGACAGAGGTGAGGAGCTTGGAGGGATTATAAGAAAAGTGATCATAGATTCATGACTAATTTTAAGAACTCGTTACAGAAGTACGATTAAAGGAAGTAACTTTTTAATCAGGATCAATACAATATTGAAACTGAAAGTTTTGATGATTCTAATTCATTTATAGATTGAAATTAACCATCAAAATCTGATGAGGATGATGCTGAAGGAGAAGATTTAGATGTAAAATTCTTGGTTTGTGATGTCCATGAGAATGAAACAAAATTAGATGTTGTTCCAAAGGTGATTTTTGATGAAATATATTGTGAAGGATATGCCTCGCATATGCTTGAGAAAAATTTTGGAATTGATAAAGGTAAGGGTTGATGTTATTGTATTTAAAATAAGAGTTGTGAATTAGATTTCCAAATCTCCTCCTAATTCTAAGATTGGTTTCATTGTTAAAAAGACTAAGCATATTGTTGACAAATATGATGTTTCAAATGGAAAGGTTAGGTATATAAATGGTTGGACGATCGAGAAAAGAGCAGTTTAAACTCGAGGATGAGTTTTCTCTAACCCAAAGAGACTGATGTTGAGGGATTTTTTAGGAGATATGACTTTTCTTAGTTATTATTATTTAGTTTAAAAGATTAGTAATTTTATTTTTTCCTAATTTGTTCAGGACTTTTATTGATTTTTCTTTATTTTCAGGTTTTTTAGTTGCTTAGGTTAGTTTTTGAGCTTATTTAAGAAGTTGTAAACTTTTTAGAGAGACAAACTACATTATATTTATTTTTTTATAATAAAAATACGAATTAGAATTATGTATGACAACTATTTTCAACTTCAATTTTATCTTTCTAGCTTTCTATTTTTATTGTGTTGTTTTCAACTGCGTTAGTTATTATTAGAGCTCCACTTTATTAAGTTTTGATTTAGAATGTATATTGAATATTTTCTTATAAGATGTGTGTGTATTGTTTAAACTAGATTAACCCGCACCAATACCTTTCAAATTTTACAAAATTTTAGATATGGTATAGCTATTGTTTTCTTAAATAGGAAGGATAGTATAATTGTTAAATTATGTATTATATTTCTTTCAGAAACCAACAGTAATTAATAATTTTTTAAAAGTCAACAATAGTTAGGAACTCAACTTCGATATGTATTGAGAAAATAAATATATATGATATATTTTTTTAAAACAAATTGTGTTATTTGTGTTCTAGAATAGAAATTTTTTAGATTCAAATTTAATTTTAATCAATAAAAAATTCTAAACATCGATACTAAATTGAACAAAGTGCTATAAAAATTATACAAAATTTAGGTAAAGAATTTTTAATAAATATGAGATCTATTATTATTATTATTATTATTTCTGTTGAAACATAATTGGAATGATATAAAAACTCATAATTATAATAACCACAACAACACACATTTGATTATATTTGAATGATCAAAACTATTTAGAGGTAATCCAACTAGTTTTAGGTGTGTATAATAAATGTTTTTTTTTATTCATGAATAAGAGATATTCTTAGATCAAGTTACATGTCCATTGAAAATTGAAAATAGTAGATCCTAGCCCGTAGAAGAACTCTGTTTGGGATTGTGGTAGCGATTTAAAATGTTTTTCGCTTATAATACATCAAAATAATATTTTTTTATTTTTTAAAAATTATTTTTGAAATCAGCACATCAAAACGATCTAAAAATATAAAAAAATTAACACAAAAAAATTTTAAAATTTAAAAGAACATGGTTTGAACCGCGTTTCCAAACGGATTTTAAAACTTCGTCCCAAACCATAATTATGGTGCAATAAGTATGTTGCACATTTAATAGGAGAAGATTGTAATGTTCCACATCCCATGAATTGATTTTTATTTAAAATTATTATGAAAGTTGAGAGAAATTAGATATTCAAAAATTATTATGAAAGTTGTTTTTAAGAAAACTAAAAAAGGAAAAAAAAATCAATTTATTGATATTTTTTTAAGTATGAAGAGGGTAATATACTTAGCACAATTAAATATGAAGTTTTTTTATTGATAAATATAAAAATAAACTTATTGGTCTTAAAAGATTAGTATAAAACTTGTCGATAATTTGTTTTTTTCAAAAATAAATTAGTATTTTATGAGTGACACTACTAATGTTTTTGAGTTTGAATTATATGAATGATAATAAATTTTTAATTATTTAAAAAAGATTAAAAAATATAAATTAAAATTTTTACATAATAAATTTGTGGTAAAATATTTACTAAGAAAAGATAAATGAGTTTTTTAAATATATCTTAAGGATTGTTTTAGAAAAATATGAAAAGGCATGAACTGATTTAAAATGAACTAAATTTATTGGAATGACAGAAATATCATAGGAATTATTGATAATTTTTATTTCTAAAAATCAACTTGTTTATAATTTCCTGGATTTTGTTTTCTGTACTCTCTTGAGTTTTTCTTCTTATTTGTTTTTCTTTTTTTTTTCAATACTTTTCTTTTAATAATCCTAAATTGAATATTTAGATCTGATGATATCTTTTGTTTTGTGATATTAGTTTGTTTAATTTTTCTATCGTCTTTTTTTTTTGAAAAAAAATAAAAAAATATTAAATTCTATTGCTAATAATAATAATAAGATTGAGAATCATCTAGTAAGTAGTTGAGTAGTAAGAGCTTGAGATTAAAAGGTTTATTTTTTTTATAATATCAGATTTAAGTTTTATAATTGTTAATATAATTGTCATTTGAGATTTATATAATTATTAATTTTAAAATTTATAAGATTAGTCGGAATATGAGTAAAAACTAACAACAGCAGGTTGAGTGAATGACATGATGGCATACCAATAGAGACCAAGTAAGGGCAAAGTCGTTATTGTCTCACAGTCCGGAAAAGAACTTCCTTCCTTTCTCACTATTTCTTTCTCTCTCCTTTATATATATATATATATATATATATATATATATATATATATATATATATATATTCTTATTAGGCTTCATAAATACAGATTAGGTCAAACCCTTTTTAGATTTCTCCTTGCGAAACAATATAACGTGAGAATCTTTGCTCTGCCCTCTACCCCTCACTGTAAACAACCCTCCTTCCGCTGTTACCTATCTCCCATAGATACAGTTTTATTCTAACCCTTCTTATGTGCAAAGAAGATTGATTTTTTATCTGGGGTTTTCTCTTGATTTATTTTGTTTCGATCCTTTTGGATTTGAGTTTTTCATTCATTCCCTAGTTTTTTTTATTTAATGAATATGGAGAGAAACCATTATCACGGAATGAAAAAAAGTGAACCAGAGGGGAATGATGCTAGAGTGGGTTCTGATGATATTGTTGATAGCCCTTCTGGCATGGATATCAAGTTCTCAAGACTCACCGCTTTATTTCAAGATTTTGATGGGGATTTTGGGTCTTCATTTGCTAAACTTGGGGTCAATGGAGACGAAAAAAGTATGGTTGATGATGGCTTTTTTGTGGATGTCGATTTGTTTTTTAATGGTGCTTGGAGGTTGCAGCCACAAAAGGGCAACTTGAATATCAATGATGAGGTGTCGACTCCAGATCATAGTTTTAGTGGATATGGGGTTGACTGTAGGGTGAGTGCTGATGGTTTTTCTTCGGAAACCAAAGTCCACAATTGGGTTGATTGTGAGAAAGGGAAAGAATTGGGAGGTGAACCACATGATGCTTTGATTTTTGCTCTTGGTTATCTAGGGGTGAAAGACCTCCTTATGGCTGAAAGGGTATGCAGATCTTTGCGTGATGCGGTTAGAGGCGATCCTCTGTTGTGGAGGAGAATTCATATAGATCAACCTTTAAGCGAGAAAATCACTGATGAAGCTCTTGTCAAGTTCACTAGTAGGGCTCAAGGTACTCTGCAATGCTTGAGTCTAGTGGGGTGCATAAGAATCACTGATACTGGGTTGATGCAGGTGCTTGAAAGCAATCCAAGTTTAACAAAGGTCAGTATCACTGTGTAACTCTGTTCTTGGATCAATATATATCGTCAGCTATTTTAACATGCACTTTTGTACACTTCTATGGCTCTCGTTGATGAAAACTTGTCCTTTTGTGATGCTTTCATGTCGTCCAGGGTTGTTAGATATAGCATGAGCATACCGTCTGTCAGTTTCTATTTTGTTCTTCATACATTGTACATTGAGGTGTTTTTTTTTTTTTTTTTTTGCAAACAACAGCTCTCTAGTCTTCATGTGTGCCTCTTTTGTTCTCTGTGCCAAGGGAAATGAATTTTGTCTCACTGTGCGCTTGTATATGGTGTGCATATTGACCAAGTCATATATGTTCTGCATTTGTAATCATAGATGGTGTTTAATCTGAACAAGAAGTGATAATATTTTGACATTAATTATTATAATCATTCACGTGAATAAAAATAAAGACTTCTAGGATTGGAATTGGCGGTGTCATTCTATTTGTTTTGGTAGCTGCAGTGTGCCATCTAAATTACAATGAAGCAACATTGTCCCTTTCTAAATAAACATTCTATTTATTTGATAGATGTTAAGTTGGATTATGCTAAGTTTTTTAAAACACTGATGAAGGAATTAGCACACACACTATCTATGGACAGTTTGGAAGAAAAGATTTATTGTGCTGTGCATTTGAACTTTGAAGTTTTAATCTTCTATTTGGGATTCATCCCTCTGCACAAAAGAGGTGAAGACGAGTTTAACCTGGGATGACTCCAGACTTCATAAGGTGCAAAGAAGGGGAGGGGGTGTACTGGGAACCTTAAAGTTTGGGGGTGCCATTCCATGAGATTACTTTAGAAACTTAATCAAAATCAGACAGTTTCATTAAAAAAAACTTAGGGTATTATTAGAAGTTTTCAAAGCTTTTTTGGGGCCATCCAAACCACTACATGCATATTTATTCTGTTAGAAGTGTAGAACTATTGTGTTATGGAAGTATTGACAGACAAGGGATTGGGACACTGTGCTGTCTCAGTAAATTATGAATTTGTGCTTATCTAGCATATATCGTGTCCAAAGTATCAAGCTTCTCTGTCAACTATTCAGTTGCTTTCTTGGTTGGTCATTTAATTATTTTTGTAACCGTTAGCTTCTAGAGAGAAGTTTCTTAAATTGTTCTGTAATAATTATGTGAAGCATTAGCTTTGCTCCTAAAACAATTCTGTATAGATGAGATATAAAGCTTTTATGCCTTTACATCTCTTCGGAGAATTATCAACTTTACAACAATTATGTCTGTGACGCTTCCTAAGCTTACATCCTATAACAAACCTGTCCTACCATTACCTTTTTCGTGAACCTGCTACTATATTTGTAGACTTGCTCCAACACTAAACATATTGGCTTCAGAATTTGTGATGGTTTGTTTGTTGAAATTAGCAGTGGAATAAATAACATGTTCAGCTTGCTGTTGTTACTGACTTCTATGCGGGTTGTGCTCATATTAACAGTACCCTAAGGTCTTGGAAGTTCATTGTAATTTACTATAGCTGATATTTCTCTATGATTCTTTTTTCTTTCCATTGTAATATGATGACAAATTTATACATTCATGCAGCTTTGTGTGCCAGGATGTGTGAGACTCACCATCGACGGCATCTTGTGTAATTTAAGGGTCCTCAAGTCAGCAGGCACCCTGAGAATAAAGCACATAAGAATTGGTGGGCTCTTTGGTGTAAAAGAAAATCATTTTGAAGAGTTGAAGTCCTTGCTTGGCATGGACCATATGCATCCAAGAGCAAAAAACCCACAGTTTCATCGTGTTGGACAGTTGTATCCTTCTTGTGATGACGAACGCACAATTGATATTGAGATGTGCCCCAAATGCCAGCAACTGAAACTAGTTTATGATTGCCCATCGGAGAGTTGCCAAGGGAAAGATCAAGCTAATCAGCTATGCAGAGCTTGCACTGTGTGTATAGCTCGTTGTATACATTGTGGATGTTGCATTAAGGGTTGTGATTATGAGGAGACCTTTTGTCTAGACTTTCTATGTTTGGATTGTTTGAAGCATCTGTTTAATTGTCAAGAGAAGCCAGAAGTAAGTGGTGCTTCCTCTTCTGGGCACACAATTTCTCACCAGGAGATGAGGTATCATTTTTGCCTTTACAGTGAATAGAGAAGATATCACAAATGCACGTCTTTGAGCTCCTTGCATGCTTCGGGTGCATCAATAATATTACAAATAAGGTGTGTCAACCACGTGCTCTGTTGCCTGGCTGTAATATCAATGCATTTTGACAGACTCTAGTTGCTGCCTAATTTTGCAGTCTGTGCTTGGCTGTTGAATTTGACTGACTTTAGCTTGGATTCTTCAGCAAGCTCAGCTGTTTTAGGTAGGGTGGACAAAAATAGAAGTGAAAAAAAAAAAATGGTTGGAAAAGATGTGGAATAAGAAGGGGAAAAAAGGCAGGAGTATTAATGAAATTATCGTCCAACTTGAGTGCCTATTAAATAAAATGTCATCAAGTGGTTCCTGTCTCAGCAGGAAGAGTGGAAGAGCATCTGGATGTAATGGACCATCTGGTCCATTTGAAGAAACATGGTTGATGATTCACCATCGAAGTTGGGAGACGCTGCAAATTACAAGAAGTGCATACCTGTATTGTCAATCATGGTATGGAAGCATTATATATGCTTGTTGTGAATTGTATTCTCTTTCCACTTGCCTTCAGTAGAGAAAATAATGGTGGTTGCTTTCTATAAACTTCTTATCATTATATTTGATTGAAGGATATGCTCGTCATAAAGCTTTGAACAACATTTCTAGATTATTGTGGTATGCTTTTCTTGCTATCAAATAATATGGTGTGACTAGAAGTTTGTTTAGATTGCATCTGGCAATTTGAATTATGAGGTTTTAGTTTCTTCAATTCTAAATTTCGATGATTAGGGAATGTGGAGATATCTATATCTCTACCATATTTGGAGGGTGTTAGCTTTTGTGAAGGCTATAATACTCCTGTTTTGTTTATTATAAGCTAAACCTGATGTGGTTCAGTACACTAATGGCAGCAACAAACACATCATCTGGCAGGACGAATGTGTTGTTTAGGAACAGAGAGTTTGCTCTGCGTGTGTGTATCATTATCGATGTTGATGCTATACATGGCTATCTTGTACTCACTATTGACCTGAGAAGCTCTTGTACCAGTCTTGTGATGATCTTTGCATTACATGCATGCAAGAGACAACACGATCTTCTCTGTAACTTGTGGAAATCAAAACCTTCTGTCATATATCGTCTCGACATTTTTTAAACAAAACCTTCTACCATTGTGAATTTCCACTTTTAAATTGATGAAAAAGAATGTTGGACCATGTGCTATATATAGGTTTTGGTAGAGATGTTTGGCCTGATCAGCTTGCCAATCTGTATCCTTTGAAGTCCTTTTCTACAAATTTTAAAATTAATTAGAAACCTTCTGTTTTAATTAATTAGAAATTATAAGATTTAGAATCCTATAAACGGTCAATAAGTACATCTTATCAGGAGTATTGATCTCATTAGTGATATTTTTGGATCATACATTTTATACTATGGGGAAGAGGATATGAAATATCTTTCCATGACAAAGATGATAAGGAATACTAATAATAATATGAGAAATTACATCATATGCATGCAAAATATTACTATATTATTAAGGTCACGTAACACCCCAAGCGGGGATTAATAATCTACTACTAGTGTAATATTGAGCTAGGCTAATTGTTCTCCCTGTTAAAAAATATTAATAATTATTTTCATACATAAGTTTATTTATTATTATTTTTTTAATCCTCATCCGTAGAATATGAAAAATTAGAGGTTATCACAGGTTATAAAAACCAAATTGTACCCAATTTAAAAGGATATAATTTTACCTTCTTTCTATTGATAAAGATCAGTTATATATATATATATTGGTGGTGGCTCCTCTCGGAGCTCAGCCTTTACTAAAAAGGAATGATGTAGTAAAATAATAGTGCTGTAATTTAGATTATTTTTTAAAATGTTTTTTATTTGAAAATATATTAAAATAATATATTTTTTAATTTTAAAAAATTATTTTCTGACATGAACATATCAAAACGATATAAAAATATAAAAAAAATTTAAATTTTTTTAAAAATATTTTTTACACCGCAAAACAAACAATTTTTTATTGTGGATTGAAATAATAAAATAACTTTATTTTTTTAAAAAACAACAAAGTTGTCTATTGTTTTAATTTTAAGGATAATTTTGTATTTTCACATGGTATTTATTTATTGTTATTGTTAGGTTTGTTTAGGGGTAATTTTGCAATTTAAGATTTTAAAATATTATTAAAAAAAACTATTAACATGTGTGTTGCACGTCTCAGCTCGTAGGTGGTGCGTGTAGAGTTGTTCGGTGACTAAACGTTGCTTTTTATAATGACGTTGGAATCATCTTGGTGTTCGTGATGAGGCAATCAAAGTGGCTATAGGTTATCTAGTTTGGCATTAGTAGCCTTTTCTTTTGTTTTTTTTTTCTTTTTTTTCTCCATCTCTTACTTGATTTTCACGTCTATCTCTTCAAAATCTCAATTTGTTATTTCTTTAGATTTGATTTACATTTTTTTTATTACTATTTATTTTATTTGAAGTAATTTATAAATTTGAAATTATTTTTCAATTTCATCACCTTTTAATTTTTTTCATCTTTCAAATTTGGTAATTATTTTTTTATTACTATTTATTTTATTTGAAATAATTTTTTAAATTGATTTTTTTTTACAATTTTATCATCCCTGATATTTTTGTCCTATCAAATTTGATCATCATTATTTTGATTGCTATTTTTTTTCACTTTGTTATTTTTTTAAATTAATTTTTTTTATTTCATCATTCAATACTAAATTGATTGAGCTTCTTAATTGAGCATGAGTTTAGTATTTTAGGGGTTGTAAATTTTAGAAATTAACCCAGGTTTAGGAGGATTGCCCGAGTTTGCTTATTTTTTTTTCTTTTTTTAAGCTTATATTTTTAATTTCAGACTTCCTTGTTTATTCAATTGGAGAATAGGTTCCGTTATTTTTATTTATTTTATTTCTATAGTCACTAATTTTAAAAATAACCTAGGTTATCTCGATTATTTTTATTTGTCATTCTTTTTTTTAATTTACTTTGGTAAATTTTTAAATTAATATTTTTTTTTCGATTTTATCTTTATATATTAGATTGATTGTAATTAATTTTCCTTTTCATTTCATCCTTCAAGAGTCCAATTTTTTTATATTGGGCTTTGTGATTTTTTTCATTTTTCTTTCTATTTGTTTATCCTGATCTCATCACTTAGACTATTAGTGAGCTAGTCCGGGTTGACTTTGATAATTGTTTTTTTTAGAATTCTTTTGTTTTTAGATTTAATATTTATTATGTTTCATTCTTCGATATTGGCTTGTTTTGGAATTGAGCTTCGTAATCTTTTATGATTTGTTTTCTGTTAGATTATCTCATTTGCATGATTTGGGTCGTAGAGTTTGGTTGGCTTGGCCGATTTGTTGGTTGTATTTTTAGTTTTCTTTTAATTGATTTTTCTTTTCTTTTCAATTTCATTTCTTTACATTTGATTTGTTTAGAATTGGATTGTTTTTTTTTTGTTAGCTTTATCTCGGTCTCATGACCTAGCTTGCATATTTGACATGCTCTGTTATATTATCTTATGTCAGGTTTTTTTTTTTTTATTGGTTGAAATATCTGTTTTGTTGCTTTTTTCATTTCGATGATATTTTTTTTACAGGTTTCCATTTTTTTTAAAAAAAATTAGTACATTAATTGTTGTTATCTTTTCTTTTATTATCTAATTAGATTATACTTTTTTTTTTTTACTTAATTGGATGTATGTCTCGAGTTATGTGTTTTTTACTTTATTAAAACACTCTTGTATCGTCTAGATATTTTTTTTAACCAATAAAAAAAATACTTCAACCCATCACATTGTGTGAACCTCCAAATCTAGTGGTGTTATTTATTGTGTGTGTATAATTTTGCCCATGGGTCATACGAGAGCTCCTGGGCCTTGGTTAGGCTAGCCTCAATTTCATTTTTTTAGATTTTAGTTTTTTTTTTCCTTATATATTTGTTTAACTATTTAATTATTTGGGATATTATCTAAAATTGATTTTTACTTTTAAAATGCTTTCATGATTTTTCAGTGGTGCGCATCTCATCTCATATATGTGTTAATTATTAAAAAATTAAAAAAATATAAAGAGAAATACATAACCTTTTGCATTGGGATCAAATCCAATAAAATGAAATGTAAGAAAAAACAAACTTCATAATTATGAATAAAATAGTCAAATGAGATTTTAGATAATCACAATAATGTTAATTAAAAATTTTACGGACCTAATATGCATGGTTCGCAAATTATTTTTTATAATAATAAAACAAATGAAACAAAACACCAAAAAAAAATAATTTTGAAATGTTTTTCCGGTTGGACTTGCATTTAGGAAGAAAGCCTCAATGATTAAGAAATTTAATAGCTAATAATTTCTCACTGCAGTTTATATAATCTGGAAAAAATGCTATATTGTATAGTGATATTTGAAGATATTTTGTGATTTAAAAGAAAATATAATTGTTTTATGTGATATATATAACCTCCACCTAGTTCTATCATAAAATAATATTATTTTGAGAAAGATTAAAAAAAATAAAAAAATAATATTTTTATGGATAAAAATTAAAAAAAAAATCTTTAAAATTAAATTAGTCGAATATCACATGGGTTTGGTCAACTCAACATAGTTATGGGGTGACCCATTAAATCATCCAGATTTAACGGGTCAATATCTAAAATGATTAAAAAAAAACAGACCTTATATTCAAAGCAATTGCAGATTAATAACTTGTCTGAGATTTACTTCCTGAGACTCCAGCTTTGCATATATATAGTAGATTCTTTTTTTGTAATTAGTCTTGTGAATGTTTTGGGCCAAGTAATTATAATTAACATATTTAATTATCCCATACAAATGGCATTTGTACCAAAGTGAAACAAAAATAAAAGTAGAGAAGATTTGTTTTCAGCACACAAGACGTATAGACCTTCCTTTCAAATGCTCATGTGAAGCAATTCATAAATGTAAGATCACTAGTAATAGAAATGCATGCCGCGGATCAGAAGGTTCCCTCAAAAGCAACGAACTCCTCCGTGATGGAGGTGGTACAATCATCATAACACATTAACAAGAAACTAGCTTCTTGAAAGTCTTGGAAAGAATATGCAGGACTATGTTTGAAATTGCGGTTTAGTTGTGTTTTTAAAATTTTTTGAATTTTTTTAGTTTTAAATTAATTTTTTTTATGTTTTTGAATTGTTTAATTTTTTTTTTATAAATATTATTTTAGTATATTTTCAAACATAAAACACTTTGAAAAACAATCTCTACTGTAATCCTGATCAGACTCTAAATTCGGAAAGAATAGCCAAAGCTGGTCATATCTAATAAAAAAACAAAAACAAGCATCACCAAACAACACCTCAAAAGTCCTTGTAAGAGCAAACTACTTTCAACTCACGAGTCATGATACATGGAATTACATTTCCCCAAAAAGTATAAAACCAAATTCTAAGGACTATAAATTCATATTTTTAACAATAGAATATAACAGAATCCCAAAAAGTAAGTACCTTTGGCTACTTGACAAGAATAGTATCTGGAGTGGGGGAGCCATTACACAAGTACTTCGCCACTTTTACTGGTATTGGAAAGGAGCAGTCACTGGGATGTGTTAGTTTCAGAGACAATGTACTGAAAGGACTTTGTTGATGCTCTAGTCCAGGCACTCCATTTAAGGCCTAAATATATGAGACATCGAAATACAATGTTATATGGACAAATTACCATCTCATTACACAACTACAGGGAGACATTTTCAATTATAAACCATTTGCCAAAGTGGGAGAGATGCAACACCTTTTTCTACAAGTACACATGTTTGTCATTTGACATCCCATTGAAATACGGATCAATTAAATATGTAAACAGATGGGGAGACAAGAACATTGCATAGTCAAAGTAGCAAGAAAGTCTAAAAGTTTGCTCTTAGAATGTACTTTTAGCAAATTAAGAGCATACAACTAGTGATTTTACTAGATGCTACAAAAAATTCCACTTCACATTCCATTTAACTTCTTTGAGCATGATCCACCGAAGCAAGAATTTCTTACATTAGTTAGAAAAAAATAATAATTCCAGTGTGGATATATCAAATATAAAACAAGTCAAAATGAGGATTTGAAACCACAAATGAAAGAGGCGCTCACACAGCATATATGATAGTCATCCTGGCATACCTGAATAGTAGAATAAGATAGTGTGGCAGATTGCACATTATAGAGGCCTTGGAAGAATTTAAGCAAACATTGAATGTCCTTGTTTTCCTCTTCATATGAAAGGAAAACATCAACATCGGCATGTTGTAGAGAAGGGAGGTTAATTACTGAGAAATCGACCACGTGAGATTCTTTGTAGCTAAAAAATGTAAGTTTTGGCGCAGAGATTTCCACCTTACAACCCTTGGAGAGACCACCATAAGAGTACCACATCGATCTTATTGTTACATTGAGCAATTGGGGTCCTGATATTTTAAGAACCTTGAATCTAGTAAAATCACAACCAAGCAGGGATAAGCTGCTCAAATTGGGAAAACAGTCTGAAAAATCAAAGCAATTGCTAACGAGAGAAAACAAACAATGTTTAAGATGCAAAGTTGTGAGTTTAGAGAAACCAAATGATGTAGTGAAAGTAGCATTCTTGAGTTTTATGGTTTTAAAGGTTTGGCAATTGAGAAGTGCTTGCGAGACAGGAGGTCGTTTGCAGCCCAAATCAAGAACAAGATGACCAACGCCATGGAAACTGGCAAAATAGATAACCCTTTTCTTGAGATAATCATCTATTCTCCCTCGGTAAGAGAAGAGAAATGTGCCAGCAGTAGAGTTATGATTGAGTTTATTCAAAACAGCAACCACAAATTTCTTAAAACGTCCCAATCTACGGAAGGAATTGCTGTTCAAGTGAAGCACATGAACACTAGTCCAAAGATTTCTCCATCCCTTAGCAAGCACAGAGGTTTGGACCGCATACTTGGCATCGAGGAAGGAGAGGATGTGGTGGATAATATGGTTCGGCAAATTACTGAGTCTATCTTCGTGTTGAGAACTGCAAACTTTCGGGCTTCTCTTCCTCATTCTCACTTTATCAATTTAATGTGCCCTTTACCAATCATCTCTTAAGCATTTCATCGAACACATTCACTGCAAATTCAATAACTCAAGTTGCAACCCAAGAGATGAGTCGATTAGTTTAGTAAAGACTTCACGGAATCAAGATTGTAAGGAAATCATCTCATACCATAATTACCTTCAAGGAAGAGTTCAAAGAAACTCACCTGCACGGCATATCCTGTAAGTGGCCACGCCCAGGGATGGGAATGTTCACACATAAATGTGGCTGTTTACAAAGAAACCACCAGGGGGAGCTAATCTTTGTGAAAGATTGTTGTGGTCAGCAGTCAAGGTAAAAGACAAGAGCACTTGTCCATTTTGTCGGGGAGTATCAAAGAAAGAAAAGCGTGGTGGAGGAGAATGTGGTCCGCCAAGTCACTGGGTTTGTCTTGTTCCCATTTGCTAACGTTTCTCCCTTCCATTTTCTTTATTTAGACTTTATCCTCTTTGCTTTCTTCACTCAACAACAAAAGGTAGAGTAGGTGCAGTGAAATAAGAGATAAAAAGGCAAAAAAATGACCATAAATCACTTTCCTTGTAAAATGAATTGAGGAAGATCACTAAAGGAATTTAAAGGGAATCATGGGATTGAGTGCGATTGGGAATTGAAGGGTGATTGCAAGGTGGCTGGCTATGTTTGTAAAGGATGCAGAGCTTTCGAAGGCAAAGGCGGAACAAAAAAAATATCAGACAAGAGTGACTAGTTTAGGTATTAGGCAAAAGCATAATACAGGTTGTTCTTGTTAATGCCATCGTTCTACTAGGCAGAAGCATATGTCCGATTTTGGTGTTTCTTTCTCCTTCCATCTCAAAGTGTATGTGTTTGTACTTTGTACAGCCTGGCCCGTGCAGGACAGTTCGGAATTTTTTTCAATGTAAAAAAATATTACAAGGTGAGGCAATTGTTTCTAAAAAACCAATAAAAAGTTTAAGATTCGAGTTATTAACTTAATTGAATTTAATAGATTTGATTAATTTAAATTATATATATATATATATATATATATATATCTAATGATAATAAATAAATTAAAAAAAATTGACAACCAAAAAACCGTGTCTGGTCGACGTTAATGTTTTTAAAAAAGAAAGAAAAATTTAAGATATGAATTATTAACTTGACTAGAATAAATAAATTTAATTAATTTAATAATATGATAAAAAAAATAGCATTGATAGCAAATAAAATGAAAACAAATCACAATAATTAGCTATAAAAATAAGTTGCAAATATAATATTTGGGAGGAGAAAAAGAAAAGTTTGTTGTAGACTCATCATTATTCTGCTATGGATACCATTTGACCACCAAAAAAAGCTCACTAAGATAGTTTCAACGTCATTGTGAAACTCAACAAGACGACACCGAAAGAGGTCACACGCAATGTAAAAGTAACAACCCGGAAAGCAAATCAAATAAAATATCATAAAGTGAGCATTACATGCTTATATCAATCAATTAATCTAATTTAACTCGAAAACAAAATTTCTTTTAAAAAAATCTTAATTTAACAAAGAACAATAAATAAAAAGATCCGAGATAATCTAGGTCATTTTTAAAATCAATGAAAATCCTATAAAAAACAAACAAAAAACTCAACCTCTAATTAAATAAATGTCGAATGATGAAATTCAGAAAACATAAGTTTAAAAAAGAACAAAAAAACTAAGCAAACCCAGATAAAATCTTCTAAACCTGGATTTGTCTTCCAAACTCGCAACTCTAAAATCCTAGATTCTGGCTCAATTAAAAAGCTCAATTCCCAACTAATTTAATGTTGAATGATGAAATTGAAAAAAAATATCAATTTTAGAAATTTGTCAAACTAAAAAAATAGCAATTAAAAGAATGAGAATCAAATCTGATATGAAAAAATTGAAGGATGATGAAATTGTATAAAAACTGAATTTTAAAAATTATCTCAAATAAAAAATAGTAATAAAAAGAACGGGGACTAAATGTGATAAATAAAAAAAATTAAAGGATGAAATTGAAAAATATCAAATTCTATAAATTATTTCAAATAAAACAATTAGTAATCAAAAGAACATGAACCAAATCTTAAAGAAAAATAAATTGAAGGGTTGCTTTAAAAATTAAAAGGGTCAAGTATGAGAATCGAGGAGGAGAGAGAAAATAAAAAAGAAAAAGAAAATGGTTGTCGATGTTAAACCAAAATTCATTGGTCACACACGTCGTTCAAGGATGAAAGGGTCGTCAAGATGATTTGAACATCACTCTAGAAGCCCAAAGAATGCGGGAACAACCCATGTATTGATATGTGCAAAGCACGCGTTAACCATTTTTTTAAATGATATTTATATTTATTAAATGAACAAATTTCTCCTAAGTCAACGTGGATGAAAATGCGTATAAACCCTTGACACCAGTTAAATATTTTTTTATTTTTAAGGGTAATTTAGTTATTTTATTGTGCTGAAAAATTAAAAAGATAAAAAGATCATATCACCCCTAGTAGATGTTTTTAAAGGTAATTCAATGTTTTTTTGTTGAGAAGGTTAAAATAATAATTATACTGTTCCAATCTATATTGTGTTTTCTCTTGGTGTACTAACTTTGCTAGGAGATTAGTTTTTTTTGTAACTAGTTGGTGCATCTATGTTGTGTTGTGGCTAGTATTTCACGTTAATTTCTAAAATAAAAAAAATTGTTGGCATCATATTTGGATTTTTTTCATCATGATTTTTTTAATCAAGAAAATAAAAATGACATGTATGCTTAATTAAATGAAATGAAAAATATATGAATTAATAAATTAAAAAAAGAGTTGTTAATGTTAATTAAATATTAAAGCAAGAAGTTGATTTTTCTTCGAAGAAGAAAATGATAGATACATATGCAAATATTTTACTTTGACTATTTTTTTTATTTTATACATTTTTATTTTATTTTAGAGATTAGTTTTGATCACTATGTAGAAATGATCTTAATTTTATATATATGTCATACAAATACAACTTATTTATCTAAAATTTAAGAGAAAACAAATTTAATAATAAAATGCAATAATATATTTAAAGTATTATTAAATTATAGAAACAATTCAAAAAGATTAATAACTATTTTAAAAAATAAACTAAATAATTTAAAAAAAATAAGAGAGATGATATTAATTAAAAATTAAAATTTAAAAAATAATTAATGAAATTTAATGAGAGAGGTTAGCTCGTGTGCTTGGACAAAAATGAAAAAAACTTAGGTCCTTGCATATGTTATAGTTTTTTTTTTAAAAAAAGTGGACAATGTGTTGTTTGCTATAGTCATTTTATTTTATTTTAATAGATGACATTTCATTTACTTAAGCTTTTTTTTTTTATCACTTCTAGTGATCGAAAGATCGAGGTCCAAGTTTTTGGACAAAAAAAACAAAATTTTAATTTATTTTCACTTAAAAATACTTCAAAAACATTTTAAACCTTCAAAAACCCTTTAATCAACTCAAAAATCCAAAATCAAACCGAACTCGTTTTAGTTTTTTGGCTTGTTTCTTCATTGAACTTCCCTCTTTAAAAAAAATTCATTGATACCATGTTTTATTTTTTTGTGGTCAAAATATGACAGGTAAAATACTTTATTTATCCACTCATTTTTTAGACGATTCTCTCTTTTCTCTCGACATTCAAGAATATAAACACAATAAAAATGAAATTTCAGACCAAGATGTAAAAACCAGAAATAATAAGGTCAAATATGTATATTTTAAAACTTGCAAGATGAAATTGAAGTTTTCTATCCCTTTTGAAAAACAAATATGTTTTTGTTGTTGTTGTTGTTTTTATTAATTTTGATTATTTTTTTATTTTTTATTTAACAATAACTTAAAATCCTATTTCATAAAATCAAACTTTAATTTAACATTTGAATATTTTATGACACATTAAATATGCAAGAAAATGCAAATAGAAACAAATTCTAACACATAAAACCATGCAACATAACTCTCAAGGATGAAATTGAAAATAAAC
>Ga0307510_10001014_pt1 | contig 29753 bp, 26 predicted proteins | sample 12_EM_MG_FD_207224 | JGI IMG/M metagenome (GOLD analysis project Ga0307510, IMG submission 207224) | Populus trichocarpa ectomycorrhiza microbial communities from riparian zone in the Pacific Northwest, United States - 12_EM | ecosystem: Host-associated > Plants > Roots > Unclassified | place... | reverse complement strand
TTTCAAGCTCAGTTGACCTCGTAGAGCGCAGCGCAAGTTTTCGCTTATCTCGCGTCTTTATACGTTCTTCTCCCAACTATGGCCGCCTTCATCACCAGGTTGTTGCATCTGGTAGGTTACCCCAAGCTCAACGATCCTAGTGCATTGCGGACATGACCTGATGTTTGACCTGACGTTAGAGGACAACGAGACGAGATGGAGATACCGAAACGAGCGCTGACCGCCACCACATCGGATGCGTCAAAATCGACATCCTTCCCTAGGAGCTCCTCATAGGAGTATTGAATTTCTGCGTGTGTGGAGTCGACAACAAAGAGAGATGGATCATGGGTGACGGTAGTGCACGTGTGCCGAAGGTGGCAATTCACCGTATCTTCGGCATCACGTCGCCTCGATCTGCGACTTGTCTGCACAGCCAGAACACCCGCCAGTGCAACGTTGGACATCTGGTCAACATTGCCCATCGCTAAACGGGTGGTGTATTACAGGTTCGGTAAGATTGACGACAGCCTATTGCCCCTTTCGCGCACCATGGTCGCGCCTGAATCCACCGTCGTCGAAATTCATTTCACATCATTACTTCACTCACAACTTCTCGTTATCCTGTACCGTTCGTTGCTGATACACGAGAACCCCCGTTTCTGTACTTTCGCAACGATGGTCCATGACCGCTTCTTTGCATAACCTCTTTAATATATCTGCGTACTCGTTCGTGTATGGTGTGGTATTGTATTTCAGGCGCCAGAACGCTGGGGCCAAGACCGCCCAGTCGACGGTAACTTAAAAAAAAAAACAGCCGAATTGCAGCCGAATTACATTAACGAATGACATTTTTCCGCGATTTCGACACGTGATTGCGATGTGACTGACCCGATCGCACTTTCCCTTCTTCCCTCGATGCAATGCAACCTCACAAGAGCATGAGCTCCCTTTATCTCGTATAGGCACACGTCCTCACCTAGACCCCAACCTCCTATCCTCCACCCATAGGATATGTTGAAACTGCTGCGGAAGGGACTTGACGGTGAGTCGCGAGTCGCGTAGATTTCTGGGCGCACTGAAATAAGATGACAAAATAGTATATCCGAGGACTAAATTCTGTAAAGCACATTCTTCTCCCCTCCTTTGCGGAGCGCCTATTGTCGTGTCTGGTCATCCCCACCCGCCACCCTGCCGCTCTTTTCCCTTTCTTCCAAGTAGCACATGGGATCATTGTGGTGTTTCTTCCCACGTTCGACCCCAACACTACTGGACCCCATTAACGGCGATTCTGTGCGCTGTTCGAAGACAAGTCCGACGGACGAGGACGGGATCGATCGACCAATATATCCTTGTGCGGAAGAACTTGACATAGGCTTTATGTTACCACCACCTGGACCAGTTCCATTGTGATACAGCAATGTCGAGTACGTCGGGGCGAATGGGGGTTTGTCGCTTGTGTGTCACAAAGGCGGAGCTGATGCGGCTCTAGCGTGCGCCCTGTATACTGGCGTTGACGCCACCCCCAGTCGCCGTCAAGGTCGCCGTTCCTTACCAATTAACTCGCAGAGTATGTACAAGGTCCCCACTTCTGAGTCACCGATCATGTCTGACCATGAAATAGCCAGACGTGATCGCAAAGGCCCCATTTGCTGATTAATGGCGCCTGATTCTTAGCAAGCATCGCTCAGTGTTGGCCAAAGGGGTCGAAGTACGTCTTCTGCGCTATCGAGGTCATTGTGTTCACCATAACGACTTGAACTGCTGGCAAATCCGAGGGTTGTTTTGCATTGCAAGGCCTGGAAATGACCGACGTACTTCCCGACGATGTCCTCATGGAGATACTCGTGAACGAACCAAAACACGACCACGTGCGTGTGTCGAAGGTGGAAAAACATGGTGTTTGCATCGCCTGGACCCATGACCTCTTCGCACTGGAGCCAGAAGTTTTCCCAGCGTTGCCTATCGACATGACGCTGCACAGGAAGTCAAAGCGAGCCCCCCGGCTGTGAGCGCGGATTACGGCATCACGGCATCACTGATCTCTATCGCCGCAACCTCCATGGAGTATTCTGCATCCAGTTTACCTTTTACCCGGGGTGATACTGTAGTCACTTCCCTCTCGCGATGACCCGCCTCAAAATACTTCGATGCCGCTCTGGCCAAGACCACCATCTTCACCCAACGATTTTTGATCCCAAGGCGTCATCGGGTAGATAGAAGCCTCAGGGTCCCGAATCAATCCCCTTCTACTCGACGACTTCGGTATCACGTTCTCCGATCAGCAGGTATTTGACGCACCGTGCCTTCACTGGTCCTTGGGTCGCATCGAAAAGCTCATGTACAACACCCCGCCTATCCTCCCCCCTGCGGTAACACTGTTCTAACAAAGCGGACAACATATCATACATCTTTTCCCCGCTTATTTCCCCGTGCTCACAGGATCGGTATCTTCATCGCTTCAAAGCCAATCCAAAGACAACTGAGAGTTGGGACTAGACCACTTGTCTCGTAGTCTAGTCCCGAGTTGCCAACCACACGCGGCGTCTGGTCGCCCGGGCAGTTGAGTACATTGTACACTGTCCACGGGTAATATGCAGCACTATAGATGAGCCGTGTGACTCGCGACTTGTGAATCGGTGGGGATGGACAGCTGCGGGACAACCCACACGCACTGAGCCTTGACGATGACCTGAGAAGCCAGTTCCTCAATCGTTACACCGGACATTGGGAATCCCACATTCATGTCTGATTATCTTGATTTGATTGATAAACAAACTCGAGACTTGTTTGAATGAAGAGAGCGGCTTGGATCATTTTATCTGCACTCCACAGCATCATGATGGATCTGTGAAAGGTGCCAAGCCTGGAGTGACATGAGCTAATCATGGCATGGTTCAGCAGGCCAATCAGGACTCACACGGGTGGCGGAACCGGCCTTTGTTAGAAACCCGAAGTGCTCCGCGCTTAGAGCCCGTTTCTCGGCACAAAGCCAATGCCATCTGATCACTCACCCCATCAGTCATATCATGACACTCGATGCTGCAACATACCAGGACAAATGTAAGAAGAAAATCCTCGACGTTACACAGCAAATGATGAGTTTTTTTGGCTGAGATAGACGAGAGCGCTTATCCATCCATCAAAGATCAAAGCCTTACGTTGGCCTTCGAAACGTATCCTGTCACAGTCATGCTGAATCCACTGCGGCGCTTCCCAGAACAATTGTGTTGATGTGACACGGCGGCTTGCAGAAGGTATCTATATATGTCCGTTATGGTGCTCTTCAGAATGCGACCTTGCCCCAATCCCATCTCCCACCAACTGCTTGCCTGTCAGTATGGTCAACTTCAACGATCCCGGTGTGCTGATGCAGGATGCTCGTGCGTACACATTTCTAACCATTCCCTGCGCATCAGGGAGCCAATCGATTCCTTTAACAGTGGCTTCTGTCAAGCTATGGCACACTATCGGCGGTCTCTACATGTGAGTCTGTCATGCCGAACCAACCTTATATTCTTAGAGTATCATACCTAACCCAATCCCCACTGCTAGCTGGGAATACGTCACCACTCTTGAATATGAGTGGAAAGTCTTCCGAGGTCAAATTCCTTACCGGCGCACGATTTGGGTCCGTGAATATATCCGCATCGCATTACTTTCCTCTGCTATATCAGGGTCCCCGACTGATTCGTTCATTCACGTTCGATAGATTTACTCCCTTGCACGATTGGCCGCCCTTGTGACCGTCCTATTTGATTTTTTCCTCCTGGATAGTAGATACTACATTAATTGTCAGGTGCGTACCCCATCTGCGCGCACACTTCCTTGAATGTGCTCACTGGCGCATACAATCTCAAGGTCGCTATCTCTTTCGCAACTGTGAGTAAAGGAGCCCCCCTGCATGTTCTCGTCCCAGAGGAGGGAGCGACTCACATTCTATCGCTATTTCTTTTGCTAGTTTATCGTCTTTTTAGCCATGTCCGCCTCTTCACTGTTGATTGTTCTTCGCATGTACGTCTTCTTTCACACTTCCACAAGACTACAATCTTCCCAGATCAGACGTTCATTGCGGTTGCTAGCATTGCGATTTGGCACAAAAACAAGGTTGCGACGGCGATGGCTATCGGCTTATGGGGAGCCAATGCTGCTTTCTTCATCTATTGTGAGCTACCTCTCCCGTATTATGCGGGTTATTGGGCACTGACACCAACGTGGTCTGGTCACAGTTGTCGCGCGTGTAAATATTTCGAATCGACTCCCATGATTTTCAATCATGCATTTACTCTATCCCTTTCACAGCTTCGCGCTACCTGGATACCTGTCCAACAAATCTGTGCACAGACCAACCTCCCAAGCAGCAAACTCAACCTCATCGCAATACCCGTTACTGACATCTCATTGCTTCTCATCATGCTCGTTGGGTTGTTTCGCTTGCGAGGTGACGGTATGGGCGCAGTTGGTCTGGCCCGAGTTCTTTGGAGACAGGTGATATCGGTTCTTGCTTGTCGTGATTCTTTCAATCCACTGATATCGTTTCACTACGCGAAGGGTATCCTTTGGCTCCTGCTCGCCTTGGCGGCTGAGGTTCCGCCAATGGTAAGTCTGACGAATTTCTCGCTCGTCTCCTTTCCGTTAAAGTCAAATTTATATCTCAGGTATTCATTATTTTGGACTTAAACGGTATTTATTCTTGACCTGGTTTATTGCGAACCTCAATTGAATTGTATCTGCCCCGGAATATTAGTTCCGTTCGACTATGTAGGTTGTATTTTGTCGCCACTGTGTAGGTTTCTTACTGTTTTGTTTAACCCAGATGTTCGATCTACCGGCTTGGATCACGATGACAATCGCAGCCACCAGGCTGTACCGCTCACTGGCAGACTCTGCCTCTGATAACACCGATGTGTATGGCGATGTTCTTTACTCCTCTCCATCGCTCGGCTCATTGTTGTCGGTTCAGCTTTAGCTCGCATGGGATGCTACATAACAGTAACCTTCCAGATCAAGGGACTAAGCAGATCAACGCTACACCAGTTCATATGGATCGGATGGAGGTGGCAGTGCGCATTGTCTCCGAGGGGCATGGGACACTGCATACTAGAGATGATAGCTCGTCCAGTAACATAGACGAGCAGATGCACGGGAAACCGAACGGATTGCGATTCGATGACGACGTCGAGCGCGGCGTGTAAAAATGGATCCCTCTGTAGTAGAAACTGCTCATTGGGTATTGCTTCGTAGTTCTCGTCACAATACATGCTTGTTGATAGTTCCACATCGTTGGCGAGAATTGGAAAAGACTATTGAGTACGGGTTGTCGGAAATTCCTCGGGTTTGACGTGAAGCATTCCCTGAACTCTGGGTAACATAATATCATAATCCCCGTGCCTTGAAGCTGTGGCATGTTTCAGCTGTCTAATTTATCAATCGCTGTGTCACCACGAAGTCCGTCGGCACGAATTTGAATACCGGGCGCCATGAACCTGGTACGCTGGAATGTACCCCGCCCATCGAGAGGATGAATAGGCCAGTACTTTGACCCTGGACATGTCTCAAACGCTGATCTGGAGACCAAGATTAGGAGAGATGTGGTTTCATCTCTTTCTCAGTTGGGGTCCATTTAAAGGAAGTCATCAAGGTCACTGGCAGAGGGAGCAGATTCTCAGGCTGAGAGTCGGGTCGAAGAAGCTTGAATCTCGATGTCTTAAAGACGGTGAATTCTAGGGTGAAGATAGAATCTTTGTACTGTAGAATACAGAGGTGGTAGAACCGTTTCAGCAGCGAGTTATTCATTCATCGTTCCTGCGGGGGTAGAGTGATCGATCGGCGCGCATCACAGCCATACCGATCAGTAGCCGGCGCTACGCCCCATTTGGGCGCATGATTCGGTCCCTTTTGCGGCAAAACCCGATAATGACCGTGGAAAGTGTCCCACCATCAATAATAATTTTTTATCCATACTTAATAGAACATCCCGGTTACATTCTATACTCTCATGAAAGTCCTAGGGGGATAAGCCATCGTTACCATCTTCGGGTGCAAAAACCGAATTATGCTGATACTGCGGACGGGAGTCGTCGTGACGGACGAACTGGATGGTTACCTGTGCGGTTATAACTTGCTAATACGTGAGTAAACCTACCACCGATGTCTGTGCTTCTGTGGTTGGCTTAGATATGGCCACTTCTTCCCCGGATACCAGATCCTGCTGTGCCCTGTTGAAATGCAGGCGACTAACCACGCACACGAAAGTTAAGGGGTAATCACCGTCATGTCACATGAAGAGGTAATAGGGGTACCCTTTCCTCTCCCGGCCATTCCGAAAGTTTAACGATGGCAGAGAACTGTGCACATCACTGGACGGGGGAGTCAACCGGACGGGATCAAGGTACGGCTTTACGCGGCGCCCTCAATAACCGCTGACCATTGTGACGCAGGCAGCGTTCTAATAAACATGCTTCCGGAAGAGGTCCTCCTTGAAATATTTGGTTTCTACTTGTGCGGAGTTGTCAACCATGAGGAATGGGAGACCCTGGTACATGTGCGCCGGATGTGGCGGTCCATTGTGTTTTCGGCTTCTCTTCTTCTGGACCTGCGTCTTGTCTGCACAGCTGGAACGCCTGTGAGGAGGATGTTGGGGATCTGGCCAGCATTGCCTATCTACATTTGGTTGGATTTCGCAGAGATCCAGGATGAGGAACTCGCCGCTCTCGAGCACAGGGATCGCATCTGTGAAATATATATCCACGATCCTTCAGAAAGTGGACTCGAATTACTGGCAGAAGCGACCCAGGGCCCATTTCCCGCACTGACGGATCTCCACCTTGACTCGTGTTGTGGAATGCCAGTTGTTCCCGACTCGCTCCTACGTGGATCTGCTCAACACCTACGATTACTCCACTTGAAGGGCGTCAGATTCCCTGCGTTTCCGGAGCTACTTTTGTCTGCTACTGGCCTTGCCGATCTTTCCCTTTGTGATTTTCCCTCTATCACCCCCTGGGTGATGGTCGATCATCTTCCCTCATTGACCAGGCTTGAAAAACTTCGAATCGAAGATCGATACTCTGAACATTGTCCAGATCAAGCAAGCGGATGTCCACCTCCTCTGACACCCATTGTCCTCCCTGTGCTCAAGACAATTGCCTTTAAAGGCGGAAGCGAGTACTTGGATCACTTTTTCTCTCACTTCGATGCCCCTCTCCTCAAACATGTCGATATAACGTTTGACGATCCAGCCGTCTTTTGCTTCTCACAAATCTCCCAGTTCATCGGTCGCAGGGATCGTTCGAGGCGTTCGATCAAGCACATATGTGGTTGCGTGGTTACCTCGTCAACCTCACACTTTCTTCGAGAAAAGGCACTACCGGCGGAATGTGGCTCAGGTTGTCGATGTGGTGCGAAGACAGCATTTGGCGGCTAGAGTCTCTCGCCCAGGTCCATCATCCGTTCACCCATCCCTTTGTCACCAACGGTCGCTTCGATGATTCCAGGCTCCAGACTGTATTTCTCCAAACAGGGAATGCCCAACGGTTAGAATTCGTACGCTTTTTCGCTGCTGTAGAGAATTTGTACCTCTCCGAGAGACTTGCGCGGTTTTTCGCGCCCGTCCTGGAAGAACTCTCCGCAGGGGAAAGTTCAACGACGCCCCGGGACGTGTTGCCCATGCTACAAGCCGTCTTCATAGAAAACTCGACCATTCCGAGTGCGGACGTGTCCGGGAAGCTATCGCGAAGTTTGTTGCGGAGAGAGCTTACAGATCACCCGGTAGCCGTCCATCGTTGGGAAAGAGAATGACATAACTGACCCCAACTTCTGGGCCTTGGATTACCATTTTACGTCCTTCAGAGGATCTTCACCTACCCGTGACCACTTGGCCATTTCACTTTATCACTTGTTGGTTTCTTCGCATGACCTTGTATATCGGGACAGTTTTAGCACGAGTCTAGTCGAATCCCCTGCCACCCATTGTCTGAGTCTGCATGTAATCATACTTCATACTGTATGCGAAAACTGGGCCGCTTCGGTCAAGGCTTCGGTGGCTTGTCGTCGTCCGCCTTGTCAAAGATGAAGACACGCTTGAGCGTCGAAAGAATACGGACTTCCACTTAACTCGCGGCTATATATGTCCAACCACAACCCCACCTTTATCCCCAGGACAAGTTGGAGTTTTTGTGGAGGCGGGCATCAGACACCATGAGTGAGTTGCTTCCGGGAATAAGGCACGATTCATTCAATGCCATCAATGCTTATGCAATACACGTGACGCGTCAAAACGCGCGTCCCTCTGACTCCCTCCGCCACCTGGAACATTATTGTTGTACATCGGTGGAACGTAAACTTGCCACTTGGGGTTCGTGTTGCTCGTGTTAGAAAGCATTGTCTCCTTGAGTCCCCGGTCGTCAGATGGTTTCAACAATAACTTATCATTGTGGACTTGGCAATCAAATTTTTTCCAGACTTCATATTATCTCCGGGGTGGACATTGGTTGAGATAATCGCCCTAAACACATTGTATGGTAGAGGATCGTGTTACATCTAGGGGACCATGTGAGGAGGCCATGGCGTAGTCATAGTACCAAGAGCACAGCACAGCACAGCAACGAGTATCGCAGGAGTCCGCGGTGAGCAAAGAGGAAAATGAGATATGGTAAATTGTTGTACCGCACGAACAGAAGCAATCAAAACTTGTTACCGACGTCCTTGTCCCTCTCCCCTTACCCAGCATTGGACACCTACGGGGTGGCCAGAGAGCAACTGTCGTGTAGCAACAAACTGCCCAAGGGCTTCCTGGACAGGCCCTAATGAGTCGAGATGTTCTACGAAAATGTTTCGTAGGACGGGTAATACTTCTGTTACCCCTGCCCCGGCGAGCCCTTGCAGAGCGGGTGCGACACAGGCCGCAAGTCCCTGGGTTAGGTACATGTACTCCGTGGCGGTAAAAAAGCGTACAAGGTGCAACCACGGGGCAATATCCATGTCTTTTGCCCATCTTGGTAGCAAACTTCCCTTGAGGTCACAGAGATCGAAGGGTTCGGAAAAGCAGTCAGAGGAATTCCAGGTCAATCCCCGGAGCTTCCAACCCGAGTCTTTCCATTGGAGTGACAACGTGAGCATCTTGCCACTGGTGGTTCCATTTCGTGAAATAAGCACGACGTTGATGTCATAGTGAAAGTGCATGTATGCTTGGTCGAATGCTTCAACTGTTTCTGTGTGACCAATGCATTGGGAAATTCGTGAAATGTCAAAGCTGGGGAGATCGAAGAATATGATATGAACATGATCGAGGGGTGGTGCTTCTATGTGGGCCAAAATTTGATCTAAGTACTCCGTCACGCCTTTGAGGACAAGTCCGCTGAGAACGGGAAAAACAGTGCGTGTGAGAGGGGGTGAACGTCGGCTTGCTTGGTCGCGACGAAGTTGAGAATATTGAAAACGGATTTCAAGGGTTTCGAGCCGAGTCAATGATGCCAGGCAATCGACCATTGAATCGGGGGGGATGTAGCCAGAATCCGGAATACCACAAAGGGAAAGTCTGACAAGGCCAGGGGAAGACAGAAGTAGTTTTGGTAATGCCGGGAACGCAATGTCTATCAAGCAGAGCGATTGTAGATTTGGGGCGGATCCACCCAGGAGTGATTCGGACAAGGGCGCTGTGTTACCGGACGAGTGGAGGAAGAGAGACGTTAGTGCGGGAAATGGGACCTGCATCGTTCCTGCCAGTTTTTCGAGCCCAGCGTCTGACACACTGGTGATGTAGACCTTGCAGATGCGATCATACTTCTCGAGAGCGGCAAAGACATTGTCGTTGAGTACATCGGAACTGCAATCCACCCGTAAAAGAATAGGCAATGCTGGCCAAATATCCAACATCTTGCTCGCGGGCGTTCCACTTGTGCAGAGAAGTTGCAGGTTCAGGCGTTGTGGGGCAGCAAACACAATGGATCTCCACCTCCGGCACACGTGTACCAGAGTCTCCCATATGTCATTGAAGTAAAATTCGCACATATAGAAGGAAAATATTTCGAGGAGGATCTCTTCAGGAAGGGTCTCGATTGTGACCTTGCCTACGTTGCGATGATCAGTGGCGCTTGCAGAGTGGCGCAAAAGATATAGAGTACCTCGATCTTGTCCGGTTGATCTCTCCGCCGTCCAGTAATGTGCGGGATCGTGTATCATCGATGAGTATTCGGAAGGGCCATCTATGTGAGGCGACATCACGGCGGCACGGAGAAGCACGACTCGGTTGTTGCGGGATCTGATTGGGAGACTTGAAGACCTCGACCTCGTTGATCAGGCTCGGAATTTCCAATAGCAAACTGAAATCTCGTTACTTCAAAAATAAGCACAGTAAAATTTCTTTCCACGTACAGATGAGAACTCAGAGGTAGGGCTACTGTATGGCGTCTGGGAAGAAGTGGGTTGGGCCACAAGAATTACAGCGGCAAGTTTGTGTCACGGGATTGGCAAATTATGACGTAAACGCCGTGACGTGAGCACGTGTGCATTTTTACCAACCAACTCGTCCCCACTCTGCGTCGGTTCATATCCTCTTCAAGTTCCGTTTCATAATGGCACTTTTCCATCATGGAGGTTGTCAATCATATATGCTGGTGAAGGGTGGAAACCCTGTTTTCATCACGGTGCGCGGTTCATTTAGGGTTTCTTACCTCCTATACTCTCATTGACATGACAGTCTTACGGGGATAAGTTACCGTCGCCGTTATTAGTTCACGGTCTTTGGGTGAAAACACCGAATTATGCTGAGATTGTGTTATTTTCGTACGGACAAACTGGATGGGATGGCCACCCGTGTGGCTATACCTTGCTAAAACAAACCTGTCACTGTTCGACTTCTGTGCTTCTATCGTTGGCCTACTTCCCTGGGGATTTGGAATCTAGTAGATTCCAAATCCCCACTGATGAGCGCTATGAGCGCTCACTTCACTACTGTAGTACATCGAAGGAAACCTGCTGTGCCCCTGTTGGAATGCAGGCGGACCAACCAAGCGTCCGAAAGTTAAGGCCTTAAGGGGTAATTACCGTCGCATGAAGAGGCAATAGGGGTGCCATTTTCCTCTCGTATTCCCATCTGTCCGGGCCACTACCGCACTCGCGACAGCCCATTTCCGGAGTAACAACATCTCATATCGGCTGTAGTAGCTCTGACAAGGAGGGTGCCTGTGTTTTTTTCTGCCAACTACGCCCCGCAACCGATCAGTCAATACTCCTAACCACCACCGAGTTGTCGCATTAGGTAGCTGGCCGTTCCGAAAGTTCAACGATGGCAGAGCGTCGCGTACATCACCGGACGGGGGAATCGACCAAACGGGATCAAGGTACGGTTTTACTTTACGCAGCGCCCTCCAATGACCGCTGATCATGGTGACGTAGGCAACGCTCCAATCGACATGCTTCCGGAAGAGGTCCTCCTTGAAATATTTAGTTTCCACCTGGGCGAAGTTGGCGACAAAGAGGAATGGGAGACTCTGGTACATGTGTGCCGAAGGTGGCGGTCCATTGTATTTTCAGCTCCTCTTCGTCTGGACCTGCGACTTGTCTGCACGGCTGGAACGCCTGTAAAGAAGATGTTGGCGATCTGGCCAGCACTGCCTATCTTCATTTGGTTGTATTGGCTTGACGATGAGATCGGTGACGAGGTACTCGCAACTCTCGCGCACAAGGATCGCATCCGTGAAATCTATGTCTGTGGTATTTCAGATCGTGGACTCGAATCACTGGCGGAAGCGACCCAGGACCCACTGCCTGCACTGACGGATCTCCACCTTGAGTCGTTTCATGGAACGCCAGTTGTTCCCGATTCGCTCCTATGTGGGCCTGGCCCACAACTACAATCACTCCACTTGAAGGGCGTTCAATTCCCGGCGTTACCGAACCTACTTTTGTCTGCCACTAGCCTCGTCGATCTTTCGCTTTGTCATTTTGTCGATCACCAGTACGTTACCCTCTGGATGATGGTCGATTGCCTTCCCTCATTGGCCGGGCTTGAAAAACTTCAAATCGAATATGCATTCGTTGAACCTCTTCCAGACCGAGAAAGCGGACATCCTCCTCTGACACTCATTGTCCTCCCTGTGCTCACGGAAATCACCTTTAAAGGCGGAAGCGAGTACTTAGATCACTTTTTCTCTCGCTTCGATGCCCCTCTCCTCAGACATGTCGATTTAATGTTTACCAATCCAGTCGACTTTTGCTTCTCACAAATCTCCCAGTTCATCGGTCGCAAGGAATCGTTCGAGGCGTTCGACCAAGCACATATGTGGTGGCACGATCATTTAGTAAACCTCACACTTTCTTCGAGGAAAGGGACTACCGGCGGCATGTGGCTCAAGTTATCGATGAGGTGCAAACGCACAGTTTGGCAGCTACGGTCTCTCTCACAGGTCCACCATCCGTTGGCCCATTCCTTTGTCACCAGCCGTCACTTTGATGATCCCACGCCTGGGGATGGTTATGTACCACATTGGGTGACTCAAACAAGGAACGCCCAATGGTTGGAATTCGTACGGTTTTTCCCTGCTGTGGGGAGTTTGTTCCTCTCCGAGAGACTTGCGGGGTTTGTCGCACCCGTCCTGGGAGAGCTCTCCACGGGGGGAAGTGCAGCGATGGCCCGGGACGTGTTGCCCGTGCTACAAACCGTCTTCATAGAAAGACTTGACCGTTCCCGGTGCGGACGTGTCCGGGAAGCTATAGGGAAGTTTGTCGCGGAAAGAGAGCTCTCAGATCACCCGGTAGCTGTCCATCTATGGAAGAACGAATATTATGACTGACCTCAACCTCTGGGCCTTGGGTTACAATTTCGCGTTCTTCAGAGGACCACCACCCGTCGTGACCACTTGACCATTACCCTTAGGCTTATTGATTACTCTACTTTTACAACCATAACCGCGGTCTTGTTTCTTCGTATGGTTTTGTTATATACAACACAGTATTAACAGGAGTCGAGTCAAATCTCCTGCCGCTCATCGTCTGCGTCTGCATGTAAGCATACTTCATACCATATGCATAAACCAGGCCACTTCGGCCGGTCATGTGTTGTGTAGAAGAAACAAATTCAATTACGGTGTAAATGCTCGACGCGCTCAACCTCAACATCAACTGAGAGAGTACGTACGGGGAAGGAAGCTGTGCCGCTGTCGTTCGGATGCCGAAGCTAGCGAGTGATTACCAGATTACCAATAGGGGCTGTATAACCCTCTCCTGCATCATCTGTCGGAGTCACTGCCGCACACGCACATATTTGTGGCAGCACACTTCCGAAGTTACAAGGTCTCGTAGCTACTGCAGTGGCTCGGGTCAGGAGTGTCTATTGTTTCATCTACCAATTACACCCACAAGGCGACACTCCCCAGCACCACCGGGTTGTCGCATCAAGTAGATTCCCTTCCGAAGATTAACAATGGCGGAGGATCGCGCACATAGATGGATGGCAGGGCAATCAACTAGAGTTACCAGACAGGATCGAGGTACGGTTTTGTGCAGCTCCCTTAACTGATCGCTTACCATCGCGGCCTGTGACATAGGAAACGTTCCGATAGACATGCTTCCGGAAGAGGTCCTCCTCGAGATATTCGATTTCTACTTGTGCGAGGTTTACAACAAAATGGAATGGAAGACTCTCGTACACGTGTGCCGGAGGTGGCGATCCATCGTGCTCGCTGCACCACTCCGCCTCGACCTGCGGCTTGTCTGCACAGATATAACACCTGTGAGGAAGATGTTGGGGATCTGGCCAGCATTGCCCATTGCCCTCCGGTTTTTTGAGCTCACTGATGAGGCCCTCGCTGCTCTCCAGTACAGGGATCGCATCTGTGAAATCTATCTCGGCTTTATTTCAGATTATAAGCTCAAATCACTAGCAGAAGCGACGCGGCAGGCCCCATTCCCTGCGCTGACGGATCTCCGCATTGAGGCGTTCGGTGGATGGCCGGTCGTTCCTGATTCGCTCCTGGGCGGATCTGCCCCAGGTCTACGGTCCCTCTCCTTGAGGCGAGCTGCATTCCCGGCACTGGGGAAATTACTTTTGTCTGCCCCTCGCCTTGTCGAACTTTCGCTTTGTGACATTCGGGGTTTCGCGATCATTAACTCCGAGACGATGGCTGATTGGCTGCCCTCGTTGACTGGGCTTGTGAAACTTCAAATCGAATATCGAAACAAGAGACCGATTCAATTTCTTCTACACCGACCAAGCAATCGTCCACCTCCTCTGACACGCCCTGTTCTTCCTGTGCTCACCACACTCACCTTCAAATGCGGGAGCGACTATCTGGATCCCCCATTCTCCCACCTCGATACCCCTCTACTTAAACATGTCAATATGGAATTCGTCTATCCAGCCATCTTTGACTTCTCAAAAATTTCCCCGTTCATCGGTCACAAGGAATCGTTCGAGGAGTTCGATCAAGCACAGATGTTGTGGTACTGTCATTTCCAGGACGTCTGCCTCAGGCTCTCTTCGCGAAAGGGGACTATCGGTGGCATGTGGCTCGAGCTGCGGATGGCATACGGGTTCGAAGTTTGGCACCTAAGGTCCCTTTCACAGGTCCATCATCCGTTCGCCGAACCGCCTTCCGAGTCCGGAAACTTCGATTATCCCTATCCCGATGGTGGACATGCGCCATCTTGGGATTCCAAAACAGGGAACGGCCAATGGCTGGAATTATTACGCTTTTTCACTGCCGTGGAGATTTTGTACCTCTCCGTGAGCATTGCGAGATTCGTCGCACCCGTCCTGCGAGAGCTCGCCGCAGGGGAAAGTGCAGCGACGGCCCGGGACGTGTTGCCCGCGCTACAAACCCTCTTCGTAGAAAAACTTGACCTTTCCGAGTCCGGACCTGTCCGGGAAGCCGTTGGGGGGTTCGTCGCGGCGAGAAAGCTCTCCGGTCACCCAGTCGCAGTCCACCATTGGGTGTGCAACTGACCTCCGCTTCCGTGGACCTCGAATTGCCATTTTCGCGTCCTTCACCCCCCACCTGTTATTACTCCTTTGGCACTCATTGTTAACCTATCAGGCACCGGTTTCTCTACTCCTACTACTTTAAGAATTGTCTAGTCTTCTCGTATGGTCTTGTTACATCCTACCTGCACAGGAGTTGCCGTTGATGAGTTAGATTGTACGCGGCCAGCAAGATCAAGAGGACTCTCCGGTGTAACTCGGGGGGGGGGGGGAACGGCAGGGTGGCCGGAGGAAATGACTAGATCCCAAATGGATGTGTGAATTCTTGGTTTCGTGGTAGGATGAATGGTATAGTAATTTCAGGTTACTCAAGATACATGGAAGCGAAGATCACTTATCAATCATCAACCCCGACTCACTCACTGCCTTATTTCCTATGCCCAACAGTGGAGAGATACCGGATAACCTGAGACCTCTCTTGCGGCGACAAATTCTCCAAGGGCTTGGTGAGGAGGTCTCGAAGACCAGGTCTTTTCTATGTCTATGAAAAGATTTTGTAGCGTGGGCAACACCTGCGTTACTACACCTCCGGCAGCGAGTTCTTGTAGGGCAGGTGCGACAAATGCGGCAATTTCCGAGGGTAGGTACAAGGTCTCCACAGAGGCGAAAACCCGTAAAAGTTCTAGCCATCGGGCATTTTCCTTGCAGTATGCCCAAGACGGTGTATATCGAGCCTTATTACCTCGGTCATTGAGGTGGTCGAAGTTGGGGAGGGGACTCAGGGGTGAGAACGGGCGACGACCCTGTGTCAGAGATTGAAGCCGCCAACCTGAGGCATCGCACCTGAATGACAACACGAGCAACGTGCCGCCAGTGGTTCCATTTCGTGAAAAAAGTGTGATTTCGATAGTGTACATGAGAAGGTCCATGCGGGCTTGGTCGAGTGCTTTGAATGACTCCTTGTGACTGATGAACGGCGAGATTGTTGACAATGTCAAGGTGTCAAAGATGACTGGATCCCAGAACTGTAGATGAACATCTTTGAGTAGAGGGGCTTCGATCCTGGCGTAAAATGCCTCCATGTCCTCGATTACTCCTCTGAAGGAAATTGAGTCGAGCACGGGGAGGACAGTGCATGGTAGCGGGGACTGACGGAGTCTTGGGCCGACCCGACGACAGCATCTAAAATCAATTTGAAGTTTTTCAAGGTTCGTCAAGGAAGACAGGCAATTAACAATGGCATTGGTGTAAACGGAGCGGGGAGGGTCAATACACCAAAGGGAAAGACAGACAAGGCCAGTGGAAGACAAAAGGAGTTCCGGCAATGTTAGGAAAGCGACGTTATCCAAGTGGAGCGATCGTAGACGTGGGGCAGATCCCCTTAGGAACGAATCGGGAAGGTCTGGTGATATGATATCATGCGACCGAAGATGAAGATCTGTCAGTGCAGGGTATGGGTCTTGCATCACTTTCCACAGTTCCTCCGACCCACGCCAGGAAAAGGACTTGGCGTAGATTCCACAGACACGATCTTTGTGCCCGAGCGCGGCAATAATATTCTCTCCGCGAAGGTCATTTGCCCGTATGACTATAGGCAATACTGGCCATACATCCAAAATCATGCCCACTGGCGTTCCAGCCGTGCAAACAAGTCGTAGGTCAAGGAGACGTGGGGCGGCAAACACGACGTATCGCCACCTTCGGCACACGTGCACCAGAATCTCCCATGTTGGCTTGCATTCCTCTTTGTAGTCATAACCTACACACATGAGATAAAATATCCCAAGGAGCAGTTCGTCAGGGAGCATGTCAATTGAAACGTAGCCTACATCATAAGAGTCAGGGGTCGTTGGAAGATCATGATGCGCGAAAGATATACCTCGACCCGGTCCCGCTAACTCCTCCACCTTGGAGCGACATGCAGGTCTCTCTGCTATTAATGAGATCTTGGAAGGGTCATCCTTTGGACCATCCATTGGAGGCGGCAACCGAGCGGGGCCAGGCAGCATTGATTTGGTGGTTGCGGGACGTAGTTTGGAGACCTGATCACGGAAACCCTCCCGATCAGGGCTACTAGTAAATGAAGTTACTTGAGGAGTGGGAGCAATGAACTTCCTCCGACGTACGGGTGAGGACCCATCAGCGAGAGTTGTTGTGGAGTAGAGGAACGTCTTTCCTGAACCCGAACCAATGAGCGGCATGCTGACGTATTACAAATCATCAGCACAGCTTTCAACCACCACAATGTTCAACATTCAAATTTTCAAACCCCAGTCCACAGATGCACTCTGCACTGTATGCACAATACATCCATCTAGTTTTCCTCTTGGTTGCTGGTGAGTGCGTACATTTTATATAACGCGACTGGGGACCGACACAATGTAGCTTAAAGCATCCACTCTGTCGGGAGAGATGTCATCCCGACTCCGTCAGGTCTCCTGCTCTTCTAGCTCGTGGTTGTATTCCCGACCTCATGTGGCTCTTTGTTCTCTTTCTCCCACCCTTGTGACCCTTTTCCGTATTTCTCCTTCCTTTCTCGTCTTTCCGCTTTCTTTACCTCGATCCTGGGACCAAACGTATGCAACTGCCGTAGAAGAGAAGTATCCTGCAGCAGGCTTTTCAGGCATCGGAGGAAGGCGATGACGAGCCGTACGTATTCCTCCGGTGCAGCCAGCCAACATCGGGCCGTATCGATGACCACATAATTGTCGCCGGGCGTCAATTCAGGCCCAAGCTCATGGTGAGATTTCGCGGTAACGCCGAAAGAGGCTAGAATCACATAGGTGAAGGGCGGAAGAATATTTTCTTCACGGTGCGCATCCGAGTTTGTCCCTTGTGCGATGCACGATTTGACAAACGCAGCATTGTTGCATTACAGTCGTCACGTCTAGATGACCTCATCTCTCAATACGTACAGGAGAGTGTCTTCGTGGATGTCCTGCGCCGTGTGCGGATGTCAAAACAAGTTCGTACGCGAGTTGATGTAGTCAACGTATCACATCGCCATTGAAACCCCCCTCCCTCGCCTCAGCTGTTGAGTCCTATCATGAACGATGTTCGCCACTGCCATTCTCCTCCGAGCCCGGAAAGTCGAGGGACGGCATAGTCCAGAGTGGTTTTCTGTGATTCTGTCCACTCTGTTCTGTATGCTGTAATCTGATTCCTATCACGCTTTCAAGTCCCAACTGTCGAATAAATTGTCGGCATTCGTGGTGAATGCCCTGAGGATTTGGTCGCGGGTGGCAACATGTGGTGAGTGATGGTGGTGGGACGATCAAGTTGGCCCTGGGCTAGTTGCGCTTGCGACCTCACTTAAAGAAGGTATTTTTTCGATCAGGGTCTTTCTGGAGATGACTCGAAAATGGGCCCTCCCTTTGGGAATGGATGGTGGCGTCTCTTGTTGAGGCAGTATATTGCATTGGTCCGCATCGGAGTTTCTGACAAGAAGGTATCATTTGTGGCTACTGTGTCTCTGGAACACAAGGGCCCACTCTAGGAGGCCCTGACCAGACTAATCACGAAGGCGGCCAGAGCGCAACACACAGGATGTTGTAAGGAACGCAGACGATACATGAACTTAATCTGATAGCGGACTATTTGGCACAGGCACCGAACAAGTCTGACACCCAATTCTGGAATTACCACTGAGTTTCTTTCATTCGACGCTACGCGTCGCACTTCGCAAAATAGTTGAGACAACCGTCTCGCAAAGTTGGGCGTGTGTTATGTCTAAGAGATAATACAGCATTGTAGGAGTTCAAAGCGTGGCTATGGTAGCAGAAGAATAGTGGCCGGAGTTTCAGAGCCAGTAAAGAGTGAAAAAGAGAAGGGCTTAGAGGACACCAGGGTCGTTGATTTCCGAATCAATTTAAAGCCATCATCGACTCCCTGATAAGTTGATCCGGACCTCTTTTTCCACCCATTAGACATCCACTGGGTGACCAGTGAGCTCTCTCACAGCGATGAACTTCCCAATGGCTACCTTGACAGATCCCGACTGTCGGAGCCCCTCTATGAAAAGAGTTTTGAGCATAGGTGGCACCTTACTTATGCCATCTCCGGCGAGTCTTTCAGAACAGGTGCAGCACAAAGCGCGCAAGTCCTTCGGATAGGCGCGGGTTCTCCACTGCGGTGAAAAGGCGTAGGAGTTCCAGCCATCTGGCTTTCTACCTGACATCTGTCTAAAGCGGTGAATGTCGATCCCGAAACTCGCGGAGGTCGGAGGTCGGCCACCATCGGCGAGAGGAGGGTCCACGTGACGTCATGCGCCCCCTTGGTTAGTCTCTCGCTGTCTTCGTCTTGCTTGCACACTCTCGCCTCCAAACCCGTTTTCATCCACCCTCGTTGTTCGTTGCCATACGGTCGACCCTTTCCCCCTCATGGCCAAGTCCCTCCCCTTATCGTGCCCCAAAGCTCTCCAGCCGACTCCGCAAGTGTGCACCGCCTCGAAAAAAACCCGCCATTCCACGTCGCGCATGTCGTACACGGCCCCTCGCAAGTCGGGTCTCGGTCGGGACCATGTCTCTGTTAGGAAAAACCTTTTACTATGGTAGACTGAATCAGGCCTCGTTCGTACGTTCACTTCCTTTTCGTATTATACCTCCCGCCCTCCATTCCCGTATCCCCCCTTTTACTATCGATCGTCGCTGCACCCTTGCCGACTACGCGCTCGCTCTCGCGCACATGGAGACGATTCAGTAAAACTTCCTTCGCTTTAGACACCGCCTTCCTTCGTCAATGTCGCCGTGCGGGTCTATCGCCTGCAGGATCGTTCGCCTTTGCCATCTTTTTTCCCCCTCCCCCTCGTCTCCCCTTACACGTAGCATACTTGTCTCTATTGCCTTGGACTCGCGTATTTAAACCTCCTCGCATGACCTCGCAAAGGCAGGCAATCGTAGCCCAATTTTACCCTTCTTCTTGTTTGCGTGTTTTCTTCTTCGACCGTTTGATGGTCGAGCTACCATGCCGTCGCTCGTCTCTCCCGTCTCACGTCTTCAAGTCCGCCGTCTCCGCGACGTTTTTCGTGCCTCTCATTTCAACTCTTTCTTTACGACTGCCCAAGTTTTCCTTCGCGCGTTTTCGGTCTCTTGGGATCGCGGCCTCTCTCCCTTGGATCTCTCCTTCCTTCGGACCCAACGCTAGGTCACTCTGACTTAGCTACTTTCAGCGGGGACTGACGGCGTCATGGGCCGAGACGACAGCATGAAAAGTCAAATATCTCAGGATCCATCAAGGAAGACAGACAATCAATCATGGCAGTCACGTCGACGTATTCTTGGACGTATTATTGACCAGTTCCGGGCCCGAATTGATCAAAACACGCAACATCTGGGTAGTGGTACCATAATGGAGACGTATGGGAATGCATCGGGATATTTCATCATGACCTTGACAGGCTGTCACTGATATCTCCTTGCGCCGTTTCGGCCGCCCGCAATTGAACCCATGATGCAGGCATGCCCAATTCTCCAAATTTTGAAAAGGGACATCCATCTAAACGAGTATCACAGTCATCGGCACAAGAAATTCCTCTGTTTCTGCCAGGAACTTCTATCAAAATGGTTGACATCTTGACCCGATACAGTAATGACCGGGTGCCTGACTGTAGGGATGTCAGACCCGGTCAGGGTGTCCGTACATGGCCTTCCCGCTGTGGCTTGGCCTCGATGGGTCCGTCCAAAAGAGGGAAAGCCTTGTTAGCTGGGCCAGATTAGGTCGTGGCGACACTTGACAACTGAGATCACAATCCGGTCGTCTGAATTTCCAGTTGGAACCGCCCACGATAAGCCCAACATTGTCCCCCTCCCCCTCCCCCTCCCCCTTTTTCCGTTAGCTGATGAGCACAGTTAACCCACCCGGATAAAGGAGATACTCAACGCCTTCACATTCAATTACACCCAATCCCTCGATATCTTCTCGCTCTACGACAAGCCCACAAATATCCTTTTGGGGACGCTGACCTTCCCGCAGCGGCAATCACACGTGCTTGGACTCTCGCCGAACTCAGGAATGTCTTACCTCTTTCAGAACCAGACATAGGAGTCCGCCGTGAACGAGGCACTCCAGTCCGTAGAAGTTTGTCTGACCACACTCGGCGGTCCCATAGATGGTGGTGTGTTGAATACCTCTCACCCCGGGCAAGCCAGACGGCTGCGCTCGGCAAATTCATGTTCAAGATGGAGAGCAAATTCAAGGTGCGCAAAGAAATCTTCTCCCCCCCTCCTTCCTTTCCGTTTTCGTTATCCCGCCTTTGTGTGGACGCAACTGATATTGGTGTACGATACAGCCTGTGGCGCCGGTCGCTGTTTGATTCGCCGGTTTTCATTTTCATTTTGTCTGCGCACAGGGAAACATCTTGGCGCACCTCAAAGAACTCTGGTCGTTCGCACAGAATAGCACCAAGGACGAGCTCGCATCGCTCGATCCCCTCTTGTGTAATGTTGGTGCGCGTGGTACCCCTCCAGGAACTTGAACGTATAGACCCGACCCATTGTGAGCTGCGCTCTCCTGCGTGGGCATTTCAGACAATTTCAAGTTAGGGGGGGGGGGGAGCGTGGATACGACTGGCATAGAAGTACACTGGGGAAGGGGGGCGGGTAGGTAGACGTGTTGAGCAGCATATTCCCCTAAAGCTACATACACCCCTGTGATCACCCATTCTCGTTTTACCCGGAGAGAGCATGACCATATGGCGGAGTTGTCTTTTGGTGACATGATGCTGTAGTTGTCGCAGCAGGAGAACCCCAAACTCATTTGGTTGGCGCATGGCAATGTTTCATCACGCGGGTCATGCGACGTCCCATGTACCAAGCCACTGACTGCATCGAGCGCGCCGAGGTCCGTGCCTCAGGCTTCCTTGTCACGCCCGGTGTCGAACTAATATAAAGAAGGGCCGAAGGGGTTGTAGTGACGACATGATGACCCCCGACCTGGTAGAACTATAGTAGACTAGTAGACATCGCCCTCCCCCGACCGTCGTAAGGCTTGCAGGTGTGAAAGGATGCCATAATACGTAGTATACATGGCATGGCCAAAAATCAATGGCATATATTTTAACAGAAGAGTCAGAGGTAAGCGCTAAGCCTCCAGAACGTCCTCCTGTTTTGTCCGTCATGGTAAACAATGTACCATCTTGATAGACTACAGTAGTTCTGAAAGTCTTGTCGGAAATGAGCGAAACACACTTCAACGTACCCTGGGAGTAATTCACATCCTACAGGGAAATTCCGGGCTGCACGCGGTGTGGCGTCTAGATAGTTCTCCAAGGAGTGTCATTGTTGGTAGACGGACAGTTCTAGAATTAAGGTTAATCGGAGTTTGGGTTCCGTGATAACAGATGATCTGACACTCTACTGTGAATTCTGCAATTGCTCAGCGCTCAGCGCTCAGCCCCTGGCAGTCTTATCAAAAAAAAAGGATCCACTCAGGTCCGTGACTTTCTATGTTGAAAGTGCCTGCTTTGCCCAGTTTAGCATTCCCTGGCCCTGGCATTTCACGGCAGCCAACAGAGCTGGTCCTTCTCCTTAGCCCCGCCCTATACCCAGCGCTCCAACACAATCAGCGGTCTGCCGCCGGTCTCAACTGAGTCACAGAGGGTGGCGTTTCCTATTCCTTTCCTCCGCCCCTCTCCCCCGGGACCACCGGGCCAGCACAACTGACCGATAAACGACAACACGCTAGCCCTTCCTAGGCCTTCCCACTTGCCAGAGATTTCACCCAAAATTTCCTCTCCGTTCTCCATACCTTCACCTCGTTCATGAGATCACGAAGCTCCCATGACAGTTGCCCTTCACTCGAGCGTCGCTGGACATGCTCGGATCCTCACCGCGCCTGGCCATATCCATTCGAAAGAAGAAGAAGAAACAGTCGGACGCGTCCCTCACAGACAATGTCCTCCTGGAGCTCTGCGCTTATCTCCGACGCGTTTGTCGACGCCGATCCCATAGGCGACGAGGTGCTGAATAGCCTCCGCTGAGCTGGACCTCTTCTGCTGTAGGCGAGCTCTTTGTCAAGGTGGACGGGAAGTTCGGGGTACGCCAAAAGGTCCTTATCCTGTCCCTCGGGCCTCGACACTTCCCTTTGCGATCTCACATATGTACGATACTGAAGTATGACGTGGTGTTCTGCGCTTGTGATCGTGCAATTCACCGTTTTTATTTTCGCGTCCTCTAAGCATTTTTACCTTTTCACAACAAGGACGAGCTCGACATGCGTAATCTTGGTGTGGGTACCGCGGGAAGGTAAGAATCCGACCCGCTGTGAGCCACTCACACCTGGGTGAGAGTTTTATAGAACATCAAATAAGGGAGGGAGTGCGGGTCAGCAGATGTGATATAGAGGTGTACTAAGGTTGGGGGGGAGGGCGGAAGAGCTTGTACGGCCCGATCGTGAGATATTCCTCTCCGGATACCTTCTTCCTCCACTCGATTCCACGGCCCCACAACGAACCCTCCAATCTACCTGGTCGACGGTGAGAGATCAGATCAATCAGAACCGGCCTAATATTTTGTAGGCTGGAGATGGAGATGTCCCAGCACCAAACGATTGAGTTTATTGAGTGGGCTATGAGAATTAGTGTGCCGTGCCTGCAGCTTCCGTATATTCCGACTCTCAAACGATACTGGTTCCAGTGTTGGTGATCCAAACCACATGAACCTCCCACCCAGATCGTCCGAACTGGAGCAGATAGAAGACATACTGCATGGAGACTTTGTCTGTATAGTTACGCGTGGTCAGCGCTGATTTGATGCGGAACATCAGAAAAGGTTACGACGGGACCGGAGGGACGTTCCTACTAGCTTTTGTCTTTATGATGAATTTGCGTTCTTGAGAGTATCACGCGCTCCGCAGTAGCCTCGGGGGATCAGCGAGTGGTGCGTGTGTTGGCATTGGAATAGCATTTTGGGGTAGCCCTGACGTTGGGCGGAACCTTTAATGAATTTGATTCATCGTTGATAGGCATTTGTTTTGTCCGGTCGTTCTGGCCTGGCCTACCCCAGACGCGCGTCGCAATGCGTTTGTTGCATTCCTACATGCGGTGTAGTCTACATATGACGGTAAGGAGGTGGGGGAGTTGCTATTGCCCGAGATCAACTCATTCTCCTCAACTGACGCTACCAGGCAGCAATTTTAAGTCTGGTCCTGGTCCAGACTTCTCGTGTAATGTAGCTCCCGTTTGAAGGAGGACCGACCACGTCGTACCACTGGCAGACGAGGCAGTAGTCGACCCCCTGACCCCCTGAGTTTGTGTATGTAAGTGTGGAGTAGGCCTGCCAGACGGTCTTCAATGGCACAGATAGGTACTGCACAATTTAGATATCAATCACATCATGAGGCTGACAGTAGGCGAAAAAAAAGCTCTTGATCTGAGATATCAACTCGGAAGGCCGCCGATGCCCGTATTTGGCACTTGGTTGGGCACCCTTGTTGCAGGCAGGCTGCCAGATGACACAGGCATCAAGCGCCGGGGGTTGTTTGAGTTTTGTTTGTTGTCATGTTCCGCATTGTGCAACGTAAGAGACAAGCAACGTTCGTCCTTTTTGACTCCATCCGGAATTGTCTCGAATTGAACAGCGTCTTCACTACGTGTGAGGGAAATGAGAAACGTTGTGGTTGAGAAAAATGGCTCTCCAATTGGTCCGACAGCATGTGAAGTGAAGAGCCCGTGGGTGTGCACGGAGCACGTGACTTGTAGTCTTAGTCGAACGTCGAACGCGTGAACAGAAAAGTTGGAATAGCCGCCTACTGTATCATCTATCATACTTCGTCAATCGCACTTCGCACGCCACATGTTCCGCTGGATCAAGTCCCGAATAATCCGGGTACCTGTTTTGTCCAAGATTCGGTTTCCCGCTGTAGATCAATACTAGATGGGCACCCACAAATTTTTCTAGACTCGGGCCTCGAGGAAGGATAGGGCAGAACCTTATGCTCATCATGCATCATCGGCCGCAATCGCACTGTTTTATTGGTTGATTCAAGTGCAAGTTCCGAGCTCTGCGCGCTTGACTTGGGACCACAAGTTCACAACACCTCTGGGCGTTCTGTGGGTGACGTATGTTCGGGCACCGAGGTGCTTCATGTCATCATACATGTGACATCAAATTATCAACCCCATTCCCATTCTGATTGCATACTTTCCAATTACAAAAGCTTGGCAACGGTGCGCTGTTGGCTATAAAATCTTCTTCAGCAGCATCCTAACACACGGCAAGAGAGCCGGTATCAACCCGAAATCCACTCTCGACCATCATCCGTTAGAACCTTTGTATTCACATTCATTCACTCTCCCATGCACGGCGGAACCAACGGTAGCTCATTTCTTAGTCTCCCAACGGAGTTCTCGTCCGACTACTATGTCATTAACACTGCCACGGCCCTATCCCCAGACGCGGGGCTACTCCTTTCCCGAGGCCCATTTCTCGGAGGCGAACGTCGGCAAATGAACCCTTGGCCGCTGGATATACCTTTGAATACACGCGGTCCTCAAGTCGGTGAAGAGGTATGTTTTATTGTAATCTGCGGGGTACATTCCCTGTACCACTAGACTAACACGTCAGCCATACTATCCAGCCATCTCTCTTTCGGCGCATCGATGAGCAAGTTGGGCCACAGACACCGCAAACTGAAGACCTCATCAATAGTATCTATGAATGGGAAATTCCCATCATCCATCTTTTGGACTCCATGAACATGACAACATCGTTACCTTGGTTCACCGAGGTATGAAGACTTTCACCACCTGCCCGAGCAGACTGAATGACATACTTATGAGAATATTCTTTCTGTCCAGAGCCGCCCACTCGCACATATGGACACGATGGCTAACCTTTCGGTGCCACCAATCCTGCCTAGCATCCCCCGCTCACTAGCTGGTTGCCGGTCGTCTCGACGAACAGCTAGCATACGTCGAACTATGGGCCGATACTCGTGCAATCTTTGCGATAAGAATTACTTACGGCCATCGGGCCTGAGACGACATCTGCGGGAAGCCCACGAAGCCAGCCTTTGTATGTATGGCTGTGATTTCAAATGGGGTAGACCCTATCGGCTCAGGGAGCACCTCGAGAGCTGGCATCCTGATGTCGACATTGATGCGGCGCTTCATGAAGCTACGAGGACGCGTCGTCGGGTGAAAGGCATCCCAAGTCATCGCGGTGACAAAACCGTCTTTGTCCACAATAATTCTCACCAGTTCACCCACTAGTTGTATCACTCGCTTCCAGCTTATGCCCAGAATTAACTATCTACTACGCAACTGTGCCATTCTCGTCTTTCTCCAATTTCTGATCAATTATGCCGTCTCTCTCCATTGTCTATCAGTAGCTTCCAATGTTCCCTCCGCTCCCTTACTCTCTTATGCCATAGTATCCTTTTATGACACAGTAACGTCTCCACTGAAGCCTCACTTTTCAATAATATGTAGTGCTATTCCATTCTACCTGTGATTTCTCTTCTACGGACTACGGACAACCTCACCGTGGCGCAGCACGTCATCTGAATGACCTTTGAATCGGTTGCACATTTTTGTATACGGGTCTCTACGTCCCATGATGAAGCGGTTTCCAGTTCCTCTTTCACTGCGAATCGAGAAGATAATTCTCCCTTCCGATTCTAGGACTATGAGCCTAGTAAGCAATGCTCGGTGTGAACTTTCACGATTCAAGTCCTCATACCCTCACGTTTGGGTCATGGGCGTGCTGTCAGTGACAGGGAACTTGACGTAAGCTGGTTTTTCAAAGGCCAATGTAGACCTCGGGCCAAACTTGGCTGGCTGAAGAGCTCAGTATCACCTGGAGTTGACCATAGTAGTTGAATGGCGGCGGCCCGTCGGGCGCAGCCGGCCATGTCTTCCTACGGAAGTTGGATCTTTACTGATTGCCGTGGTTGTTGTCACAAAAAGGGTATGATTGAATTTCCTCAAATCAACCCATTCTTTCTAAAGCTCTGGATTGTCGCGGAGTCCCCGAATAATCCCCATCTCCGCTGCATTACGGATCTTTACGGTCTCCGAAAGGTGGCGCCTGAAGTTCAATTAATGATATGTGATAACTACAGTAGTAGTGATCGCCTGTGGGTTGAAACCCCGCTAGTAACTTGTCCGAGAACACCTTCCTAAGTCGTCTCCCCCGCTGCCCTACACGAGTTCTCAAGGATGATCGATGATCACTGGCCAGGTACGTGGGCTTAGGGTTATTAATATGGTATTCTCTATAGCCGGCAATGATTTCCCGTATCATATCCCGAACACTTCATTATGAGGAGTGTGTTCTTCGGCGTTCGAGCACGTCCTCCCTGAGTAGGGCCCCTAGAGGATACCTGGAAAGACGAGTGGACGAGAGAGAAAGTAGTAGAAACGTTGGTTGTATTGGATTTCGTTCGCTCAAGGTGAGTCTCTTATATACAAATAGCTACCAGGACTACCAAGAAACGAGAAGAATCGAATCGAATAGTGAGGAAAGATCACCATTGCTATAAGCCCCTTTCCGCCGCAGTGGGACTGTGCTTGCATAGGCGTTGTATACCCAATTTGGCTTATCTATCCAACAGGGCGCTTGCTCTGGCGTGGGGTGAGCCTGCCCGGTAAAGTCGTGACCATGACACACTCCCTGCGATGCCTGAGCATTCTAGGATGGACGTACACCACCGCGTCACTTCTAATATACTCCCGAATTGTACCAACTCCATGCTTTGCACTATACCACAACATCTGGTACGATTATTATGGGATGAATCGTGGAAGTGTCGTACGTTGCTTCGGTGTCGCAATCGCGATTGACAATCCGATCGATAAGGACGAAACCTCTCACAAGTTAGGAAGCTAAGCTTCTGCCCGGGATTTTCGAGGGTCGAGCACACCCGCGTTGGAGTGCACCAACCTGTCTATTTTGATGGTATGTCTGGGGGTCCGGGTTAGTGCGTTTGTGACGCCACAAGAGGGAAACGGATGTAGGGATTGCTGAAAGGTCCATAAGCCTTGGCACAATTCGAGACCTCCATGAATTGTTGAGGGACTTTGCTCTGTTCTTCCGACATCACAGCACACCTCCTTTGACACCGATCACGATAGAATTGTGGCGGAAAGTAGAAGCGAAGTGAGAACTGCCACTGGCATTAGGACGTGGGATGCCAGTGCGCGAAGTAGCTGTTCACGCGATTCCCCAAGCAACGACGTTGCGCACGGAAATTTTCGACTTTTTCCTGCCCGGGATCGCCAACTTCGGCGTGAGATTGCCTCGATGAGATGTTGATGATGGGCCCAGCGTATTGAAACTGGGGGGGTGAACGTATGCTCATTTTTACCGGCAACCGCGGCACATTAACGCCTTAGCCTGACCATTGACCAGTTCTAACAACCTGCATCCGATGGTGGGGGCGACGTATCATGATCATCGGGATATGGCACTACATGTCGCCGTCACGTTATAACCTTGAAATGTGTAACTCGTACGCACCTCAGCCCCTTCAGTCGTGGGATTATGCGCGCGCGTGATGGTTCGAATCATGACATATGTCAGCGCCCACGTCGCCAAATGGACCTAATCTGAACTTGTGGCACGGGCGCCGTTGTTGGCGCCAGAAGTCCTCGGGTTCCGCCGGTACCTTTTCTTTTGATGAAATTGTTGGTCAGTTGGCCCAAATGTTGATCAGGGGTCTGGCTGTATAGGTGTCAGTGTGTAAGCGGTACAAAGCATAGTTTTACCGCTGTCCACGGCGGCTTTGCCCCCTTCAGTGATCAGGGGTTCTCTATTGCAGTTACCGTACAGTGTACAGGCGTTGGTGTCTGTTTCTTTTCTCGATTTCATAGATGCGCTTGTTTTATACCTACTATAACAACTGATTGCGTCCCAGGGTGCAGGTGGGTCGTCCCTTGACTTAGAACACTGGGGGCAACACAAACTGTCTCTACCTGTCATACGTCTGAGAATGCTTACAGTACCAGGACTCACCCAGCAAGGGGTACTGACCTAAAAAGTTTGGAAGGATTGCTTAGATCAGCATCAATGAAGCCGCTCACCCCACGGTGTTCTGGTTCTGGCAAAAACACCAAATTAAAGCCGCTACTCCGCTAGGATTGAGTCGTTGGACTTCCTCCGCCTTGTCTTTATACTTGTACAATTGATGGCCATGGCTTAAATCTGTGAGTCGCACACATTGAACAAACAGGCAATGTGATACTTGGGAATGTTCTATGGAATGCGACATTGCCGAGAAGTCAACAGGAAGATCGTTACTGCAAGACACCTCTCCGTTCATCCTGTAGCTGTCCGTCGTTAGTAAGAGTTGTGCCCTAGGTCCAGAATCAGAAATCCAATCACTGGGCGCGTTTAACAACTTTGACACTTAGTCGTCGTCTATATAACCTTTGCTGTTTTCTGTTACACTGGTCATTGGACATCAGTTAAAGCATCTCGTTGTGATATTGTATTTCAATGTTGCAAGGAAATAAGAAAAGGATTATCAAAGTTCGGACTGCGTAAAAGGAGGGGAAAAAATAGAAGCGTATGACCAAGGCAGAAAGAGGCGTAAAAGACGCCCGGGAAGGGGAAAAGGAGACTTGCGCAGAAAGGGAGGGAAAAGGTAGGACGCGCAAGGTGGCGAAGAAAACGGCCTGTAATTCATGACAGGCTGGAGTCTGAGGATGTTGCGCGTGTTTGTTGACATCTGTGTGGTCTTAATTTGCTAATACATAAGCTTACCACAGGTGAGGCACGCTCCGTCATTTTATATACAGTACCACCATGACCGCGACTGTGGGGACAAACACAAGGTACAGTCGACTCTCTCTTAACCCATAGCTCTGATAACCCATACTCCCTAATATCCCATAGGTTTTTTTTATTACCAACTTGGTATG
>Ga0307510_10001013_pt1 | contig 29784 bp, 30 predicted proteins | sample 12_EM_MG_FD_207224 | JGI IMG/M metagenome (GOLD analysis project Ga0307510, IMG submission 207224) | Populus trichocarpa ectomycorrhiza microbial communities from riparian zone in the Pacific Northwest, United States - 12_EM | ecosystem: Host-associated > Plants > Roots > Unclassified | place... | reverse complement strand
TAAGCATAAGCTGGTGGATGTTTGCGGTGGCGGCTGTGGTGTCGGTGCTTATTGCGCTGGTGACGGTGTGTTTTCAATCGGTGAAGGCGGCGCTGATGCCTCCGGTGAGGAGTCTCAGGTCGGAGTAATATATCCGTGGCAATTTCGTATAAATTATTAACTTTGTACGAAATTAGTGCCATGGCAGAAAAGCTCACTATACTTATCTCTTCGGAGCATAAAAAATTCATCAAACGGCATGCCCGTCAGCAGAATAAAAGTGTGTCCAAATTTATAGATGATATGCTTTCTTCTATCCAAAGGGAGTCCTCCAAGTCTCCAGAAAAAGACGAATGGCTGGATAAAGTGGCAGGCTCCTATGCTACAGGGAAAAAAGATATTCTAACAGAACTGTTCAAAGGGATCAATAAATGAAAAAGGTCTTTCTGGACGCCAACATATTGATCGATATGCTGGATGCTTCCTCAAAAGATCATTCTTTGGCAATCGAGTGTCTGCGGATAGTACGAAAGCATTTTGGAAAGCCGGTAGTTTCTCCTATTACTTTTATTATTGTCAACCATATCCTTGGAAAATTTGCCAAAAACAAACAATGGCATAAACAGCAAATGAAGCTGACCTTTTCGGCCTTTGAGATCACCCCGTTACAACCAGGCTTTATTTCAGCAGTTTTTGACACCCATTTTGTCGATCTTGAGGATGGTCTTCAATACCAATGTGCAAAACAGGCAAAAGCGCGTATCATAATTACAAAGGATCTGAATGACTATTTTGACTCGAAGATCCCCGTTATTCACCCTCAGGATTTTGTGTCCCGCTATAACCAGTTGTTATTGAAATGAGGGGCTGTGCCTATTTCAGCTTCTCGTTCTCCTGGTGTCTTGTCGCGTCGCGGATGGCTTTTTTTGTAAAATTCTTTTCCAGGGCCGTGGTGAGGTCGATGCCCGTTTGATTGGCGATGCAGAGGACGATCCATAATACATCGGCCAGCTCATCGGAGAGCTCTTTCCCTTTGTCGGAGTCTTTGAATGACTGATCCCCATACAGGCGGCTCATCAGCCGGGCCACTTCGCCGACTTCTTCGGTCAGGATAGCCATGTTCGTGAGCTCGCTGAAATACCGTACACCTGTGGTGCGGATCCAGCCATCTACCAGGTCCTGGGCCTGGCGGATAGAAAGGGTTGGCTCCGTGGGGCCGGGGACCGGGGGCACTGTGGCATCGGGGGTTGGGGCAGTGGTGTTGGGCGTGGTTGGGGCAGCGTTGAGCGGGGAGGATGGAGTCAAATTTTTATCGGCCATGACTGTATGGGGATTATTTTAGTAAAATTACGCAACTTACCTATTTACCGGTATTTAATACTGGGGTATTGCATTTATAAGAAATCGGGGGTATATTGCTTTTACTAAAAACTATATACCTATGTTCTTTGTAGCTATTATTTACATTGCCATCCTTGTTCTCTACTTTGTCTCCTTTTGGAAGATCGCTGAAAAAGCCGGGCGGCAGGGATGGGAAGGCATTGTTCCCATCTATAACTATTACATCCTGCTCAAGATCGGCGGGAAGCCAGGATGGTGGCTGATACTGCTGCTGATCCCCGTGGTCAACATCGTTTTTTTCATCTGGACGATCAACATGGTCTCAAAAAGTTTTGGTAAGGACGAAGGCTTTACGGTTGGGCTCGTGCTTCTTGGGTTCGTTTTTTGGCCTATTCTCGGCCTGGGCGATGCAAGATATATCGGACCCTATGGTGATCCGGTTGCTTTCAAGGCCGCTCAGACACCGGATTTCGACTTTGATAAGCCTGTGAACGCATAATTTAAACTACTATAAGTAAGAAGGCGGCCTTAGGGTCGCCTTTTTTATTGCCGCGACTTTAGCCGCGACCCTGGGATGAGCAGGTCTTTTGGCCAATATCCGGTTATCAGAGCAGGATCTCGCCCTTCATAAAGGTTTTTGCATACCCGCTGATATGCACCCGGTCGCCATCGAGCCGGCAATCGAGGTAACCGCGTCTTGCCGAAAGCTGGATCGCTGTCAGGTGTTGTTTGCCCAGCCGCGCTGCCCAGTAGGGGACCAGCATAGTATGGGCTGAGCCGGTAACGGGGTCTTCGTCGATGCCCGATTGTGGGAAGAAGCAGCGGGATACGAAGTCGGGGGGCGCAGGACTGGGGGTTGACGATGAGGCGTGGTTGGGCTCGGAGCTGGGGCTTGCCCCGGAGCCGGGCTTGGGCGCGGCCGGGCCAGTTGCGACACCTGGCGCCGTCACGACTACGCCCCGCGCGGGAGCGGTCGCCAAAAGCTTGAAGTCTGGCCGCAGTGCGGAGACTGCATCGGGATCGTCAAGGACGACCATATAGTCGAAGGGGCCTTTGAACAGGGGGTGTGGAGAGATGCCCAGCGCCTCAAAAATGGTGGCTAGTGGGGCCGGGTCTACCGGTTGGGCGGCGCCCGCCGGGAAATTTAGGGTGAGAAGAGTTGGGGCGCCGGTCACGGGGGTGGGCGGGGTTGCGCCGGTGGCTGGGGCGGTTGTGGGGGTGAATGGGGTGGTTGCGGGGGCGCCGGAGGCGGCGTTGCCGCGCGAAACGGCTAAAAATCCGCTGTTTAGCGAGCGAAACCGGATAAAATCTCCCTTGTACCCCAGGTGTTCGAAAAGCACATGCCCTGACGCCAGGGTAGCATGACCGCATAAATCCACTTCTGTCGTGGGAGTAAACCAGCGGATGACGAAATCATCCCCCTCCGGAATAAAAAAAGCGGTCTCTGCCAGGTTATTTTCCATGGCAATACGCTGCATCAGGTCGTCCGGGAGCCATTCGGGCAAAGGGACCACCGCAGCCGGATTACCCTGAAAAAGCTCCTTTGCAAAGGCGTCTATCTGGTAAATTTGCATATATCTTTGGTTGACTATCCGCGGCTTCCGCGGCTACTATGAAGTTAAGATGTTTGAAGGATTCAGAATCCCTACAGATTATATCCGTTATTTTAAAGATGAAAATCCTGATTGTAGAAGACGAGATAGACCTGGCCCAAAGCATGGCCACCTACCTGAAAGGAGAAAATTACCTATGCGAGCTGGCACCAGACTGCAGGACGGCCCTGGAGAAGATAGAGCTCTTCGACTATGACTGTATCCTCCTGGATATTTCCCTTTCGGATGGTAATGGTCTCACTGTGCTGAAAGAGCTGAAGGCAAACAACAAAACCGATGGGGTCATTATCCTCTCAGCAAGAAATTCCATTGACGATAAGATCGACGGCCTCAACCTCGGCGCCGACGATTACCTGAGCAAACCTTTTCACCTGCCCGAGCTGAATGCCCGCATCGCTGCGGTCATTCGCAGACGCCGATTCGAAGGCAACAAGACGCTGGTGCTGAATGAGCTTATCATCGACCTGATCGGCAAGACAGTCGTCGTCGGCACCGAACCGGTTGACCTTACGCGTAAGGAATACGATCTCTTACTCTACCTCGCCTCCAATAAGAATCGCGTTATCTCCAAGAATGCCATCGCAGAACATCTTTCCGGCGAGCAGGCCATGAGCTATGACAACCTCGATTTTATCTATTCGCATATGAAGAACCTGAAACGGAAGCTGAATCAGGCTGGTTGCGGCGATTATATCCGGTCGTTATATGGAATGGGGTATAAGTTTGAGATAAGGTAATTAGGCTTTTGTCACCTTGCAATCGCGCAGCCGACAAAAAAGATCGTCAATGAAACCGGTTCAAAATGGCAACCGATGAAAGAGACCTATTACGTTCTGAAAAGCGATGAGACGATCCGCCAGGGCAGCTACCAACTGCTACGAAACTCCAAGCTGATCACACAGGGGTATTATAACAACGGGAAAAAAGACAGCTTGTGGTCGTCCTATAGCTCTAATGGCTTTGTGCTCGCCAGAAAATGGTATGCCGACGGTACCAGGAAAGGCATCTGGGAGTTTTATTCCTGGAGGGGAGAACCGGTTTGGCAATATGACTTCAGCACGGGTAAGGCTACCTATCAGCAGCCGCCTGCATCTCCCGATACCACAACTCATTTTTACCTGACCGCCGACAACCAGTGGACAAGGACAAAGCTGGATCTGCCCCCCATGCGTCTTATCGGTCCCGGTGAATGGCTGACCTTTCTCAACCGCACATTGCGTTATCCCGACGAAGCGGTCAATAAGGAACAAATGGGAACGGTGATCGTCGCTGTTACGCTTGACGAAACCGGCAACGCTATCGATTACAACATCTTTCAAAGCGCCGCCCCCTCACTCGACCAGGAAGCACTGCGGGTAATTAAGCTCTCAGAGAACGAATATCTGCCGGCAGAAAAAGATGGTAAAAAAGTAAGATCGATGTACCTGTTGCCGATCGTGTTTAAGCTGGAGGTAAGTAAATAAATTTACTTAGAGCTGCACTTGCTACTCCTTGTTTTTTGAATCCATCGTAATCGTGACCGGACCATCGTTCAGCAGTTCCACCTTCATGTCCGCGCCAAACTCACCGGTCCCGATTGCTTTGCCCAGATCTGTCTCGAGCTGGCTGATCATTTTTTTGTAAAGAGGAATGGCAATGTCCGGTTTACTGGCCCGGATATATGAAGGACGATTACCTTTTTTTGTAGACGCATGCAGGGTGAACTGGCTTACGAGCAGGATATCACCTCCGGCCTCTTTTACAGAGCAGTTCATGACGCCGGCACTGTCGTTGAAGATGCGCAGATTGACGATCTTCCCGCTCAGCCACCCGATGTCGTCTGTTGTATCGCTGTCCCCGATGCCTACGAGAACGAGCAGACCGCCTTCAATTGCTGATTTTATTTGCCCATCGATGGTGACGGAAGCGCGGCTTACCCGCTGGATCACGGCTCTCATTTTTTTGGGGGCAAAGATACGGGTTTGAGCCCGCGTTGCCGGGGGTGGGCGGTTAAGCCGGCTGCAACAACGACTCCGGATATTCGGGCCAGGGCATCGCCTTGACCTGCCACACCGCAACAATAACGGCGCCAGCCAGCATCATCAGGAAAATGATCGAAGCCATCCACTGAAGCTGCCGCCCGACATAATAAGAGATCGGCCGAAAGAAAAAACGCACAATATGACGCCCCGGTGGAATAGAAAGCCCGCGTAATACATAATTGGTGCGGATGATCGGCGTCTCCTTGTTGTCTATCCAGGCCCGCCAGCCCCTTTTATAGAAGACCTCACTAAAGACTGCAAAACGCCTGTCAGAAGTCTCCGACAGATAAGTCACATCATCATTGTCGTTCTTCACCAGCTCGATCGAGCCATCCGTATCTTTTGGAGCTGCATCATAGGCCACGGCAGCGCTGTCTGCAGAAAACACAATAGCCGTATCACCCGGATGTATACTACCCAATGAACTCATCACTGCCGCCGCAGTCGGTCTGAACTGGACGTTCCGTACAAACCAGACCGGCCCCAGGGCTCTCTCATTCAGGATGACCGTATCCTTCCCCTTGCGGGTATGCTGGATGATATATCGTGTGTTAAGCATGTTGATCACACCGGCACAATGAGGATAGTTGAACAGCTGATGATTGATCAGGTCCTCATAACTCTTTAGCTTAGCCGCATGATAGCCGCCGATCGAGTTGTGGAAATAAGCCGTCATGGCACCATAACTCAGCGCATTGGAGATGCTGTCCCGCAGATCGAACACCCTATAGTAATCTTTATCCGCCATGACCTGCCTGTCGGCATCCGTCACCGCAAAATTTTCCTGGTACTCTTTCTTCTCCTGGTAGTTATCGCTGTTCAGGTATTTGAGATCGATGTTCATCACATCGGCAAATGCCAGCACTCCCACAATAGCCATGAGGTAGGCTGGCCGCATAGGCCGACGGATGTATCTGATGTATAGACCGATCACCAGCGCCCCGGCTCCGATTATTATTAGGCTTCGAAGCAGACTATCCCCAAAAAGCTGCTGTCTGTCCGCACGCAAACCCTGTACAAAAACCTGCATGGCGGATAATGCCTGATCACCCAGAACAGAAGCCTTCTTCAGCAGTCCCTCTTCCCAGGTGCCCGCATAATTGAATCGGAAATAAAGCAAGGTCAGCAAACCAAAGACAGCCGCCATCGCCAGTATGCTCCACTTATAAGGACGCCACAAGGTCGAACGGTCCTCTGTCTGTACGATCTTTTGTAAAGCCAGCACCGCCATCACACAAAACAGGAAAGTCGGCACGACCAGGATCATGCTGGGCGCCCGGAACTTATTATACATCGGGAGATACTTCAGGAGAAAACTATTGAAAGGCAGGAAATACCCGCCCCAGCTCATCAGGATCGTAAGAAGGGCAACGCCTGTGATCCACCATTTGTGCCGGTTGTCCAAAACAAAAAAGCCGATGAGAGCCAGCAGGATGATGATGGCGCCCACATAGGGAGGACCCGATAACAATTCGCCCACCCCACCCCAGTAATAACGGGGTCCATCTTCCCCAATCTCCTGTACCAGCGCGGGCGGCAATTTTTCCATGGCGTGGACAGCCCTGGACTTATCGGCAGGTAACAAGGCCACATCGGTACTACCCCCATAAATATTGGGAACCAGCATGACCAACGGCTCCAGCTTGTACATGCTGAAATCAAAAGCGGACTGTTCGGCAAGACCATTGGTATAATTCCCTTTTGCATCGGCCAGCTCGCTGCCACCCCGGGTGGTCTCTTTGGAACTGTCAAACGTGGTGAAAAGGACCACTGCATTGCTGAGGATACCTATAATAGTAGCCCCCATGACGATGGTGACGACCCGCAACAGCTCGCGCCCGTTCCGGCTGCGCAGCCAGGCGATGCTATAGCTCAGCAACAGACCGGCGACGATGATCATCGTGTAATAGACGATCTGCATATGATTGGACTGAACCATCAGCCCCGTAAACAGGGCCGTGAGAGCCATACCCGTCCAGTATTTCTTCTCGCAGACCAGCAGCACGGCGCCGATGACGCCGGGCATCAGGGCTATAGCCTGCATTTTTGTATCGTGGCCAACAGAAACGATCACCGGATTATAGGTTGCATAGGCATAGGCCAGCGCCCCAATGATCCCGACCCAGGGGTTTACCCGCAGGACAGAAGCCAGGAAATAGAAACAAATACAGGATAAAAAGAAAAAGCTGGCCGGTTTCTTCAGAAATAAGGTCAGGACGCCATAAAAAAGCTCCGGGATGCTTACGGACTGAGTGTCCATGGCTATCTGATAAGCGGGCATACCGCCGAACATGCTATTGCTCCAAAGGGGGAAATGTCCATGATTCTCCTTGTACTGGAAGGAATTGCGCGCCATCCCCTGCCACTGAAGCACATCTTCCTGGAAAAGGACCTTGTTCTCAAAGGCAGGTTTACAATACACCACCGCCACCACCAGGAATACAAGGATGGCGATAACATGTGGAACTGCTCTTTTTAGTAAATCCTTAATTATATTTTTCATGCCGGTTAATAAAAATGGATAGCGGCAAAACACTCGTCAGCTGAGAATCCATTTTGCAATTCCCGGACCAGCTTTTGGCCCCGGCTCTTTTTAATTTATCTTTAACTTGCCGGGGGGAAGAAGTCAGACTCCCAGCGACTAAAATAATGAAGATCGACATCACTAAAGAAATAATTTTCAAAACTGCCCGCAGCGGAGGGAAGGGAGGGCAGAACGTCAACAAGGTGGAAACCATGGTGGAGGGTTATTTCTCCATCCGGAACTCGGCCCTGTTCACAACGGAACAAAAAGACACCCTCGAGGGCAAATTATCGGCTAAGATCAACTCGGATGGCTTATTGCTGGTAAAATCACAGGTGCATCGCACTCAGCTGAGTAATAAGGCGGAGGTTATCCGGAAAATGACTGATCTGCTTGTACAGGGGTTGAAGAAACCAAAAAAGCGGGTGGCTACGAAACCTTCGAAGGCGGTGAAGGAAAGGAGGATCGAGAATAAGAAGAGGCAGGGGCAGACGAAGGAGGGGAGGAGGAAAATAAGGGGAGGTGAATAAAGGTTTAATGGTATAACAGTATCTGATCTCAGAGTCGTTGCGCCGCTGCGCCCTGGCTTTGCCAGGGCTAACCGGGGCTAATGATTTTGTTACTGCAACCCCCTTAAGGGAAGTTGCAGTAACTGTAGGGGGTCGCAGTAACGGGCGGGGTTTAGGAGCTTTAGCAAATTATCTTCTGAACATCCTGTTCCGTTTTAAGGGGCTGGACAAAGTTCTATCTCCCCAGTCAGGCTTCCTAGCGCAGATGTACTGGAAAATATACGTACTTATACCTATTTATTCCCGCAGAAATACCTGTAAATCTATAAGCCCGGAAGTAGTATTTTGGCGGCCAAATCAAATTCTTATTTAAAAACAATTCTTATGAACAAAACCCCAGGCCAAAACCGGCTCATTCCCCTGTTTGCATTATTGCTGATCGTCATGACCTCCATTGGGCTGTCCGGCTGTGGACCCGGAGGAGACAAGAATGTCGTCGTCCTCCCTGCGCCAAATGATACCACCGTAGCGCACCATGCCATTCCCATTGACCTTGCCCGTCAGCTTACGGCAAGTTTCAGGGCCTCTATCGACAGTTTTAACAAAAGCTGCCCCAACTTTAAGGACTCCATGCAATTCGGACATGCGGAATCCTTCCCGACAGATGTATTTGTAAAGCTGCTGCTCGAGCACAACGACAAACAAGGCTGGGCAAAGGGCATCCGCATCTATTTTGGCCGTGGTCCTGCCGGCGAGATCAAGCTGGTCCTCGTACCTTATGACAAAAATGGCAATGACATGATCGATCATCTCGTCGACATCAATGGCAACCCTGCGCCAGGCACGACACCGATAAAGACACAAGCGCTGAAGACCACCGACGGACAGGCAGTCGAAGATGGGCAACGTTGTCCGACAGCCTGTGATGACGGCGGAAGCGGGCTCAACTAGCCAACCGTTAAAACAAACCACCATCTACCTGAAACCTTATCCACCTGACTGTTAGGATTTAAACCCGACTAGTTTTTGTGTAAACTGATCTTGGTCAGAATTGAAGAAAACATTATGAGGTCATTTATAATTTTCCTGTTCAGTCAATCTATTTTATTACCATTTATTGCCGGGCTGGTACGTCTCAACCGTTTGGGAAAGACCTACCGGCCCTTTTTTGCCCTGTTGCTTATCGGAGTCCTGACTGAGCTTGTCAGCCGCTATCTGATACGGGTCGCCCATATTACCAATGCTACTTCCAGTAATATCTATGCGCTGGTCGAATGGCTGGTCATCGCCTGGCAGATGCATGTCTGGGGGTTACTGCGATCCCGAAAGACGCTGTTTTACATCCTGCTTATCGGGGTTTCTTTGGGCTGGGTCACCGAAAATATCATTTTGGGGCATATCAGGGAGTTTTCGCCTTATTTCCGATTTTTTGACGCCCTTCTGATCGTACTGTTCAGCGTTAATAAGATCAATTTCATGATCACACATGACAACCGAAATTTGCTAAAACGCCCCGACTTCCTGATCTGTATCGGATTTATTATCTATTTTATTTATAAGATCATTTATGAGTGGGCTTATCAGGCAAGCATTGTCGGGCAATCGGATATAACGACCAATATAATACTGTTGTTTGGCTATATTAATGCCCTGACAAACATTATTTTTGCCATCGCTCTCCTGCTGATACCCGCTCCGCAAAAATTTACGCTGCGATAGAAAGGTCGGAGGACAGGTAATCTTTTAAGAATGGAAACGAGGATCCTTAATATAACGATATTGGTGTCTCTGATCATAGCGGTCATCATCATCTATTTTTTCGTTTCTATTATTCGCTATCACCGGCGGTATATGCGGCTGCAAAGGGAGAAGATCTTTGCCGAGATCACCATCCGCGAGAACGAGCGCAAACGGATCGCGACTGACCTGCACGACAGCCTGGGCCCTCTTTTGTCTGCTGTAAAGCTCAACATCAGCAGCGTGGATGTCCTGCATGAAACCGACCGGATGATCCTGTCCAAAACCGGCGGTCACCTGGATGAGATCATCAGCAGCATGCGCCGTATCTCCCACGATCTGCTGCCCAATACACTGGAAAGGAGGGGTCTGCTCGAGGCGATACGCGAATTCATCAACCAGGTCAACACCAAACAATCCGTCGATATCCAGCTCTACATCGTCAAGGAGATAAAGATCCCCAAGGAAAAAGAGATCCATATGTTCCGGATGGTGCAGGAGATCGTTCACAATACTATCAAACACGCTCAGGCCAAAACACTGCAGATCGGGTTCAGTGAAGAAAGCGGGCATTTGCTTTGTCTGACGAAGGACGACGGAAAGGGCTTTGACAAGGAAAAAGCCCTGGCGGGCTCACATGGGCTCGGTCTCCGCAGTCTGGAAAGCCGCTGTGAAATATTAAATGGGATACTCACGCTGGATTCTATGCCCGGCGCCGGGACGAATTACTTTATTAAGATACCGGTGAACTAACTTAGAGGTAAGCTCAAACTTTAATCCAAATAATTCCCGCCCGGGCGGCGTATCTGCCCCGCTTTACCTAAATTTGGAGCTAGCCCCTGACCAACAATTAATATATCCGGATGAAAAATAGTATTAGCCTGATCATCGCAGATGACCATGAAATTTTTAGGGATGGACTTGCCCTTATGCTGTCCAAACAAGAAGCAGTCTCCCTGGTAGGACAGGCAGGGGATGGCCATGAGCTATTACAGCTGGTGGAAGAGACAAAACCGGACATGGTGCTGACCGATATAAAAATGCCCCGGCTCGATGGCATTGCGGCTGCCAAAATACTCCTGCAACGTCACCCCCAACTAAAGATCATTGCCTTGTCTATGTTCGAGGAAGAGGACCTCATCGTGGAAATGCTGGAAACGGGAGCAAAGGGCTATCTGCTAAAGAACGCCGACAAGAAGGAGATCATGGAAGCTATCCTGACCGTAAATGAAGGCAATATCTTTTACTGCAAGCATACCACCGCCCACCTGGCCTCTCTCATCGTCAAAAGCAAATTCGACTCGCGGCTGAAGGCGCCTTCTACCCTTTTTACCGACCGGGAGAAAGATATCATCCGTCTGATCTGCCGTCAGCATACCGCACAGGAGATTGGCGACCTGCTTTTTCTGAGCAAGCGTACCGTCGAAGGCTATCGCACACGTATCCTTGAAAAGATGGACGTGAAGAATACGGCAGGCGTGGTGATCTTTGCCTTAAAACACAGTATAATAAGGGAAGAAGAAATATTATGAGACGGTGTTGAACAGCCTCAGAATATAGGTCAGCTCATACAGGATAAAGAGGATGACCAGCACCGCATGAAAACGTCTGTTGCTGACATACATCGCCACGACACAAAGTCCGAAATGCAGCCCGTTGCGCAGGGGATATTCCACGGTGGACTGTAGGAAATAATTATGCCCCTTGATCAGCGTATCCACGACATCTGCTACAAAGCTAAAGGCAAGAACCGCGAAGATCCATTTCTTCCTGGAATAGAAATAATCCTCCCACCGGTCGTCATAATCCTTTACATCATCCGGCCAGAGCAGGGCGCAGATGGTAAAATAGGTGGTGATATAGATGATGAGGAAGAAATAGGCCTCAAACGACCAGGAGCTCACCTTTTTGAGATTGTATTCCCACCACCAGAAGTGCACCAGTACCAGAAATATATATAGTGACCACAGCAAATGCACCCAGTAGGGCCGGGTCCGGCCGGGGTGTTGAACCAGCTTGACGGCACTTTGTAACAGTTTGGCCAGGCTAAGGCCAAGAATGATGCTGATGACCGACTTGATGTATTCGAAGGTTTCCATACCTTAATATTTACGCGGGACCGCCAAAACGGGCGAATGCTGGTGCACCGGCGGGATGCCGGCGCTTACCGAATATACCAAATTTTACAAAAACCCGTTGGAAGAGAGACCAATATCCGATCGACGGGGTTAATTTTGTCCAATAGCACCATGAGCAGTATCAAAAAATTAGCGGGAGAGACAGTCTGGTATGGCGCGAGCTCGATCTTAGCCAAATTCCTGAACTACATGCTGACCCCTTATCTGACGTATAAGTTCAAGGGTACGCCTGAGTATGGGGAAATGAGCCTGGTCTATGCCACCATCTCTTTTGTCAATATCGGGGTCCTGTTCGGGCTGGATTATGCCTTTTTCCGTTATATCCAGAAGAAAGAGACTCAAAACGACCTTTATTCCACCCTTCTGATCTCTCTTGCGGGCAGCACCACCCTGATCACCGTCCTGATCCTGCTCTTCCGGGTGCCCATTGCCGCGGCCATCGACATCGCCAATCATCCGTCCTATGTGGTGTTGAGCGCCTTCCTGATAGCGTTTGATGCCCTGTCGGCGCTGCCTTTTGCCCGGCTAAGACATGAGGGAAGGCCGAGGAAGTTTGCCATGATCCGGCTATCGGGCATTTTATTGAACGTCGCGCTGACCTATTTCTTTCTGTCCGTCTGCCCCGCCTTGCTAAAGACACATCCCAACAGCATCATAGCCCTTATCTACCGGCCGAAACTGGGTTTTGTCACCTATGTGCTGCTGGCCAATGTGATCCAGAACTTCTTCCAGCTTATTCTTTTGTCGCCTTTGCTAAAGGGATTTCGGTGGAAGTTCAACTTCCCGCTGTGGAAAGACATCATGGTCTATGCGCTGCCGTTGACGATTGCAGGCTTTGGCGGGATGATCAACGAGACGTTTGACCGGATCATGCTTGATCAGCGGCTTCCCCATGCGGGCAACTATGCCAAGTTCCAGGTGGGGATCTACAGTGGCTGTTATAAGCTATCCCTGCTGATCACCCTTTTCGTACAGGCCTTCCGGATGGGGGCCGAACCTTTCTTTTTCAAACAATCGGTCGAGGACAGCGCCCAGCGTACCTATGCCCGGGTGATGAAATTCTTTGTCATCCTGATCAGCGGGATGTTCCTCTTTGTGACCCTTTACATCGATATCTGGAAATATTTTATCACGGATCACACTATGTGGGTAGGGCTGAAAGTCGTTCCGATCCTGCTTTTCGCTAATATATTCCTGGGTATTTATTACAATCTCTCCATCTGGTATAAGCTTTCGACCAATACCAGGGCCGGGGCCTATATCACGCTGATCGGGGCGGGGATCACCTTGTTTATCAATTTTGTCTTTATCCCGCGGTACGGGTATATGGCCTCCGCCTGGGCGACCTTTATATGTTATGGAAGCATGATGGTCATTTCCTTTGTCTGGGGTCAGAAGGTTTACCGGGTGCCTTATGCCTGGAAGAAGCTGACGGCTTACCTGGTCATTGTGGCGCTGATCTATTTTCTGCACCATTTTATCGTTGGGTTATGGCCAAACCGGGTCTTTAGTTTGGCATTGGGGACGGTGTTTATTGGGGGGTATGCCCTGTTTGTGCTGCGCGTTGAACGGAGGGAGTTTCAGCGGCTGCCTTATATTGGGAAGTTTTTGGGGAAGCCTGCGGCGGCGGCCTGAGGTTCGTTATTTCACGAAGGGGTTATGGGCCCGTTCGTGACCGACTGTCGTGGGCTCTCCGTGACCAGGGTAAATTATGGTATCATCAGGCAGCGACCAGAGCTGTTGTTTGATGCTGTTCATTAACGTCGCATGATCCCCGCCCGGAAAATCGGTCCTGCCAATGCCTTCCCGGAACAAAACGTCTCCCCCGATGATAAATCCTTCTTTTTCGGCATAAAACCCCACACTACCCGGCGAATGTCCAGGAAGAAAGAGGACAGTCAGCTTGTCTTCGCCAATGCTTATCCGCTCCCCTGGTGTAAGAAAGACGTGCTCCCCCCGATAATTCTCAAAAGGCATGCTCCACCGAAGCCCCCATTCAGGCGCCCCGGTCAGGACCGGCAGCTCGTTTTCGTGGAGATGGAGGGGTAAGTCCCAGGTATCATAGACAAACTTATTCCCAAAAACATGATCCAGGTGGCAATGGGTGTTGAGAAGCAGGACCGGGCTTAATCCCTGCTGCTCAACAAATTCCTGTAAAACAGCGCGCTCGCCCGGAAAATAACAGCCCGGATCGATGATGCAGCAGGCATCCTTTTGGGTAAATAGCACGTATGTGTTCTCTTGTACTGGGTTGAATTCAAAGGACTTTACGGTAAGCATATATCAGTTTTTTTATTGTTGTCATCAACTTTGCCAATAGCAAAATCAATTTCACCGGTATTTGGGATTGTTATAACTTTAAAACTTAAAGAAAAGCAGGTATGCAATTTCATCAGTTTAGGTTGAAGTCACACTATTTTTTTTGGTTCTTACTGTTGGGACTTTTCTTTTACTCCGGCCGTACCCGCGCTCAGGTAAACACGGTGGAATTTGGAAAAAACCGCCTGCAATTCAAAAAGTTCAAGTGGAAGTACTATCAGACCACTAATTTCAATAGCTATTTCAGCGAAGGAGGCCAGGAATTGGGCAAATATGTAGCCCAGGAGGCCGAAAAAGAGCTGCCCGGCCTCGAACGTTTTGTCGAATATGGTCTTCAGCGCCGGGCCAATATCGTCATTTACAACACCTACAACGACCTCGAACAATCCAATATCGGGCTTAACCTCGACTGGCAGACGACGGGGGGCATTACCAAGCTGGTCAACAACAAAATGGTCGTTTATTACAACGGGGACCATAACAATCTCCGGATCCAGCTGAGACAGGGTATTGCGCGGATCCTGGTCGAAAACATCCTCTTTGGGGACGACCTGGGGGAGTTCGCTACCAACCAGGCCCTGCTTGACCTTCCCCAATGGCTAACCGATGGATATATCGAATATGCCGGGGAGAACTGGAATACCATTCTGGATGACCAGCTAAAATCGGCCATGCTGTCCGGCCGGTACAACAACTTTTATCAGTTTGCCTACGAAAAGCCCAATCTGGCAGGTCATGCCTTCTGGAATTACCTGGCCGAAAAGTATAAGAAAGAGAACGTTACCTATTTCCTTTACCTCGCCCGGGTCTATCGCAATCTGAACAATGCTTCCCTGAGGATCTGCAAAAAGAAGTTCAAAGAGGTCCTCAAGGACTTTATGGCGGAGGAAGAGGAAAAATACGAGAAGGACCTCCGTGGTCGTCGCAACTTCCCCAAAGGAACCGTTTCCGTCACCGAAGACATCAATGACCACAAAGACTTTTTTCACTTCTCCCCCAACCCGCTGCCCAAAAGCCAGACCTATGCGGTGGTGGAATACAATCGTGGGATGTACAAGGTCGTCCTCCACGAGAACTATATCAACACCAAGGTATTGCTAAAGAATGGCGTCCGCAGTCTCCAGGAGCAGATCAACCCGCACTACCCGCTGATCTCCTGGGATAACAAGGGGACCCGGCTGGCCGTCATTTATTGGGACAGGGGCAAGACCAAGCTCTTTGTCTATGACATCGTCCGGAAATACAAGCTGATCGTGCAGGACCTGCCGGATTTCCAGCAGGTGCAGGACATGAAATACATGCTGAATAACAATACCCTGCTGCTCAGCGCCGTGAGGAACGGGCAGTCGGATATCTACACGTATAATATTGAAAAGTCGGAATACAAGCAGATCACCAATGACATCTATGATGATATGGATGCCTCCTTTGTGGCCTTCCCCGGAAAGACCGGCATCATCTATTCTTCCAACCGCCCTGCAAAAAATGCCGTCAGCAAAGACACTGTCCTGCCCTCCAACTACCATTACAACGTCTTTCTCGTAGACAACTGGAATGACAATGAAGGCAAACAGATCTCTCAGCTTACCTATCTGAAATATGGGAATGCCCGCTACCCTACCCAGTATAATACCAATCACTTTACCTTTGTCAGCGACGAGAACGGTATTGCCAACCGGTATGCGGGTTTCTTTACGACAAGACGCGCCGGTCTGGACACCGTCTATAAGGTCGGGGATGAGCTGCTGCATAATCCTGATCCAAAAGATCTTGACTCGACCCTGAAGGCTCAGAACAAAAAAGAGCCGGACACCTCTTATGTCTTTGCGATCACCAATGACTCTTCATACGTCTTCCCCATTACCAACTACCAGAGTGGGCTGACCGAAACAAAGGCCGCCGGCGACAATGGCCAGGTCAGTGAAGTGCGTACGGAAGGGGATCTGAAATTCCTTTATAAGCTGAAGGTCGATGAAGCGGCACTCGCCAAACGCAATATCAATGCGCGGATGACCGACTACCGCAAAAAGACGGTACAGGAGAACCAGATCGTCGCTGCGCAGGTCCTGCGACCGGCACCGGTACAGCGGTCGGACAGTTCCCGCAGACAGCCCGGAGACTTCTTTGACAGTGAGTTCGGCAAGGACACAAGCCGCGCCGGAAACAAACGGCCTTCTTCCAACATCGTCAACCCGCTGGCGCCCAGGACCGCCCAGGAAGCCCGTGAAGAGCCTGTCCTGAAAAAGGCAAAACTCTTTGACTACAAACTCAAGTTCTCGGTCGACAACTTTACCGCCGGCTTTAACAATGACGTGCTGATCACCAAGCTTCAGCCCTATACAGGATCATTGCCGATAAACCTTGCCGGCCAGGACGCCTTTAGCGGTCTGCTCAAGGCTTCTATCTTCGATCTTTTCGAAGACATCCGTTTCACCGGTGCGATGCGTCTGCCTTTCTTTGGCAGCGGATCCAGTTCCACTCCTATTTCCACCACACAGGGATCTGCCTTTACACCGGGCAACGGATCCTTCTTTGATGGCAGCAGCGAATACTATGCCCGTGTGGACTATCTGAAACATCTGTTCGACTACTCCCTCATTTACTATAGGGAAACACAGACGGGTAACTACCAATCCGACTCGCTGGGCTCTGCCTATCCTTATGATGCAAAAGCCTATACCAATCTCTGGCAGTTCATCATAAAATATCCTTTTGACAAGACCCGCAGTCTTCGTCTGTCTCTGGGATATCGTACGGACAAGGTGATACTCCGTCCCGATGTCAATGGCTTCCCGCCGCTGTCGCCGATAGACTCCATCGCCCTGAAAGCAAAGCCGCAGTCCAAACAAACCTATGGGCTGGTGCACCTGGAATATGTCTACGACAATACGTTATTAAAGGCCACGAATATCTGGAATGGTCTGCGCTATAAATTCTATATGGACTGGAACACGCAGCTGAACAGCGGTTATGGTGCGGGTCCCGGCAAATACATGTACAATTTTGGGTTTGATGCCCGCAACTATATTCCTATCTACCGCAACTTTATCTGGGCGGTGAGGGCTGCGGGGGATTTCTCGTGGGGTAGCAATAAGGTCGTTTATTACCTTGGGGGTACGGACGGCTGGTTATTCCCTAAGGCCTATTCCAATCCGCAGCCTGCTCCGGACGCCAGCTATGCCTTCCAGTCATTGGCTGTCAACCTGCGGGGATTCCGTCAGAATATCGCCAATGGTAATAATGCGGTGGTCATCAACAGTGAATTACGTCTGCCGGTGTTTGCCACGCTTTTCAATAAGCCTATCAACAACGCCTTCCTGCGTAACTTCCAGCTGATACAGTTCTTTGATCTGGGATCGGCCTGGAATGGCCAATACGGTAAGATCAAACGTCCGACGCAGGTCTATCCCGACGACTCGCAGATCAACGGGCAGGACCCGAACAATCCGCAGTACACACCAAATCTGCAGGTCCTTGTCAAGGCGGGTGGTATCGGTCCCTTTGCCGGTGGATATGGCTTTGGAGCAAGGAGTACGCTGCTGGGCTACTTCCTGCGCTTTGATGCGGGTTGGCAGATGAATACGTTCTTTGGCAGCAAGCCGGTGTTGAATGTTTCGCTGGGTGTGGACTTTTAAAATAAAAAAAGCCGGTAAGATATGTCTTACCGGCCCTTGCATCGATCGCGCGGATCAGTCTTCGTTCACTTCTTCTTTTGCCTGCACATTGATCCCGTTCTCTGCGATGCTGGTCAACAGACCATCCGCTTTCTTTTCTTCGGCCAGCGTCACCCCCAAAATCTCCGCAATATCTGCATACCCCAGGGTTCGGGCCAGTTGCACCAGGCCGCCATAGCTGGCGATCTCATAGTGTTCGGCTTTCTGTCCGGCGAAGATAAGACCCACGTCACGCTGAGCGGTGTTGTCTTCCGTCTCATCGATGATCTCCTCTCCTTCGTCTGTTATACCGACCATTGCATGGCATTTTTTTGCCTCGGCCGGTTCTCCCAATAGATCGAAGACCTTTTCCAGTCTCGACACATGATTCCGGGTCTCTTGCAGATGGCTGTTGAAGGCTTGTTTCAGCTCGTTGGAATTGGCTGCATCTTCCATTTTTGGCAATGTCTTCACCAGCTTCTGTTCGGCCCAATAAATATCCTGCAGCTGGTCGATAAAGAATTCCTGTAATCTTGAATTCTTAGCATCTGTGGCAGGATTGATCTGTCTTGTTTCCATATCAAACGATTTTGTGATTTTTAGAAAACTTAGTTTCTAAAAAATCCGTGCCAGGGGGTGGCCAGGCGCGCGGCTGCTGGCTGAGGAAAAGTTTGGGACAGGGCTGTTGTCTGGAATCGCCGGACTGGGGACTTTTTTTCCAGTTGTTATGGGAGTGTTAATAGATGATGTCGCCGGAATCGAGGTCGATAAAACAGTCGCGGAAATTATTGACATCTCCGCCGGGCGCGTTGGCTTTCTTTCTGGCTGTATTAATTCTTGCATTATCTGCTATCGTCTCAGCCACTGACCCGCCCAGCGCAATCAGCAGATTTCCTTTGCCGTCGTGATACGAATGCTCAGCCCTTGCTATGTTGATCAGATCATGCATATCAGGCAGGCTATGCGGAACATAGAAAGACAATTTACCATCCCGGCGAATCAATTTAAGATAGATCTTGTCGTCGACACGGACGTAAAGATTACCGCTATCAGTTATAAAAGACATGCCCCGATTATTAATGGATTGGTCGGACCTGTATACACTGTCTTTGCTATCGTATATTATTTTGGGGTTATATGGAATCATCCGTAAATCTCTAAAATCCTCCAGACTGGGAAAAAAACCTTCGCGGGAAGGAAGGGCTTGCATGACAGGATCGGACTGCCAGCGTTCTATTGCCGACTTATTGATCTCCCCGAAAGGGACACTTGTCGTATCATCTGCATAATCGAATTGGGCATGATGGGTACTCCGTCTCTCGTCGATATGGCCGACTGCCTCCAGTAACCTGTTCAAACACCAGGATATATTTCCACTCATATCCGCTGTAATGTTGGTGGAAATGTTGGTGGGAATTGGCGAGTAGTTCGCCGAGCCAATTTTCCGATAGAGCCCTTCTTCTGTCTGTAACCATGCGTCCACTGCAAATTGCAGATTTGATCCCGTAGGATCCGGCCAGAATGAATTCTTTTGTTTACCGATCCGGTGAGATACGATAGGGACATTGGTTGCACCAAGCTGCCGGATATTCAGCAGCAGGCTGTGGTTGCCTTTGTTTAACGGTGCGATGGCGATCTCAAAATAACTTTTTATTACCTGCGAGGCCGGGCGACGGAATTTTATATCCACCGGCGTACGTGCGCTATCGTAAGTAAAAAATCTTGTCGTATCCGCCCGGTTGTCCAGGACTTGTATCCTGTTGAAAGGAGTGTATTTGAGTTTCGACGGAGCCACTTTCAGCGCTATCAAACGCGTATACCGCTGAGCAAACAGTTGCGTCGGCAAAATAAGGGTGGAAAAGAGGAATATGGTCAATGAATTGTTAATGTCTCGGGATTGGGGGATAACGCGCTCGTAGCTGGTTATAATTTACGAGCAAGATATGGATAAATAAAATATTAACGGGCAATCCCATGAAAAGCCAGGCGCCTAAATTGTTGGAGCAAACCGAATAAATGAACAGGAAAGCTACTCCCGTCAACAGGCAACAATTCACAGCGATGTCGACCCATAATGAAATTATTCCTCTCCTGTAAGTAGAATAAATAAACGCTATCAGGGACAGGGGTATTATTATATGTCCGACCAGTCCGTATATGCGACCCATTGTACCCGGCTCTTCCATCCAGACCCAGCTAAAAACCCCTGTTGTCAGTAAGATAATGCTCTCAAAGAGGCGTCTCCATATTGTATTTAATCCGGTCGCACGGGAGATATAACGTATAAAATCATATACGATGCCTACGGCAGCTGAGAACCAGAGCAGAGTTACTATCATAGCAATAAAAAATTGTATAAGATCAAAGTCCATCCTATTAATTGGTGTGTTTTTTTAGTTTCTTCCGGTCGTTCCAATCCATGTACTGTTGCGCGATCCTGTTCTCCGGCTTTCTATCTGCGGCATATAAGACGACCACGAAGAACCATTCCAAAGGCTTCATCAGTACATAGACAAGATCGGCGACCCATTTATTGTTAAAGACTCCATAATATCTATGAATAAAATCTCCTACCTTATTATACAGGGCTCTGATGGGGCGGTGAAGGCCGGGCAGCTTTTGTTCCAGCAGCTCTTCGAAAGCGTTAGCTACCAGCAATTGGCGGTTGCAGGTGATCGGCTGGCCGCCGCGGATGCCGGAGCGAAGGGGTTTGACAAAGCCGCTATGCCCTTTTGCCGCGACGGTGCAAAGGAAATGACCACCGCATACGACTCCGGCACATTCATAGTCCAGCTGTGAGAAGCCTTGTTTGTATGTGTCGGTAAAGGCGAGGACGATCGAATCGGGTTTTTGTCCGAACAGCATGAGGATGCTTAACAGGATAAAGAGGACGGGCAGACAAAGGATTACCAGCAAAGGGAATTTTACGAAAGCCGGAAGAAGCACTATCTTCCGGCATATTTTTAGAAAGCCCTTTTCTCCGGCGGCTGAGGAACCACTGTCTTCGTTCTCCTGTCCGCGTAAGGTTTCCAAAACCAGCCTGTGATTCTCTGCCAGCGCCAAAATGAGCAATAGTGTCACTGGCAGCCAGATAATAAACCAGACAAGCGAACCCTGTAACTGCAAACGCAAGAATACCATCAGTGGCAACCCCATCAGCAAACAACAATTGACAATGATCTCGATCACTGGTGATGCCGCCTTTTTCCGGTGATAGGAATAGAAATAAGCCACCTGGTTTAACAAAGCTATCGCCAATATAGATAATCGGTGTGAGGGAGACAGGAGTGCCGTCTCTCCGCAGCACCTATTTGACGTCTCAATGTCCCAAAGAAAGGTCAGCGCCGGAACTGCGAAAGCAAGAACCGGTATGGCATTCTTCAGCGAGGTGTTGAATCGTCTGCCACTAATAAGATATTGTATAAAATCACAAACGATATACATGATCGCTGCGAAAGCAAGGAGCCCGATCACAGAAACTGCGAGATAAAATTCCATACTGGCCATGTTAATTATTCCATTTTATCTTTCGTGAGAAATACATGACCAGGGCAAGTGTAATGAACAAACCAAGGCTACCCATGAGCAGTGCATAATCCTGCAGTTGTATCAGCGTAAACACAAAACCATATTGAACGACGAGCAGGAAAATAATAAACAGGGACATCCTTGACGAGCGCAGCATGCTGCCGACATACCAGCCGATGAGTCCGATGGTTGCGACTGCCGCGAGTCCATAGGCCACATTAAAGCCGGCGTATTCTGACAGCGAAAGCAGGAGCGTATAAAAGACGCAGAGTGCGAATCCGACCAGCAGGTATTGCAGTGAATGTATTGAGCGCCCATAGATCCACTCGATAAGAAAGAAAGCGGTGAAGGTCAGCACGATGATGAGGATCGCATACTTTACGCTGCGTGTGGTCTGCTGATAGGCGTCGACGGGCACGATGAGATCTACGCCAAAGGCCGAGCTGTTGAGGTCGTAGGTCCCTTGTTTCCATTGCTGCGGATATTTGCGATTGAGGGCCAGTACCTTCCAGTTGGCGTCGAAACCACTGTCTTTTATTGTTCGGAGATCGGGCAGCACGCTACCGGTGAAGCTGGGGTTGGACCATGAGGAACTGGCTTCGGCCCTGGTCTCGCGGCCGATGGGTACGAAGAGGAGGTTGCCCGTCCCTTTGAGACTGACGGTGGCGGAGAACTCGAAGGGGCCATTGTTTGAGGCGATCCAGGAGGGGAGAGATGCGCTGAGCGCGCTTTTGAATTGGTCGGTGGTGAATTTGGCGGGGATGAGGGGGAGGTCGGTTGCGGCGGCGCCGGGGAGCGCGCTGATGCGCAGGATCATATCTTCTTTTAATCCCTGTACATCGGAGACGTCGAAGAACACTGCGGCCTCGCTCCACAACAATCTCTCGCGGGGAATATTCAGCTCGCCAAAGGAAAGGCTATCATAAGAGCCATGGATCTGTAACTCTGTGGTATAGACGATGGCCTGATAAATGCCGCGATATCTTACCTCGGGGACGAGGTGAGCTTTTATAGAAAGCTTACCAGGCAGGAAGTAGGCCCATTTCTTTTGTTCGTGCGTGTTGTTGTCTTCGGTGACAGTTTCGGTATAAGGGATACCGATGACCGGACCAGTGACGGTCTGTGAACCGGCCCAGCGGGAGCTGATCTCTGTTACGGCTTCCTGTTGTCGCTGTTTGCGTTCAGCGACGAGGCCCTGGATAAAAAAGGTTGGGATCAGTAATAGGAGGATAAGCAGGCCGATGAGAAAGCTTTTGAGAATGATCTTGTTTTTGTTCCACAAGGTGGTTAGGGCATTTTCCATGAATTTTATTTTTTGGGTGAATGGTTGCATAGCTCCGCTATGCTTGCAGGCGCAAGCTTAGTTACGGGTGCCGGCTTCGCGGGTCGTCAGGCCAGCGCCTTGCTGCTTCCTCGAAACATTCGATAGATCAGCGTCAGCAAAATGGAGAAACAAAGGATCATCATCCAAACAGGATGATTCCGGAACGGATGAATGATCATATCAAGAATATCCGCCAGCAGTTCAAAAGGATCGGAGATGATATCCCAGCTATTATAGCGCAGGTATCTTCCGGTGTAGACCCCGAGGGCGTTGAGCATCATGATGGGATATACAAAAAGCCATCCGGCGAGAACAGAGGCCCGGGGCATGAAAAGCTTTTCCATATGCCGGACCGACAGAACGCCGAGTAGCAGGCCATTCCATGCAAAAGAAAGGATCAGCACAAGGTCATACCATTCGGGTATCCTACTGGTTCTTCCATGATCGGTCAGATGGTAAAGATCGGTAAGGATATAAAATGTGTTGGGGATAAAGAGCAGCCAGACCAGCGACAAGGCGATCAGCAGGAGCTGCGAACCCCGGCGCCGGGTCAGAGACGAGCGTGTTCCATTCGCCTGCTGCAAACGGGCTCGGCTCGCCTCTGGCCACCGGCCATCCGAGATGGAATACCTGGCCGTCAGCCAGGTGGACAAGGCATAAGGGATATAGGCTAAAAACAGGTTCCAGATCATAAAGATAAACAACAACCTACCGGAGTGGACTATGCGCACAATCACCAGCATACAGCTGAAGCACATGGAGGAGGTCAGGAGACGATCCATCTCCGTACGGAGGAAAAAGCTTTTCCTGAAATCGAAAAGAGGAGCAGATAGACTCTTCATAATATCTTGGGTATAAAGATGAACAGACCAACGATGACCGCGACGATCGCGGCTATCAGCACAGCACCGGCTGCGAGGTCTTTAATGATTTTTATATTGGGGTTTCTTTCCCGGGTGACGAGGTCGGCCAGGCGTTCGACGGCGGTATTGAGCAGCTCGGTTATCCAGACCAGACCGGTGACGATAGTCAGTACTGCCGCCTCAGTAAGAGAAACATGCAGAAAGCAGGCAACGATGATCACGGCGATAGTGCCTACGAGGTGGACCCGGGCGTTGTGTTCCCTGATGATAAAGCTTCGGATACCGGCGAGGGCATAGGAAAAGCTTTTTATTCTGCTGCAGATAGAAAATTTTTGTGGTTCCATACTATAATATTACGCTATAGCCGGGAAAGGAGAAACCTCACCCGGGCCTTTACTTCCGTTTCTGTTAACCTTTGACAATATCGCCTCCAGCAGCGGCAGCATCTTGTTGAGGCCCCTGGTCTTGATCATAAAATTCCACATCGGTTCGAATTTTTTCCAGCCTCCTGCGTATGCAAAATGTTTTATCGCTTGTTTCAGGTTATCGTGACCAAGGCTGGCCTTGCTGATATTACTCCAGGAATAGAAAGAGCGATAAGCATAGTCATACCCTGTCTTTAATTGCGCTGCTGAAAGTCCGACCGTCTTATACACTACCTGCCGGGTATCGTACTGATCCCAGTTGCGGTGTAAGATCCTCCCTTGTGCCTCCATGTCTTTGAACAATCTTGTCCCCGGATAAGGTGTAAGAATATGAAAGGTACAGGTAGTCAGGGAATTCTTTACCGCCCAGTCGACGGTTCTTTTAAACACGTCCGGATCATCGTCATCCAGTCCGAAGACGAAGCTGCCGTTGATCATGATGCCGAGCGAATGAAGACGCCGGATGGCTTCTTCGTAGTCGTGACCGATGTTCTGTCTTTTGTTGCTTTGGAGGAGATTGGTGCGGCTAAGCGTTTCGAAGCCGACGAAGACGCTGCGCATGCCGGCTGCTGCCGCGGACTCTACCAGGTCAGTCCGAAGGATGGCATCGATAGTGGAGGCGCCCTGGAAGACCCTGTTCATGCCTTTCATTCCTTCGAACAGACCCGAGGCAAAACGCTGGTGTCCGAGCAGGTGGTCGTCGAGAAAATACAGATGTCGTCCTGGCAATCGATCGATCTCAGCCAGTGCGGCATCCACCTGTTGTGTGTAAAATGAGCGGCCGCCCTCGAAGAAAGCATCCTTATAGCAAAAGTTGCAATGATGGGGGCAGCCGCGCGAAACCACAATAGAATTCGGGACGAGGTACCGGTTGCGTTTGATCAGATCGCGGCGAATGGGCGGGATGCCGGCTATATCCCTCTCCTTGTTGCGATAGACTTTCTGAGGACATCTCTTTTTGAACTCGCGCAGGAACCCGGGGAAAGTATCTTCGCCGGGGCCGATAAAAATGCTGTCCGCATGCGGCGCCGCCTCATCCGGCATGGAGCTGACATGCAGACCGCCGAGACAAACATAGGCCCCCTTCTGCCGATAGTGATCTGCGATGGAATAGGCCCTGAAGGCGTTGGTGATATAGACCTGGATGATCACCAGCTCGGGTTCATCGTTGAGATCCAGCTCTTCTACGTGTTCGTCCTGGAGGTCGATGATGTCATCGGGCGAGCAGTAGGCGGCCAGGGTAGCCAGTCCCAGTGGTGGGAAGAGGGAATATTTTATCGGGCGCCAGAAGGGGCTTTTGGCTTCTGTCAGGGCCGGCAGGATCATTTTGATTTTCATTTGGATCTGAGTTTGCGGGATGAAGGTGGGGGGGCGAGGATTAGTAACGGATGTGTTGGATAAAAGTATAAACGATGAGTACGATCAACAACAGAATACTTTGTATGGTGATGGCGGTGTTGAGCCAGTATTTGCGATAGGTGAAGCCGACTTCGAGGCCATGCTGACCACGTTCGAGATGAAAGCGAACGATTGTCAGGACATTGAACACTATCGCCAGCAAGAGGCTGATGATAATGAACTGCGCCTTATGAAAAGCAAAAAGGTCGAAGGGGGATTGCAAAAAAGATGGGGCGATATAATAGTACATTGCTTTTGATCCGAAGCAAAGGCGGGCCAGAAGGGTTAGCAGGAAAAAGCTGGCGGGCAGCATCAGGGTCAAACCGAGAAGGCCGGAGGCCAGGGGGCGAACTAAGGTGGAACGTGTCATAATTGTCGTTTTATAAAAGTGCTTTGAAATTCAAAGTTGTTGGACCAAAAAAAAGGGAATTACCCTTTATTCATCCCCTTGATCATACCCTCCAGCGCTTCGAGGTGTTCTTTGAACGCTTTCTCACCGGCCTTTGTGATCGAATAGGTTGTATTTGTCTTTCGGCCGATGAACCCTTTGTGCACCTTGATAAAGCCATTCTCTTCGAGGTTGATCAGGTGTGAAGCCAGGTTTCCGTCCGTCAGTTCCAGCAATTGCTTCAGATCGTTGAAGCTCACCTCCTCATTCATCAACAGGATACTCATCACTCCCATCCGGATGCGACTATCGAATACTTTATTAAGATTTCCTATCGGATTCTTCATTGTCTCTCGTATTTCCACCACATGAACAACCCATAGATGACGTGTAACACTCCGAAGCCTGCGGCCCAGAAGTATAAACCTTCATGTGGGTAATACATGCTGATACAGCCCAGCACTATCTCCAAAACTCCCAGGTAGCGAATATCGGTCAGGGTATATTTGCTGGCGTTGAACAGTGCAAGGCCGTAAAAGATCAGGCAGGCCGGAGCGACATAGAACCAGTCCGAGTAATGGATCAGCCCCAGTACAAAAAAGCCGCCTGCTGCCAGGGGGATGGCCATGTTGGTAGCCAGCTTCTTTGAGGCATGGTCCCAGATGGGCAGCTTGCTCTTACGCGCCTTTCGCCAGGTAAACCAGGTGGAGGTGATAAGGGCCGCGGCCAGAACGCCTATGGCCAGTGTAACCAGTCTCCATTGGAGGGTACCAGCGCCGTCGCGCATATATCCGTGATGCTCGATGTACCCGTTGGCGCCATAATAACCCAGGATCCAGGTATGGGCGATGTATGCTCCTATGAGGGCGCAGAGACCGGCACTGACACCGCTGAGCCCGCTGAGGGAGATAAAGCGGGAAGAGCGTTCCATCATACGCTTGATGTCCTGAAGGGTTTCAAGGGACTGGGACTGCTCTGTGGGGCTCTGACTGGTCATAAAAGCACTTTGAAGTACAAAGTAAAGGGGAAATTTTCACTTGTGCAAGGTTTTGGAGAAAAATCTATAAAATTTACCCACGACCAATCTCATTTTTAGATCGCTGAAGGGCAAAAGGGTAACAGTGTATCCGGGTAACGTGAGCTGGAGCGCGTTTCCGGACTATTGCCCTTACCGCATACGTTCAAACCAGGGCAATTCATTGAGGGGCACGTTGAAATCTTTTGTTCCTGGTCCTTTAAATACATGCCCCCGGGCGTCCTTCCAGCGTCCGTTCGGGAAAACTATTTTCCGCAATGGCGAAGCTGTTAAGACAGGTGCGATCAGCCAGTCGTCCCCCAGCATAAATTCATCGTTCACTTTTTCAAGTCCCTGGTGTGGAAACACGTATTCCAGGTTGCGTACGATAGGAGTTCCGGATCCGGCAGCATCACGAGCCAGGTGCAGGATGAGAGGGGCGAATCGGTTACGCAGCGCCACCGCTTCCTTTACCGCCGCCAGATGGACAGAATCCAGAACGCGCCAGGGAGCAACCGAGAACTGCATCATGGGCATGAGGGCCTGGCACTGTGCCGACCGGACGATGAGGTCCTGGTTAATCGTCTTATTGCCGGTAAAGGAGCTGAAATCTCCTCCGCCGATCATATCGGGGCAGACAAAAGGATATCCGAGCAGCCCCGCCAGCAGCGTATGCGGGATCAATTTCTGGAGGTCTTCGAAAGTATGGTTTTTATCCCTGAGCCGTTCTGCAAGGGGCTGACCTCCCCGTTTCCACATGGCCCGATATTCGTTAAGCGGATATTCGAGGCCGAACATGCCCCATAACATGCATTGTTCATTGGCATTAGCCTTTTGATAAGGTACGATGGACGGCGGATAAAATTCCGTATCACCGGCATCGAACTTGAAGCCATCGATGCCGTATTCATCCACCATATGACGGAGTTTTGTGTCAAACCACCTGACGGCGGCAGGATTTGTAAAATCCAGAAGGGCGCTGTATCCGTTCCACCAATGGATGATGGCCGGTTGTCCTTTGTTATCGTAAAGAATGATCCTTTGAGAATCGACTTCACGAAAGACCTCATTATCCGGACTGATGAAAGGAGATATCCAGACCATGACCTTAAAGCCCATGTTGTGTAGTTGCCGGATCATGTCCCGGGCATCGGGAAACCGGTCTTTGCGGAAGGTGAATCGTCCATAGCTATCGAACCAGTTGTCATCGATCATAAATACACCGGGTGGAAACCCGGCGTCGATTACTGCTCGTGAATACTTAAATATGTCCGATTGATTCTGATCATAGATCAGCTCGATCCAGGTATTGTACTGCGGCCGTTGGATCAGCAGGCTGTCCGGCATTTTGCCGGAGGCAGGGAAGAAACGGCGGGAGACTTCGCGATAAGCTGCGGCTAAAGTGTGCTCCGCCTGAGCTGTGTGCTCCGCCCGAGCCGCCTGAGCCGTTTGCCCCGCCTGACCTATGAAAATGGAATCCGTGCTCTTTGAAAGGATAAGACTGTCTTTTTGCAGGACAAATTTAAAAGGTGACTCGCTCCAGATCCAGCGTCCGGCAGAAGACAACAACAGCGGTGCGGCCTGGTTGCCCCTGTTGCCATCGTTGAGGTCGAGGGAATAACCGGCTTCAAAAGGCATCAGCTGACCTTCTGTGACGGCGCCTCCCCACCATTTTTCGCCGGGGAGTAGGGCGAGAGACTGGGCGCCGGCTGAAAGAACCTGCATTGTCATAACCAGAAAAAACAGCATTCGGAATTGCATACTTCTGTTAGTTGATCGTCAAAGAAACGGAAAGATTGTTATATCCTGTCCGGGCTTCCCAGCAGTTGGCATTTGCCAGGCGGATGGCATACTCGGGACGGGCAGCGATGGAAGCAGCATTATCCGGCAGATACAGGAACAGGTCATATTTCCCTTTGGCCATAGCAGCGTCGGTGGAAATGGTCTCGTTTACCTGTATTTTCCCTGTAACCCAGGTCCGGGGGTCTGCAGCCAGCTTAAAGATCGCCTCTTTGCCGGACGACTGGTTGCGCATGATCAGCATAGCCGGACGTGGATTGAACGGAGATGCATAACCGTTGTTGACAAGATTCAGCGTGAATTTGAACTGCATCCCAGCCTCAACCGGTGAAGCCGGGAAGAGGCCGCTCGTAAGAACAAAGCGATAGCCCAGGTTCTTTTTTATATTGTTCATACAACCTCCGCTGACCCATATATTGTTCAGATCGTTGTCATAGGCACAGTTCAAAAAGCTATAGTGCATGGTATTGAGTTCCGTTTGTACCATACCTGCGGTCTCGCAGTTGTTTTGGGGGCTGTAGGTATCATCGCAGGTTTCACCACCGACGGCCACAAACTGGTTGTCAGCTGCTGCAAAGGACCTTAGTACGGATGTCGCTCCCTGCCGTGGGGTTGACGAGGTGCCATAGTCGTCATAGGTCCCTTCATCATTAGCGCTGGATATAAAACAGTCGTTATGCATGCCGATACGCGCCTGGTCCGTTCCCGTAAATGCCTGTGCGGACGAGAGAGCCGCCGACGAGACGGGGGCGTCAATGCCATAAACGTATTTTTGTTTGAACTGCGGATAACGTACCTGGATCATCCGGTCAGAAGGAAGGGCGGTGAGCAATGCTTTCAATACGTCGATGCGATCCTGCCAATTATTGTCAAGCAACTTGCCGGCGCCATTAGAGGACGCATCACCGAAGTAATCGGAATAGTAGTTCTCCCCCCAGATGCCGATGAAGCCCAGCTGCATACAGGCGATGACATCCTCATTTTTTTGCAGCAGTGGTGCCAGCTGCGCGATATGCTGCAGGACGATCGTTTTGGGGGCATCACCATACAGGGGACAAATACCGTTCTCAGGGCAGGCACCCGCATGGGAAGTGATCGTATACGCGAACCGGGGAATGAGCTTGACACCGGCCGATCTCGCGAGGTCGAAGTCTGTCTGTATCCTGGTCAGCAGATCTGATGGCAGGGCCGAGCCGGTCAATCCATCCA
>Ga0307510_10001012_pt1 | contig 29791 bp, 32 predicted proteins | sample 12_EM_MG_FD_207224 | JGI IMG/M metagenome (GOLD analysis project Ga0307510, IMG submission 207224) | Populus trichocarpa ectomycorrhiza microbial communities from riparian zone in the Pacific Northwest, United States - 12_EM | ecosystem: Host-associated > Plants > Roots > Unclassified | place... | reverse complement strand
TAGGGCACGACTAACACGTGCGATCGGGCAATCTCGACATTTCCTTGTGATTCAGGACATGGACCTTACATAGACATTTCCTTACCCTTCATGGACATTCTCTTTGTACTTTCGACATTTTAGGCATCAGGTATTCATAAACAAACGCAGTATAAGAAGCCTGTACTTTCTGTACACAAAGAATCAAGCCCTTCATCACGCTCCCGCGCGTCCCTTGCTTCACTCGGTTGGGTCCTTGTCTTTGTCAGCGTCGCCTCCTGTCTTCCACTTCCAATAATTTTGAGTTCACTGCACCACATTGCGAAGTGCCCACATATATGCATCTTGCATCTAGCCTGCTATTTTGTGGAGCTGTGTACCTCTACCACTCTTCTTGGGTAGTGGTGAGAGAGTGTCTGACATCAGGAAAACCCCTTGTTTGCTTTTTGGTGCTTTTTCTACTTTTTTCATGCTTTTCATGAAAAATGTAGAAAAAGCACAAAATAGCACAAAAAAGCCAAGTCCTCCATTTGTGTCACCGCCACAAAGTGAGGGCAACACTGATTCAGTGTTGGGTTAGGTAAGCTGTCCTAACTTGGTGGTATGTCATGTGGATAGCTTGTTGCCAAGTTGTAGTCAATATAGGAGAAGTGGTTCCCACACTAGAGTAACGTCCTAGTGCCCACTTATAGAGAAATGTAAGAGAGAAGAAGGGAGTTGAATTGACAGGAGATTCAACTTGCCGTCTTAGGGACAGCAGTGAGCCTCTTTTATACTAACATACAAGTACGACTAATCATGACGTAGTAAGCCAGATACATGCTGTGACTAAGTACTACTAGGATCACTAAGCGACTCCAACTAGATCAGTAAGCACATCAATCAGCATCAGTCATCTGATCACTAATCACCAGGGCTGGTTCCCACAACTTACAAAGGCTGTACCATATGAGTAATTACAATCACCTAAGGCCAGTCACATTACCTCCCGCTCTAGCTAGCACGACCACGCACGGATTTCTTCCATCCTCCATGGGTAGCAAGTTGCTCGTTCCTCTGCTGAACGAATGGCATTGCCAAGCACTCCATGTGCGCCAATTGCTTGGGGGCGTGAGCCAACTCCAACCGACCCTTGCAAATAGTTTTTGCGATCCTAATTGCCCCTGCTTCTGCTTCAAGCCACTTGAGTTCTGCGTTGATACAGGACAAGTCGTCGTCCAGTTTGCGGTAGCACGCGATATCTGTAGCAACGCCCCAGTCATCAAGTTGGTGGGCTGCTTTGGCAAAGTTAGCATGAACCGTGGGGGTGCCGACAAGAAGTTGGTGGAACCAGGCGGGAAGGGGGTTGATGGGCTCGGATGAGTAGACCACACGAGTGTAGATGGGGAGTGAGTAGGGCATGTCCAATGGTCCTTGTTCTTGCCTGTATGCTTGGACATATCCGTCATGCGCAGGGGTGACCCAGTATGTTTCTGCGTAAGCCCCTTCGCCCAGAGGGATCTTGAGGTCAGGGTACATGGTGTTGCAGACGTATCCATCGGGGGCTTGTTTGTAAGTCTCTGCATATCCCTCAATGGTGGATTCGAGCCTTTTGATCTTGTCCTCGAAGGCAAGGACCGTGAAACGATAGATCTCTTTGCGGTTCTTGACGGTCTGGACCAGACTGGTTGCAATCTCTTGGAGGGTGACAGGGTCGATATTGGCATTGGCGGTGAATATGTTTTCCACTCCACAAGGGGAGTAGCAGGACGGGGGTGAGTTGGGATGGCTTCTGGCGGGGGACTCAGCAGAAGCATTGACAGAGTAGTCTGACATAGCAGGGGTGGTGTTGGCGCCGATGTAAACAAGGGAGTAATGTTCGCTGTTAATGGTGATAGGTGCAAAGGGGTTTGTGGCAAAAGTATGGGTGTTCGAGAGCATGGACATGAGTGGCGTGGATGCGTTGTCCAGGACGAAAAACGATGAACTTGTGGGTGGTGAATGGAGGCGGACGAAGTAAGGATGCTAGGAATGGTTGGCAAGGTGGAATTGGGGGTGGTGTCCAAGGAGTTTCTTCCCAGCCGAGAGGTTCTTGATCGCAAGCCAGGGTGAAGGGAGATGGGGGTTTGTAACGACAAACAACCAGCTTTTATACTTTCTAGCAGAGTCCCTTTATGGTAAGCCTTGACTAAGTCTGGTGCATGTGTATCTGCTGCGGACTCCCATGTGTCATTGCTATCAGGATATCCTTTCCAGTAGATCAGATATTGCAGGGTCTTGTTGCGCCCGAAGTATTGATGGTTGCAGATCTGTTCTACTTCGTATTGTTCCTTATCATTGATCAGGTCAGGTGGTGGCCGGGAGAAGTTTGGACCATATGCCGTCATCTCGCAATAGGGCGATAAGAGAGAAGCATGGAACGTGTGGTGAATTTTCCATGTGAAGGGTAAGGCCAGTTGATATGCCACAGGGGAGATCTCTTTGATGATCTTGAAGGGTCCATATCTTTTCGGTGCTAGCTTGGTTGCTTGATATGGAAGACAGAGATTCTTCCCTTCTAGCCAGACTTGGTCTCTGGCCTTGTATTGTGCTGACGGGGTTCCTGATTTCTCAGTGACCTGGTTCAGGGCCGCAGTTGCCTGGGCATGTCTTTCTTCCATCAGATGGATTCTTTCTTCTGTTGTTTCATTGATGGATGGGGTAGTAATCGCCGGGTTTAGTTTGAGGTCGTACCCCAGAATTATCTGATTGGGTGATAATCCAGTGGTGGAGTTCTTGCAGTTGTTATGTATGGCAGTGGCTAGGGCTAGCCATTGGGTCCAATCTCTTGGGGCTGCTGACATTACTAGGCGAAGATATTGTTCTACCCATTGATTCTTCCTTTCTGATAGCCCATCTGTTTGGGGATGGAATGCTGTTGACAAATTCTGTTGAATGTCTAGCCTTCTTGTTAGGGCTTTCCTGAAATGTGATGTGAATTGAGGGTCTCAATCGCTAATAACTTTGATGGGTAATCCAAACCACCGGAACACGTGATCCATGTAAAGTTGGGCAATACCTGGTCCCGTGATGGTTGTGTCACATGCCAGGAATATAGCAGCACATGAGCATCCCTGGTCTACAATGGTCAGGATGGCATCCTTCCCTCTTATGGGGGGTAGTCCTGTGATCAGATCCATTGCTACATGCTGGAATGGTCAAGTGTTGACTTCTGTGGGGATGCAGTAGGGTGGTATTTTAGTGTGATGAGTGATGATCTTGTTTTGCTGGCAGGTGGCACATCCTTTTATGTAGTTTGTGATCCATTCCTTCATGTTTGGCCATTGGTAGCATTCTTGGGTTCTATGAAGTGTTTCATCTCTGCCTGGGTGTCCAGCAGATGGGTGGTTGTGCATAAGGTTCATGATGCCCCTTTTTACAACATCGATGGGTGGGACGTTGATCTTTGTTTCTGAAGTTACTGTGGCAATCTTGAATTTCTCTGCTGGCAGGACTGTGATTTGCTGGTTGTCTTCTTTCCCTTGGTCTACTCCAGGTAGTTGTGAGAGAGCATCAGGTGGAATGTTGGTTTTTCCAGGTATGTAGAGGATGTCAAAGTTGTATTCCTGTAGGTCCACGTGCCAGCGTGCCATCCTTCAGTTAAGGTTCTTAGGGGACTTCCAATATTGAAGGTTTGCATGGTCTGTCATAATGGTAAACGGTTCCTTGGTCCATCCTAGGTATGGTTGCCAGTGGGAGAGTGCCTTCATCACAGCTAGTAGCTCCCTCTTATAGATATCATAGTTTCGTTCAGCTGGAATGAACATGGCTGAATAGTAGGCGATTGGATGGAGTATGGGTTTTTGTCATTTTGAAAGAGAGGAGGTGGTTGGAATTTCTCCCTCCTGTGAGAGTACGGCTCCCACACCATATGCTGATGCGTCAGTTTGGAGATAAAACTTCTTTTCAAAGTTGGGTTGCTTTAAGACCAGTGCTGCGCACATCCGAGATTTGAGAGTCTCAAAGGCTTTGACTTGTGGTTTGTCCCAGTGCCATGTTTCCGATTTCTTTGTGAGGTCAAGTGATGGACAGGCGATTTCAGAGAATCATGGAATAAAGTACTGATAGTAACCGCATAATCTGAGGAAGGCACAGACGTCCACAGGGTTTTGTGGTTTGGGGTAGTCCGCAACTCCTTTGAGCTTTTTCGGATCCATACGGAGTTGTCCTCTTCCCACAACAACACCGAGGTACTCAATTTCGTCTTGTTTGAAGGCACATTTTTCTGGTTTCAGGTAGAGGTTGTTGGCTTCTAATTTGTCCAATATTTCGTGGACGTGTTTCCTATGCCATTTTAAGTGTTGTTCATGTGTCTTGTTGATCCATTTCTTTGTATGAATCGCAATGTTGTCCATGAATACTGATGTGTCTCCTTTGGCCACGTCTGAATGGAATATTGTGTTCATCATCATCTGAAATGTGGCTGGGGAGTTAGTGAGACCAAAGAACATGACCATTGGTTCGAATAGTCCTTCCAGGGTGAGGAACACAGCTTTCCATTTGTCACCTGTTTTGATTCAGATATTGTTGTATCCCCAACGGATATTGAACTTCGTAAATAGAGTGCATCCTGCTAATCGGTCAATGACTGAGGGAATGAGAGGGGACACATTGCAGTTCTGTTTGGTCCATTTGTTAAGGGGTCGGTAATCTTGAACTGGTCATAGTTTCCCATCTTTCTTTTTGATGAAGAAGAAGTTGGCTGCATATGGACTCCAAGATGGCCTAATGGTGTTTCTAGCTAAGTGCTCTTGAACGAATCTGCTAGCTTCTTCGATTTCCGATTGGGTCAAAGGGAGTAGTTGTCCAGGAAGGGTTGTTGGTGCTCCAGGCAGAAGTTCAATAGCGTGGTCCCAAACTGTATGTTGAGGGAGTTGGTGTGATTTGTGTTCGCTGAATACTTTCTTGTGTCGCATGTATTTGATCAGTATTTTGGGGTCTTCTTCTTTTGTTGTGGAGTTTATAGTAACCCTTCCTATAAAATACTGATCATGATGTACTGGTTGAGGGGCATTCACCGTACATGGTAGGAAATGAGCTTTCTTTGCATTGGGGGCTTGGAGAATGATAGGGAGTTGGGATGAATCAATCCACCCTCGTTTCCAGTCGATTTTGGGTTGAATGGCTGTGAACCAAGAGTATCCAAGAATAGCTTTATGTTCTCCTAGATCTGATAGGAAAAAGTGCAGTTGACTTCTAGATGTCCCTGTTTGGACTTCAATGTCTGTGTAGTGTTTGAGCATTCCTGCTTTGTTTTCTGTACCATCCACATTGAACAGCTGGCAAGGTTTATCCAAGTTCATGATAGGGAGTTTCAGCCATTTAGTGTAGCTCAGATTCATAAAGTTTTCTGTTGCCCTAGAGTCCACCAGGGCTATTGCTTCGGCTCTTTTTGCAATCGAGTGTGTGTAGATTCGAACAGTCATAGATTTTCAAGCTGATATGTACACATTGTCGTTGCTACTTTGCTTGATTAATGCCAATCTAATCAAGCAGTGGGAAAATCCTCTGTGACTCCCATTTCTTCGGCAAGCTTCGCCTTCTCATCAAGAGACATAGCATTGAGTTGTTGTTTAATCTTGTTGACGCAGTTCAGAGTTTCGAATCCTTCATAATTGTTGTATTCCTCATTGAAGTCAATGAGATTGGCCCCTGTTCTTCCCTGATGACAGCGGGGGCAGTTTCTGTCAGGAACTCACTACTTTATGGGTAGCAAGACTCGACGACGGCACGGAGTTGAAGGTGACTGATCCAAAGGAGCAGCAACAAGACGTTGAGGAGGAAGAGACAGAAAGCGAGGAGAGGCGGGACAGAGTAGACTATTGAAGACAAGGGGCGGGCTGCTAACAAGGAGGGAGCTTTGAAAGGCTCCAGTGTGGGGGATTGACAAGAGAACAGTCTAAGGACTGTTCACCTAAATTCGTAGGTCTTATATACTAATACAGGGTGGTCTGTGCGCAGTTTAGGGTAGGTACAATTACAGGTAATGGGGGACTGCGCAGTCAATGCGCAGTAACTGCGGATTACATTATACATCTCAATTAGGGCCTAGCCCTAATGAGTCGCGTCTTCATTGATCGAGTCGCGTCACGTGTTCGTTGATCGAGTCGCGTCATGTGTTCATTGATTGAGTCGCGTCACGTGTTTGTTGATGATTTAGTAGACGCGTCTTGTTGATTGTTCCCATGATCTGCCATGTGTTGATCAACAGGTTAGACGCGCGTCCAAAGCTCGTCTGGTCAAGTGACTTTGTTGATGACCAATTCCTTGATAGGTTGTGTGTTATCTTCCCAGGGTCACAGGGTTGTAGGTTCCCAGGGTCATGTGCTGAGAAGTCATGTGATGTACGAGTGACGAAGGGGTCACATGATGAGTCACGTGTAGGGTCATGTGATATGTTCCCATGGTCATGTGGTGCTGAAGTTACAGGTTTGTAGCTGAGACTGGGGGGCGCGAGTACCGCTCGCGACAGTATCCCCTCTTTAGGATCTCCTTGCACCTGCAAGGCTCGTATGCGTATCCCCTCTTTAGGGCGATTACGGGCGTGGAATTCGGCAACTAATTCTTTGGCATGTGTTAGTTCTCCAGCTGGGATCCATGAGTTGTCTGCATCTGTGTAGCCTTTCCAGTGGACGAAGTACTGTGTGCTCTTGCGATTTCGTGTAGGACGTGCTGCTAAGACTTTGTCGATTTCGTAATGTCCTTCTTCTCCTCCAACGATTTCTGGAGGGGGTTGCTCGAAATTGGGTCCATGTGCTTGTGTTTTGTGGTAGGGTTTCAACAATGAGTTGTGGAAAACTGGGTGAACCCTCATGGTCTTGGGTAATTGCAATTTGCAATTTGTAGGTGAAGCCCATATGACCTTGAAAGGTCCATATCATCATGGAGCAAGTTTCGCTTTAGGGTGTGTTGTTTGTAAATTTGTGGCTTCCAAGAGTACTAGGTCATCTTTGTGGAATGTGTAAGATAGTTCTTCAGGTCCTCTGCTTCGCATTTCTTTAGCCGCAATCATGAGTGCTGCAGTGACTTCTTTGTGTATTTGCTCTAGGTATTGGATGCAGTCATCCACACTTTGTAGTCTGGTCTGTAGTTGCAAGGGTGGTTTAAAGGTTGGCTGAAAGCCATACCAGACTTCGAAGGGTGATCTATGGGTGCTGCAGTGCGGTCATGCGTTGTGTGTGAATTCGATAATGGGGAGGAGTGTGGTCCAATTGTCTTGTTGGAAATTTCCACAGATATGAAGGTATTGCTCGATAACTTGGTTAACTTGTTCTGACTTGCCATCCGTTTGAGGGTGAAACGTGGTGGACAATTTCTGCTTGATTCCGAGCTTTCTCCATAGTTCTTGTGTGACTTGTACAGCAAATTGTGGTCCTCGATCAGAGATGATTGCCTTGGGGACACCTGTTCTTTTCCAGACGTTGTCTACTAGTAGTTGGCTCGTTTGCTCAGCCGTGATGGTTTTATGACAAGGGGATAGAATGATGGCTTTGCTGTGACGGTCGACGACCATGAGGATGCTGTCATATCCTTGTGATACTGGGAGGTCTACGATGAAATCCATGGTGATTGTTTCCCATATCCCTTCCAGGATCTCGTTGGGCTTGATTGGTACTTTAGTTGGTGGCTGTATCTTTGTAGTTTGGCATGTGGCACATCCTTGTATATAGGCTTTGACAAATTCGGTAATGCCTGGCCACCAATATTCGCATGAGATTAGTTCGATGGTTTTCCATTGTCCTGGGTGTCCCATTAGGTTGTCATGAAATTGCTGGGTGACTCTTCATTTGAGTTCTTCATTCTTTGTCTTTGGAATGTATATTAATCCTTTGTAAAGGATTAGGCCATCTTTGTAGTTCCATTCTTGTAATCCTTTGTTTACTTGTCTTGGGCCACTAGTGAGGATATCTTTGAGTTTCTGGCCTGTCAATGTGTCTGTCTTTATTGCTTCTTGTATAGCTTCCTTGAGCTCTTCATTGATCCCTGTAGGGATTGCCATGTTATGTAGTGCCCATATATGGAATTGCTCTGGCTTGAGTAGGAATTTTTCTGGTGTGAGCAAAATTGTTTCCACATTCTCGGATGCTATCCCCTCTTTATAATCTGGATGCCTGGACAGCGCATCTGCCTTGTTAATTTTGCCAGGCTTGGGGATAATAATGTAGTCAAAAGTGCCGAGGAATAGGGACCACCGTGCTTGGCGACGTGTGAGCATTTGTTTTGTGGTGAAGTACTTGAGGTTCGCGTGGTCTGAAAAAATCTTAGTCTGGTGGGCACTGCCTTGGAGGTAATGTCGGAAATGCTTGAGAGCATGGATGATAGCCAGGAGTTCCTTGTCATGTATTTCGTAGTTACGCTCGGCTGGCTGGAGGGACTTGGAGTAAAAAGCGACTGGGTGCGACCGTCCTAACGCGTTGTCTTGTTCCAAAATTGAGCCTGTGGCATAGTTGCTGGCATCAGTAATCAAAGTGAATGGTTTGTCATAGTCCGGTAGGATTAAGACCGGCGCGGAGGTGAGTGCGTGCTGTAACACAGTAAATGCGGTTTCTTGTAAATGGGTCCATGCCCATGGTGTATCTTTCTTTGTAAGGTCAAAGAGAGGTTGTGCCATTGTGGAGTAGTCTTGCACGAAACGACAGTAGAAGTTGCAAAATCCTAGAAATTGCTGTATGTCCTTGACTTTCTTTGGTTTAGGCCAGTCTTGCACTGCCTTGAGTTTCACAGGGTCCATGCGTAGTTCGCCTTCGGAGATGATTAGTCCTAGGTATTCAACTGATGTTTGATTGAAAGAGCATTTGGTGGGTCGAAGGTAGAGGTCCAACTTGAGTAAAAGTTGGAAAACTTGGTGTGTCCAATAGACAAGTTCCGTGATTGTGGTTGCATAGATAAGGATGTCGTCAAGATAGACGACTACGTGTCCTCCTTTGATTAATGGACCAAATTCGATGTCCATGAAGGTCTGAAATGTTGCGGGTGCATTGTATAGTCCAAAGGTCATGACGGTGGATTCATATAATCCCATAGGTGTCTTGAAGGCCGTTTTCCATTCATCACCTTCACGTACTCGGATATTGTTATATCCCCATCATACGTCTAACTTGGTGAAGAATCGCGCTCCCAATAATTTGTCGATGAGTTTGGGAATCAGTGGGATTGGAGCCGCATTCTTAACAGTAATTGCGTTCAGTGGGCGATAGTCTTGTACTGGTCATAGTTTGCCATCCTTCTTGTCAATGAAGAAGAAGGAGCATGCGTGGGGTGCTTCGGATCGACGGAGTGTGCCTTGTTTTAGGCCATCTTCAATGTATTCTTTGAGGGCGACTTTCTTGATAGGTGTAAGACGATAAACTGTGGTTTTCTTCATTTCCATGCCTGGGATAAGGTCTATCTTGTGATCCCACAGCTGGTGCTTGGGTAGTCGCTGTGCTTCCTCATCTGAGAAGACTTTGTCGTATCGACGGAATTCAGGGGGTATTTCGACATTCTTTGGTTGTTCTGCTTTGGCTAGAGTAGTTGACACCGTAGTTCGAGCGACTACCAGTTCGGGGTAATTAAGCGCATGCCAATGCGCACTCATGTAAGACACCGTGGGTGAAACCACCGGTTCTGCTTGGATAGGAGTGTGCCATGATGCTAACTTGGGGGGCACCGTGGGTGTAACCACCGGTCCATTTTGTCATGTAATCGACATTGTGGGCATGACCACCGATTCGTTTGTAGCCATATTGCGCTGTGACACAACTATGCTTTTCTTGGATGGTGACATTGTGGGCGAAACCACCGATTCACTTATTATGTCGTTAAATTCTCCATGTAGATGGGCCATAATGCATTGTGTTGGATCTATGCCCTGGTAGTTGGATTCGAGGAGGTCATCGTAGTGGGCTTCCAATTCTTCTGATGGAAGGAGCTGCACGAGTTCCGATGTTTCGTCTGGATAATTCAGGTAACAAGAGGTAGGGCAGCGGTCGAGACGTAAGTTGTTCTTTGCCCAGTCTATCTGGGGGTTGTGTGCCCTGAACCAGTCGGTTCCTAAGAGTATGTCATGCCGTCTGATATTGGTTACAGCCATTTCTGTGGTTTCCTTGTGTTCTTCGCCCATCTCCATTTGCAGGATGGCAGTATGGCGGATTGGTCCTTGTTTATTCATGGTTCCATCGATGTTTCTTGGGTAAATTGGCTTTGCAAGTGTAGTCGTGGGGATCTTGTGTGCATTGATAAACGAGATATTACAGTAGACGCCTTCAGCTCCACTGTCAAGTATTGCATGAGCATTGATTTTTCTCCTGTGGCATACGATTTGAACTTTAACCTGAATTGACGGGGAGCATATATTTCGAATCATATCTACTGGTACATGGGGAGTCTTGGGAATTTGGAGATTTCGGAGATTGCTAGAATTACAACAGGATGGTGGTACAACTCTCACTGACGATGCAACAGGAGAGTGCGCTAAAAAGACGAGTGATTGATGTGGGCCACATCAATGTCCAGGGGGTCCGTATTGAAGACAGACAGTGTCTTGAGAGTGGCGTCCATGACGTTCATGTCGACAATAGGCACAAAACGATTGGTGGACAGCTTGTTTGCTTCCACATTATCATGGATACTCATTTTATCCATGTCGTCTTCTGGGGTAGAGTCCATTTGACGTAACAAGGTCCCGGGGCATTTGCCTAGGTTGCAATTGGTGGCGACGTGTCCTAGTTTGCTGCAGTACATGCAGAGTTTTTCTCTGAAGCGGCGTTCCCTTTCTTTGGGGGAGAGCTTTCCTCGATGAAACAAGGTTCCACGGCTACGTCCTCGAAATTGACTGCGTCTGCGTGTTACATTTATTTCTGCGGTAGGTTCTTCTTCTTCAATTGCTCGAATTCGAGGGGTAAAACGACCTCTTCCTTGTCCTCCTCCCGTGGAGGGTGTATAGGATCGTGGTGCGAACATGCAGAAGGAATGATCCAGGTCTCGAGCTTTATTGACGAGATCTGGGAGTGTGGCTGGCTGGGGTGATAGGGCAACTAGTTTCTGTTGGAGTGCCAAGTTAATGCATCGCCTGAATGCATACATCTTGGTATTGTCATCGATGCCTGATCGTCAAGCGTGTTGGGTCCAATCTTGGTACCAGTTGTTAAATTCTCGGTTGCCCATGTATGTGTCATGCATCCCTTTAATAGCTTCTTGTTGGACTTGGGGGGGGATGAATTGTTTCTGAAAAGCCGTCTGGAATTGGATCCATGTCCCATAATTGGTTGGATTTGCTGCTAAAGCGTCAGTGATGCGGTTGCTGGCCCAGTCTCCTCCACAAGTACCAGCTTTGAAATTGGTCAATGCTGCTGGTACTTTCTTGTCGTCAGTATTGTAGACTGTGTTGTTCATTGTATAATAATTGGCCAAGGTGTTCCAAAAGGCTTGGGCCTTTGTTGGGTTCCCATCATAGGGATCAGGGGTACTTCCCAAGAGTTTGGGAGTCGCGACATTTCCTGCCATGATAACTGGGGGTGGGGGTGGTGCTGGGGGACTAGGTGGTCTCTGTGGTGGGCCTGTTCTTCCTGATCGTGGCCGGTGAGGAGGGATCTGCGGTGGTAGTCCCTTGGGGTTTCCTTTTGGTACAGGTGGTGTCTCTGACTGGGTTGCGGCGGGTACTGGAGTGGCTTGCGAGGATCTCAAAGAGCTGGCAAGGGTCTGGGGTAACGGTTCGTCCTTTGCTTTGCCTTTGGACATGGGTGGAGTAGGAAGTGAACTTTCTTCTGGTATTGAAAGTTTGGAGCTTCCAGGAAGCGTACTTGCTGGATGGGATGGGGTTCCTTGGGGACTTGGGGTACTAGGGCGACTGGTGAGTTTCTGGAGGGTAGCAACAATCCTTGTTTCAGCTTCTTGTAGTAAGTTGCTAACATTGAGTGTGTCTTCGTTGGTGGAGGATTTACTGTGTGTAGATTCTTTGTCGGATTGGTCTGCGTTATCCGATTCTTCAGATTTATTGCTTTCTTCTCTCTCAAATTCCCCAGGGATTGGGGGCTTGGCTTCTTCTGCTTCAGAAGTACTAGGACTTTGGAAATGTACCTTCCGGTTGTTGAGGTACTTCCACTCGGAGTATAGTGTATCCCACTTGATTTGCTTGTTGTTGTAGGCAGCAGTTCATTGTATAAAGTCGAAGTTGTCAACTTCGTCAAGGTGTGAAATGAGGAATTGAAATTTCCTTGTGGTAAGTTCTGAGTTATCTGAAGTAAAGTTCCAGCAAGTTCCTGTTCCTTTACACCAGATAGTGGGTTCTAGAAAACGGGCAAAAAGACACCTAGTGTCTTTATGGGTTGCAGCAAAGGCGTTAGTGGCGTAGACTGGGATATACGCCTGTTCTTCTTCTGTAAGTTCTAGTTGGTCTTCGGTTGGAAAGTTATCAAGGATAGTTTGCCAAGAGGTCATGCAAGGGTGACTGTGTAACTGGGGTTATCCCAACTATAGAAAATCGTACACACTTTAACCAGACAAGGAGTTCTAGTATTACTATGATGGGTAATGCCTCTATAATCCTCTAGAATACCATTGATTGTGATCGAAGTATGGTATTTCCAAAAGAACTTATTAAAGGCCCCGATATGCGGAGTGATAGTCTGTAACTCTGTCAAGGGGTGGCTAATATGTTTCTCAGTACGATTTTGTAGGAGGAACAAACAATGTTGCTTGAAGATGTGGAGTTCTGTGTGGTTTCTTGTAGGGGCAGTTACACCAAGGTAGATAACTTCTGGTAGATAGATCTGTGATGTGGCTCCAACTAGATCTGAATTTCCTGAGATGCTGCTGTGATGACTATGGGGAGTAGGGGGCAGTGGTTGTTCGATTCTTGGTAATGCGTTATATGGTCTGTGTAGGACTTCCTGGATGTGGTGTGTTACTGGTACTGTGAAAGGATTTGGGGGTGGGGTTGGTTCTCTATAGACTTGGGGAGAGGGAACGGGCTGAGGTCATCGGTCGACGAAATTCTGGGTGCGACGAAGTCTGTGTCTTCCTCTTTCGTTAGAGGGTATGAAGTGTCCTTGTTCCTGGGCTGGGGCTGAGTGATTTCTCCGGCTACGTGGACTAGCCAGGTTGTCAGTTGTAATGGAGACCTTCTATAGGTCCTGTTTGGAGGAATCGGGGGTCCCAGAGGTGGATTCCAAGTGGGGTGGGGGGAGTTCCTGGGTAACGGCTATCGCAACGACAAAGGTCAATTCCGCAGAAACAAAGATCCGGGTTGTCGTTCGAAAAGGTGATCTCTTGGGCACACTGATATACCGACTCAGGTGTGCTTGGGGAACTGGATTGAGGGGTACCAACCAGAGTGGGGGGTAATGTACTGTCCACGCTGTCGTGATAGGATGAATTGAGTGAGAGAAGATCTGGTTCAAGGAGGATACACTGGAAACGTTCCAGGTATTCGGTGTCTCTTCCCTGGGTATTTGGCTGGGTGATGGGGAGGGTAAAACCGGAAGGGGGATCGATGAGACTAGTGTGGGGGGTAAGGAGATCTGTGGTCCAGGCGTGGTTGTTCCACCGATACGTGAGGATATGTTTGTCGCTGTAGACGAATTGGTACAAGTTAGTTGAAGTGAATTCTCCGCTTGGGTTTGTCTGGAGTCGAATTTCGTTAAATTCCACTTCAACTTTGGTTTCTGACACGTGAAATCTAGATAGAAATCTGATTCTGTGTCCGGCTTGGATCTGTGTGACAATTTCCGGCCTGTGTGACGGGACGAAGTAGTGCCAGAAGAAGGTTTCGTCATAGAACAAGGAGATCTGGGTAGCTGGAGATTGGTCGAAGTTATGGGCGCCAGAGAGTTGCCAATATGCAGTGCAACGTCTTGCTGCGTTAAGGATGTCAACAAGTTGGTAATCAATGTAATGATAAAAGCGTTGAGCACTGAAGAGGCGACCAAAGGGGAGGATATCTAAGAGATCTTGAGGAACCAAGTGGTGTTTGCTCCAATACGTAAGTTGGACTTGTTCCTGGAGATTGGCAATTCTTGAGTAAGTTTGTCTTAGGATTTCTTCATGAAAATTTGCCACTTAAGACAAACGAAAAAGAGAGCAAGTTAAAACCTTTGATTTATTTAACACCAAATACAAGTCCTTTGTAACTTACTTAAAAGTAAATTATTACAAAGGGTTCTCAGAGGGGGGTGTTATAAAATCGAAAGGTTTAGTGGGGACACGAGAAGTGGGTATGAAACAAGAAAATTGGGGGTCCGTATGAAGCAAGTCCGTAATACGCGTGCTCCAGTTAACAAAAAGAATCCCTTGCTCTGTGAAATGTAAGTGGCCGCAAAGGATGGCCGTACGACCGTCTAGGAAATCATACGCAATGAGGGGGACAAGGGCTCCTTCAAAGTGAGTGAGCCAAAGGGGAGGGAAACGGGAGAAGACAAACTTAATCGAGTCCAAAAAAGTGGTCTTGATATAGCCAAAAGGGAACTTGGGGGACCACGGGTGCTTGCCTACTTTGGCACAGATGTGGACCGGGGGAAGAGCGCCATTGGAGTGGATGTGGATGGAGTGGTGGGCGTCGGTGCGGAAGGGAGTGACAAAGTATGGGGGTGCGTTAGTGTCAAGGTCTTGGGCCTGGGGGATATGGTTGAGGAATTGGCTGTTGACAAGTTTCTCGGATGAAAACCAAACGTGACAACCCTGCTCGTAGTGGACCGTGTACTGATGAGGGTGGCCGTTGGCAGGGAGGCAAGGTGGGGCAGCGAAGAGGTATTCGAAGGGGCCGATGTCGACTGTCAGGTAAAATACCTGGACAGGGAGAGGAGCGGGCGATGGCGGGGCGGGGGGAGCGACAGTGGCGACGGGTGTGGCGGCGATGGGCGGGGGGATGTTCTCGAGGGGAATGTCCTCAATTGAGATGTGGTCGACCAAGTCACCTGTGAGCTGAAGGTGGCTCCAACTGTCTTGGTTGAGTGGGGGAAGGAGGGCGTCGAGCTCAGCTTGGGCGAGGCGGACGACGTGAGCGGCGGTTTCTTCTCTGAGTTGTTCAAGGTCGAACTTGGCAGCGGCGCGAAGTGCCTCCTCAGTGGGCTCGGGAGTAGGTGGTGATGGAGAGCGGACCACGTAGGGGTCAATATCAATGGGGGTGGGTTTGAGGGTGTCCGGGTTGATGAGGGTGATGCCGGTGTCAGCAAATGAGGTGGAGTACCGTGGGGACTGTGGAATGTAGTTGTCGTAGGGGCCAGGACCGGTGGGTTCAAGGAAAGGGAAGCCAGGGACAGTGAACTCGAATGGGAGTTCGGGGCTGGTGGCAACAGTGGGCGACCAGGGGATGACGGGGGATGATGTGGAACTGGGAGGGTACTGGAGATGGGGGCTTCCAGGACTTGGGTAATTCCAAGTGTTGTGGGGACTGTTGAGGACGTTGTTGAGGACCTCAAGGGTGGCGGCGGAGTTCTCCTGGTAGATGGCATTCAGGTCGGACCAAGAGGCGACGGAGAGGGAAGGTGAGGACACTTCCAAACAGTCAGCTTCAACTTTAAGAGACTGTTCTAATGTTGGGAACTCACTACTTTATGGGTAGCGAGACTCAACAACAGCGTGGAGTTGAAGGTGACTGATCCAAAGGAGCAGCACGGAGATGTTGAGGAGGAAGAGGCAGAAAACTAAGAGAGGAGGGACGGAGTAAACTGTTGAAGACGATGGGCAGGGTGCTGCTGGCGATGAGGGAGCTTTGAAAGGCTCCAGTGTAGGGATTGACAAGAGAACAGTCTAAGGACTGTTCACCTAAATTCGTAGGTCTTATATACTAATACAGGGTGGTCTGTGCGCAGTTTAGGGTAGGTATAATTACAGGTAACGGGGGACTGCGCAGTCAATGCGCAGTAACTGCGGATTACATGATACATCTCAATTAGGGTCTAGCCCTAATGAGTCGCGTCTTCGTTGATTGAGTTGCGTTGTGTGTTCGTTGATTGTTTAGTGGACGCATCTTGTTGATCGTTCCCACGATCTGCCACGTGTTGATCAACGGGTTAGACACGTATCCAAAGCGCATCTTGTCAGGTGACATTGTTGATGACCAATTCCTTGATAGGTCATGTGTTATCTTCCCAGGGTCACGGGGTCATAGGTTCCCAGGGTCACGTGCTGATAAGTCACATGATGTACAAGTGGCGAAGGGGTCACGTGATGAATCACGTGTAGGGTCATGTGATATGTTCCCACAGTCACGTGGTGCTGAAGTTACGGGTTTGTAGCTGAGACTGGGGGGCGCGAGTACCGCTTGCGACAATTTTATCCATGTTGTCTTCCGGGGTAGAGTCCATTTGACGTAACAAGGTCCCGGGGCGTTTGCCTAGATTGCAGTTGGTGGCGATGTGTCCTGGTTTGCCGCAATACATACAGAGTTTCTCTCTGAAGCGGCGTTTCCTTTCTTTGGGGGAGAGCTTTCCTTGACGAAACGAGGTCCCATGGCTACATCCTCAAAATTGACTGCGTCCGTGTGTTACATTTATTTCCGCGGTAGGTTCTTCTTCTTCAATTGCTTGAATTCGAGGGGTAAAATGACCTCTTCCACGTCCTCCTCCTGTGGAGGGTGTATAGGACCGTGGTGCGAACATGCAGAAGGAATGATCCAGGTCTTGAGCTTTATTGACAAGATCTGGGAGTGTGGCTGGCTGGGGTGATAGGGCAACTAGTTTCTGTTGGAGTGCCGTGTTAATGCATCGCCTAAAAGCGTACATCTTGGTATTGTCATTGACGCCTGATCGTCAAGCGTGGTGGGTCCAATCTTGGTACCAGTCATTAAATTCTTGGTTGCCCATGTACGTATCATGTATCCCTTTAATAGCTTCTTGTTGAACTTGGGGGGGGATGAATTGCTTCTGGAAGGCTGTCTGGAATTGGGCCCATGTTCCATAGTTGGTTGGGTTGGCTGTTAAGGCTTCAGCGATGCAGTCACTGGCCCAGTCTCCTCCACAAGTACCAGCTTTGAAATTGGTCAATGCTGCTGGTACTTTCTTGTCATCAGTATTGTAGACGGCGTCATTCATTGTATAATAATTGGCCAGTGTGTTCCAAAAGGCTTGGGCCTTTGTTGGGTTCCCATCATAGGGATCAGGGGTACTTCCCAAGAGTTTGGGAGTCGTGACGTTTCCTGCCATGATAACTGGGGGTGGGGGTGGTGCTGGGGGGCTAAGTGGTCTCTGTGGTGGGCCTGCTCTTCCTGCGCGTGGCCAGTGAGGAGGGATCTGCGGTGGTATTCCCTTGGGGTTTGCCTTTGGTATAAGTGGTTTTTCTGGCTGGGTTGCAGCGGGTACTGGAGTGGCTTGCGAGGATCTCGAAGAGCTGGCAAGGGTCTGGGGTAAAGGTTCTTCCTTTGCTTTGCCTTTGGACACGGGTGGAGTAGGAAGTGAACTTTCTTCTGGTATTGAAAGTTTGGAGCTTCCAGGAAGCGTACTCGTTGGGCGGGATGGGGTTCCTTGGGGACTTGGGGTACTAGGGCGACTGGTGAGTTTCTGGAGGGTAGCAACAATCCTTGTTTCAGCTTCTTGTAATAAGTTGCTAACGTTGAGTGTGTCCTTGTCGGTGGATGATTTACTGTGTGTAGATTCTTTGTTGGATTGGTCTGCATTATCCGATTCTTCAGATTTATCGCTTTCTTCTTTCTCAAATTCCCCGGGGATAGAGGGCTTGGCTTCTTCTGCTTCAGAAGTACTAGGACTTTGGAAATGTACCTTCCAGTTGTTGAGGTACTTCCACTCGGAGTATAGTGTATCCCACTTGATTTGCTTGCCGTTGTAGGTAGCGGTTCGTTGTATAAAGTCAAAGTCTTCAACTTTGTCAAGGTGTGAAATAAGGAATCGAAATTTCCTTGTGATAAGTTCTGAGTTATCTGAAGTAAAGTTCCAGATAGTTCCTGTTCCTTTACACCAGATAGCGGGTTCTAGAAAACAGGCAAAAAGACACCTAGTGTCTTTATAGTTTGCAGCAAAGGCGTTAGTGGCGTAGACTGGTATATATGCCTGTTCTTCTTCTGTGAGTTCAAGTTGTTCTTCAGGCGGAAAGTTGTTAAGGATGGTTTCCCAAGAGGTCATGCAAGAGTGACGGTATAACTGGGGTTATCCCAACTGTAGAAAATCGTACACACTTTAACCAGACAAGGAGTTCTAGTATCACTATGATGGGTAATGCCTCTATAATCTTCTAGAATACCGTTGATTGTGATCGAAGTACGGTATTTCCAAAAGAATTTATTAAAGGCCCTGATATGTGGAGTGATAGTCTGTAACTCGTCAAGGGGTGGCTAATATGTTTCTCAGTACGATTTTGTAGGAGGAACAAACAATGTTGCTTGAAGATGTGGAGCTCTGTGCGGTTTCTTGTAGGGGCAGTGACACCGAGGTAGATGACTTCTGGTAGGTAGATCTGTGATGTGGCTCCAACTAGATCCGAATTTCCTGAGATGCTGGTGTGGTGACTATGGGGAGTAGGGGGCAGTGGTTGTTCAATTCTTGGTAACACATTATATGGTCTGTGTAGTACTTCTTGGATGTGATGCGTTACTGGTACCATGAAAGGATTCAGGGGTGGGGTTGGTTCTCTATAGACTTGGGGAGAGGGAACGGGCTGGGGTTGTCAGTCGATGAAGTTCTGGGTGCAGCAGAGTCTATGTCTTCCTCTTTCGTTAGAGGGTATAAAATGTCCTCGTTCCTGGGCTGGGGCTGAGTGATTTCTCCAGTTACGTGGACTGGCCAGGTTGTCGGTTGTAATGGAGACCTTCTATAGGTCCTGTTCTGAAGAATCGGGGGTCCCAGAGGTGGATTCCAAGTGGGGTGGGGGGAGTTCTGGGGTAACGACTATCGCAACGACAAAGGTCAATTCTGCAGAAACAAAGATCTGGGTTGTCGTTCGAAAAGGTGATCTCTTGGGCATGCCGATATACCGACTCAGGTGTACTTGGGGGACTGGACTGAGGGGTACCAACCAAAGTGGGGGGTAATGTACTGTCCACACTGTCGTGATATGATGAATCAAGTGAGAGAAGATCTGGCTCCAAGAGGATACGCTGGAAACGTTCCAGGTATTCGGTGTCTCTTCCCTGGGTATTTGGCTGGGTGATGGGGAGGGTAAAACTGGAAGGGGGATCGATGAGACTTGTATGGGGGGTAAGGAGATCTGTGGTCCAGGCACGGTTGTTCCACCGATAGGTAAGGATTCGTTCATCGCTGTAGATGAACTGGTACAAGTTAGTTGAAGTGAATTCTCCGCTTGGGTTTGTCTGGAGTCGAATTTCGTTAAATTCCACTTCAACTTTGGTTTCCGACACGTAAAATCTAGATAGAAATCTGATTCTGTGTCCGGCTTGGATCTGCGTGATAATTTCCGGCCTGTGTGATGGGACGAAGTAGTGCCAGAAGAAGGTTTCATCGTAGAACAAGGAGATCTGGGTGGCTGGAGATTGGTCGAAGTTATGGGCGCCAGAGAGTTGCCAATATGCAGTGCAACGTCTTGCGGCGTTAAGGATGTCAACAAGTTGGTAATCAATGTAATGATAAAAGCATTGAGTGCTGAAGAGACAACCAAAGGGAAGGATGTCTAAGAGGTCTTGAGGAACCAAGTGATGTTCGCTCCAATATGTAAGTTGGACTTGTTCCTGGAGATTGGCGATTCTTGAATAAGTTTGTCTTAAGATTTCTTCACGAAAATTTGCCACTTAAGACAAACAAAAAAGGGACAAGTTAAAACCTTTGATTTATTAACACCAAATATAAGTCCTTTGTAACTTACTTAAAAAGTAAATTATTACAAAGGATTTTCAGAAGGGGGTGTAATAGAATCAAAAGGCCAGGCAGGAACTCATGGGGTAGGTACGAAACAAGAAAATTGAGGGTCCGTACGAAGTAAGTCCGTAATGTGCGTGCTTCAGTTAACAAAAAGAATCCCTTGCTCTGTGAAATGTAAGTGACCACAAAGGATGGCAGTATGACCGTCTAAAAAGTCGTAGGCAACAAGGGGGACAAGGGCTCCTTCGAAGTGAGCAAGCCAAAGGGGAGGGAAACAAGAGAAAACAAACTTAATCGAGTCCAAAAAGGTGGTCTTGATATAGCCGAAGGGGAACTTGGGGGACCACGGGTGCTTGCCTACTTTGGCACAGATGTGGACTGGGGGGAGAGCGCCGTTGGAGTGGATGTGGATGGAGTAATGGGCATCGGTGCGGAAGGGAGTGACGAAGTACGGGGGTGTGGTGGTGTTGAGGTCTTGGGCCTGGGGGATGTAAGTGAGGAATTGGCTATCGACAAGTTCCTCAGATGAGAACCAAATGTGATGGCCCTGCTCGTAATGGACTGTGTACTGATGAGGGTGTCCATTGGCAGGGAGGCAAGGCGGGGCAGCGAAGAGATACTCGAAGGGGCCGACATCAACTGTTGGGTAAAATACTTGGACAGGGAGAGGAGCGGGTGACGGCAGGGTGGGGGAAGTGACGGTAGCGGCGGGGGCGATAATGATGGGCGGGGGAATGTTCTCGATGGGGATGTCCTCGAGTGAGTTGTGGTCGACCAAGTCACCTGTGAGCTGAAAGTGGCTCCAACTGTCTTGGTTGAGCAGGGGAAGGAGGGAGTCAAGCTCTGCTTGGGCAAGGCGGACAACATGGGCGGCGGTTTCTTCTCCGAGTTGTTCGAGGTCAAACTTGGCGATGGCGTGAAGTGCCTCCTCAGTGGGCTCGGGAGTAGGTGGTGATGGAGAGCGGACCACATAGGGGTCGATATCAATGGGGGTGGGTTCGAGGGTGTCTGGGTCGACGAGGGTGATGCCAGTGTCGGCAAACGAGGTGGAGTACTGTGGGGACTGTGGAGTGTACTCATCGTAGGGGCCAGGACCTGTGGGTGCGAGGAAGGGGAAGCCGGGGACAACGAACTCGGGGCTGGAGGCAACGGTGGGCGACCAGGGGATGACGGGGGATGATGTAGAGCTGGGGGGGTACTGGAGACGGGGGCTTCTGGGACTTGGGTAATTCCAAGTGTTGTGGGGACTGTTGAGGACGTTATTGACGACCTCAAGGGCGGCAGCAGAGTTCTCCTGGTAGACGGCATTCAAGTCGGACCAAGAGGTGACGGAGATGGAAGGGGAGGACACTTCCAAACAGTCAGCTTCAACTTAAAGAGACTGTTCTAATGTCGGGAACTCACTACTTTATGGGTAGCAAGACTCGACCATGGCGCGGAGTTGAAGGTGACTGATCCAAAGAAGCAGCAACAAGACGTTGAGGAGGAAGAGACAGAAAGCAAGAAGAGGCGGGACAGAGTAGACTATTGAAGACGAGGGGCGGGCTGCTAACAAGGAGGGAGCTTTGAAAGGCTCCAGTGTGGGGGATTGACAAGAGAACAGTCTAAGGACTGTTCACCTAAATTCGTAGGTCTTATATACTAATACAGGGTGGTCTGTGCGCAGTTTAGGGTAGGTACAATTACAGGTAACAGGGGACTGCGCAGTCGATGTGCAGTAACTGCGGATTACATTATACATCTCGATTAGGGCCTAGCCCTAATGAGTTGCGTCTTCGTTGATTGAGTCGCGTTGCGTGTTCGTTGATGATTTAGTAGACATGTCTTGTTGATCGTTCCCACAATCTGCCATGTGTTGATCAACGGGTTAGACGCGCGTCCAAAGCTCGTCTGGTCAAGTGACTTTGTTGATGACCAATTCCTTGATAGGTCGTGTGTTATCTTCCCAGGGTCACGGGGTCGTAGGTTCCCAGGGTCACGTGCTGAGAAGTCATGTGATGTACGAGTGACGAAGGGGTCACATGATGAGTCACGTGTAGGGTCATGTGATATGTTCCCACAGTCATGTGGTGCTGAAGTTACGGGTTTGTAGCTGAGACTGGGGGGCGCGAGTACCGCTTGCAACAGTTTCTGGCAAAGTGACCCATCTGTCCACATTCAAAGCAGGCATTGCTGGTGTTTCCCCTTGGTGGTCCTGTTGTGTTATTCTGTGGGGCTGGCCCAAAGCCAGTTGCATTTCCCTGCATACGTCCTCAATTGCCTTGTTGCCAATTAGGGGTCCTAGTGCATCCTAAGTCCATTGGCACGGCCACATTGTTCATCCAACGAGGTGCGTTGGTAGAGTTGTACTGTGCCTGAGGAGGCCCTTGACGGAATCCTGGTCCACATTGTTGGAGGAATCCACCTTGGTTTCCTTGGCCTCCTTGGTTCCCTTGGCTAAAGAATGTACGCAGCCTTGGGAAGTTATTAGGTCACGGGAATGCATTGAAGATCCCTCAATTGAATCCTCCAACCCCTCTATTTGGGTTGCGGGCGCGAAGTATATTGTTGATCAAAACTTTGGACCTTGTGGCTAAGACTGCTTTTTCTTTGAGGTCAATGTACGTGGTTGGAGTCAGAGAAGTTAAAACTTCTTTGAGGATGTCGTCTGGTAATCCTTTGGTAAAGAGTTGGAATACTGCGCCACTATTGGCATCGTAACCAGCAATACAGCTTAGGTCTTCAAACCTAGTGATGTAATCATCGATTTCCAGGAATTTTATGGTGCAGCGTTCTATTTCGCCTCTAGCTCTGTTTTCCTTCTGGCTATCTTGGTATTGTTGCGAGAATTCATAGAGGAATTGATCCCATACGTCAGGGATGTTGTCGAGAATTGGGTCAAGGGTGTCCAGCCAAGTTCCCATGTTGCGTATCCATCCTGCAATTTGTGGTCCTTTCATAAGGGTAAGAGTTAAGGCCACTTTCTTGATCAGGGAGTTGTAGCTGGCTACATCCTGATTGAGCCATAGGTATCCTTTTACTTCTTCAATGAAGTCATCAGTGAGGAGGCGGTCTCCTGAGAAGACCTGCAGCAATCCTCCCATAGACTTGACATCAGCAGCTCTTGCAATGGGTTGTTGGCCACCTTGGACAGGGGGTATTGGTGCGGGAGGTCCTGGTGCTCTGGGCAGGTTGCCGCCTGGACCTCCAGATCCTCCTGATGGTGGTCCTCCACTGGGTGGTCCTGATCGTCCTCCACCTGGGGTGGAATATTGGCTGAGGCTGGCTTTGAGTTTGGAATTAACGCTTGCTGCAGTTCCAGTAGTAGTCGTAGCTGTCATACTTCCTGCTCCAGCAGTGCCACTTCCAGTGCCTTTTCCTTTAGAGCTTGAGCCATCTCCTCCTCCTTGAGTGAGTGGTTGAGTATCTGCAGGCTGTTGGATCGTGATAGAGGAAGTAGCCATGGTTGATAGTTTGGGTGAAATGGGCAAAAGCTTCGTATGCTGTGGAAGGGAGATGGTATTTCTCCGTGGGGTAAGTTCTTTGGGTATTTCTGCATCCCTGATTTGCTTGTTGATATGGAGTCCTCCAGCTTTCTTAGCTAACTCATTGTCCAAGTCTTCCTCTTCTTCAGCTGGTTTGCTATCCGAGCTGTCACTTTCTTTCTTGGGTTCTGGTTTAGGTTTGGTTTCCTTGATATCGAAAACATGAATGCTGGTTAATGGTTGTTGTAATCAGGGCAACCCTGAATTGGAATTGTGTGCAATTTGGTGCCAAACTCCGTTGTATAGGCAGACTGGTATAGTGTATTTGTTTACGACCTTGTCATCATTATCACAGAACAGTTGAATCGGGTAGGTTCTGGCTCCAGTAGGGTTGGGTGCTTTGTATGCGATACAAGAGTTTAGTTTGGTCTTGAGTATCTGCTCTTTGGTTAAGAGCTTGTCGTATATGCTACTAGCTGTCTTGAATGTAGAAAGTTGAATCTAATGTCACTGCCACAAAAGTGAGGGCAACACTGATTCAGTGTTGGGTTAGGTCAGCTGTCCTAACTTGGTGGTATGTCGCGTGGATAGCTTGTTGCCAAGTTGTAGTCAATATAGGAGAAGTGGTTCCCACACTAGAGTAACATCCTAGTGCCCACTTATAGAGAAATGTAAGAGAGGAGAAGGGAGTTGAATTGACAGGAGATTCAACTTGCTGTCTTAGGGACAGCAGTGAGCCTCTTTTATACTAACATACAAGTACGACTAATCGTGACGTAGTAAGCCAGATACATGCTGTGACTAAGTGCTACTAGGATCACTAAGCGACTCCAACTAGATCAGTAAGCACATCAATCAGCATCAGTCATCCGATCACTAATCACCAGGGCCAGTTCCCAGGACTTACAAAGGCTGTACCATATGAGTAATTACAATCACCTAAGGCCAGTCACAATTTGCCAGAGTGCTTTCCAAGGCAGTCAAAAAGTATATTGCTTTCAAAAGTGTTCTAGGTCACAAAAGTACATGAAAGTACAGCCAAAAAATGACAAGTAGTGATAAAATGGAAGTAGTCTCAGTTATATTGCATGAAAAAATATAGAGCTGTGTAAAAAAGTAGAGCAGTAGTAAAAAAGTACATGGAAAGTAAAGGGGTTGGCTTGTCACAAGTAGTCTGTACTTTCCAAATTTTTACTTTTTTTACACAAAAAAAACAATAAAAGCAGTAAAAGTAGCAAAAAGCAAATGAGGGGTTTTCCTGATGGAGATGGCTACATCCTCTGCCAGTAGGTATTTCGAACAAGCTTAGGCTGGGGTAGATCCCACAGGCGGACTCGGACGCGGACGCGCACCCAGCCTTGGATGAGTAACTAAGTCATGAGCTAATCTAATGTAAGAGCTGAGATCACGCGCATAGCGGAAGGAAATGTCCGCCCAGGGAGGTGGTACAGGGGGTGTAGACCGTGTACTGTAGTGACCACGGGGAGACTGTCCAGGCACGGTTAGTGGATCCGCAGCTACCTATGATCGCCTCTCGTTGTACGCTTGTCAAGTCTGGATGACGGGTGTTTCCGGGCCAATGGCTTGGCTTGTGCGAGGCCTGCTGTCGTGGTCGGAAATTTCCGGCCTAGTTCTGCCGCGCGGCGCTCATAAGTCTTGTCTCGCCAGCTACTACAGTAGTGTGCGAATGATTCGTATCCGCTATCAACCCCTTCCCCCAACTTTATCTTACCTTGGTCTATTTTATCATCTGACATCACGCTGACATGTGGTCTACGGTGGCGTTAACGACTAATATACACATTTGACTAAGAGCTGTGTCAACTGTGTTGCGCCCAAGTGCAAGCTTACTAGGGCCCTACAGTAGTCATGTCCTGGCCCGGTCCTGCCGCGTACAAGTAGTAGTCTCTGTTACCTACAAGTCATCCCTCGCTAATCGACAAACCGTCGTGTTTCACCAGAGAAGCGCGACATCCCTCACGCTGCGCGTTTGTCGCCAACGTGGCCACGGCGTGACCTCTGCTTCGATCTTCATTCCCAACTACCTGCCATCTTACTCATCTATCCCCGTCCTGCAGTCATCTGCAGAGCATAGTGTACTCACGCGTTTCATACCCTACCTCACCAAACCCATTTCCCTCATGCTTTCACTGATCCAACAGTAACAGGGCGTGGTCTCCCCGTCCTCCGTTCTGACGTGTTACACGAAAGGAACCGCAATATTTCTATCATATACAGGCCCTTCAAATCCAAGGAATCGCGAAGCACTGCGTAAGGCCACCTCAGTGCTCTGCAAGGAGATGCTACGGCCGACGGAAAGACCCAACCTCGGGTTATATGACTCAAGGAGAGTTGTAGTACGTTTGCAAGCACTTGCCGAACTTGAACGAGAGTGGGGGGAAAACAACATCTCCGGGAGCGCTACGCAGAACTGTGCGTTGGGGACTACGAGGGATACCCGTATTAATGATCCGAGGGAAGAGAAGGAGCGGGTGCTGTTCGCAGAAGCGCTGCGAGATGGCTATGTCCTCTGCCAGTGAGTGCCCTTGTACTCGGAGCCGACGTATTTCCATTTTTGTTCTCGACAGACTTATGAACAAGATACGACCGGGATCAATTGCACGGATCGACACACGGGAGGACGGCATGTTCCACACGTCAAACGTGATAAAGTTCCTCGAGCCATGCTTTAGCAGGGGCTTCCCACCGGAAGATCTCTTCCTGCGAGATGACCTTATCCATGCCACTCCAGATTCTCTTGCACGCGTGACAAATACTATCATTGCTCTGGTTAAGTGGCCAAAAATGACTGCACTTACCCACGTCCCTCGTATGCGGGGAGGGGCCACCTTCAAACCGCTTCCACCGCCACCGCCTCGCCGCTCAGAAACCGTTGTTGACCCTCGCGATTCAGTTCCCCAGGGCATGCAATCCATCGGACGGCCAACACATGAGTCCAACACCAACCTGACGAGGAACCGGTCGCGTGTCCGCTCGAGCACCAAAAGTTCCACCATCAAGAACCAGTCCTCGATGAGGAACCAGTCCACTATCTATGGGGGAACGAAGCAATCTTCGACGTCAAAAAGTGTCAGCGTCGACCCCACGGACTCGAGCCTGCGTGATGCTAGCGTCAGGAATGAAAGTATCTCAGCGGACAGGCGCGAAACCAACCCGTACGTACCGCGCGTTGAGAGACCAGCCAACTCCCCTGTTGTATCGGGAGGACGCGCTCACACTCGCAATCGTGGCGAGTCGCGATTGATGTTGGTCATGAAGGAGGGGAAGGGGTGGAACAAATTTGTGCGTTTTACCTTTATTTTTATGGCCTTCGTTTTGTGGGCAGGTTGGTTGATTGTGGTTTATTCAGCATCTCGGTAATCGCCTTGGGCATGGGCCACGTGCATCGGTGTATCGCGCAGTCAATTCACGCACAGCGCAGAACGTGGCGGTGAAACAAATCAAGCTGGAGGGCTTTAAAGAGGAAGAAATTGCGCAAATCATGCAAGAGGTGGACCTAGTTAAACGTCTGTCGCACTCGAACATCATCAAGTTTGAAGGCGCGGAACGCCACAAAAAGATTCTCGTCATTGTGCTCGAGTGCGTGTCCTACTCTGCACCTCCCTATAGCTGTTGCGTGGCTCTTGTTATACATAACCTCTGACTTGTGCATCGTATTGGTTCAGGTATGCCGAATACGGTTCGCTCAAACATATGCTAGATGAATTTGGCAAGTTAAGCGAGAGACGGGTAGCGAGCTATTTGGTAAAAGTTCTCGAGGGACTACATTACCTCCACCAGAATAACATCATGCACGGAAACCTCAAGGCGGCGAATATCCTCATGACGAAAAATGGGTACATAAAACTCGCTGACTTCGGTCTCCCGCTCTACCTGCATGAGATCGAGCACGGCGGAAACACCTGTACACCCAACTGGACAGCACCAGAAGTCATCGCGCTCAGGTGCACCTCGACAAGATCTGACATTTGGTCGCTCGGGTGTACAGTCATCGAGTTGCTGACTGGGAAACCCCCCTACGGCGACATCGACCATGCTACAACCGGTACGGGTCCTCTCCTTCTCCCAATAAACCTGGTTTTCTGAGTAGTGAAATTTGATCCGTAGTGATGTTCCGCATAATTGAGGACAATGGCCCGCCGATTCCCAAGGACTTTTCTGGCACGCTGGTTTCATTTCTCAAGGAGTGTCTCCGCGGGGTTCCTGCGCAGCGATCGAGCGCAAAGAGACTGTCTCAGCACGGGTGGTTGCGGTGGGGCATAGACGAGGTAGGAGGAAGCCAAGCTATCAGTCCATAAGCTTGAGCCGCCTAAGTTCGGAACTAATCTATCCGCGCATTTACAGGACCCACAGCCTCAAAATAGCAGCAGCGTCCACCCTCTCCAGCCTGAGTCGATGAATAACAATCAGGAAAAGGATGTCGTCATGCGACAAGCAACGACGGGCCCCTACCTTGTCGACTCGTCGAACTCCGGTTCTGCGCCCCGGGTTCATATGGTACCCTGTTCTCAATACATCCTCACTGAATATGGTGGGCCATCTAGCTGTCAGCTGTCGAGTGTGCGCGGAAACGTCGAAAAAGGGCGCAGTCATATGCTGTCGCTGTTGCCTGGTAGCCCATTCGAAATGCGCCGCTCTCGCCCCGCCAGGATGTCCACCCGGTTCCAGGAACAGGTTACACCAGCCGATATCCATAGATGCTCCATGACCACCACAACCTTAAGTTAAACGTGCTTTGGCATGAGCCTATGTACGGATCCCTGTCCACATAAAGTGAGTGATCAAGGCTAACTAAGCGCACCTTGCACACACCAGAAACTTGAAGGTCTGGCTCTCGCAGTGAGGAAGATTTTCTTTCGACCTCCGCAATCGGTGGCTAGTTCCAAAGAAACGCCGTCGCGATGATGTCGCATATCCTTTCTTAGCCCTCAGCCCCTTTTATCAATGATCATCGAAAGTGGAACAAACCAAAGAGGGAGCCCATGTGAGTACGCTTTGAATAGAGGGCTTACAGGTTACTCATATCACTCATCAGATGAGAGGCATCGCCGGAGTAGCCGCTTTTCTGGTGTTGTTTATGGTGAGAAAGGGACTCTGGATGCACTGGGCCCTACCACGGAGTCGCAAGTGCGTTCCGCAGAGCTGTGCATCTCTAGTGACTGTCTTATCGGACATTGGCGAGGTCGAGGGACTCGCAGCTGATCGGGCAGAGTGAGGTCACTACAAGATCGCCAAGTACCATGCTCAGGTTGAGCATGGGTCATTCACGCCGGAAGTGACCATAGAGTATGAAGTAATTTCCTGTAGTTTCCAGTACTGGTGAGCGCGGCGGCTAACTACGGAATGGCGCCACCCAATTGCATCGCCCCGATTGCCTCGTGGTCCTCTTCGCCACATCCCTCACAGTCCCATTTCCTTCCATCATCTTATCTTGCTTTGTCTCCTCCTCTTCCGGTGTATGCATATACTCATTTAAACTCGATATACCATTGTAGATTACAGCATGGTCTCTTGTACATAACTAATCGGGTAGACTTCTCTAAAATATACTCCCCTTTCCGCTTGCCAGTGCTCAGCCTCTCTGATTGCTTCCCTACTCCAGTCTGCCTTGCAACTCACTGGCGAGTCCTCCACCTCGCTTACAGTAGGTTGAATATCTTCACGACCTTTGGCAAGAAAGGAATCCGTGTCTCGACAGACATTCTACTGATAGCAGGAGCGTGTGTTCATGCTCACAAATAGTATTTTGAGGTTCTACCAGGTCGTCAATCGTATCGATTTCCTGGTTGTAGTAACGGGTTGCTGAAAGGAGCTAAGCTGGGGTAAGCCTAGCAGTGAGTTCGAAAGGAAGGAAAAGAGAAAAGAAGGCCGCGATCTCGAAAGTATGAGAATGCGCGAAGGGAAACCGTAACGGGCGTAAGAAAGAGCTTGAGGCGAGAGAGCGCGCGCGCGAGATTGGATAGACAAACGACGGCGCAGTAGCTCGGTTCATCGTCAAGCGACAGAGCGAGGACGAAAGTGCGCAATGAGAAAAAGTGGGGCTCGATTGCCTGCCTTCGGCGCGGCCAGGCGAGAGGTTAAAATACCCGAGTCCGAGGCGGAGAGAGACAAGTATTCACGAGCCAGACGAGAAGGGGGAGAAGGAGAGAGGGGGCAACGAATGCGACTGTTGTCCTGCTAGCGACAGATCCGCGCGGCGACGATGGCAAAAATGTCGGTGTCCAAAACGAAGAAAAACTACTGAATCGTAGTCAGGTGCGCGGCGGCGGGCCCGTGGCCGACGAGGACGAGGGGGAAGCGATGACGTTCGACGGTGAGGAAAAACCTGTGGAATGGAGGGTAAAAGCTCTAAGACGAAAAGAAACACAAGGAAACGTACGAAAAGAGGCATGATCGGTCTTATGTACAACGTACAACAATAGTCCTTCCCAGCAGAGACATGGTCCTGGCTCGCGAGCGTGCACGACGTGTGCGATGTGGAGCGACGGGCATTTAGCGCACCTAGGGGCCTGGGCGATCTGCATATTTTCGGCCGTAAGGATTGGGACATAACGGAGGCGAGACTTG
>Ga0307510_10001011_pt1 | contig 29834 bp, 22 predicted proteins | sample 12_EM_MG_FD_207224 | JGI IMG/M metagenome (GOLD analysis project Ga0307510, IMG submission 207224) | Populus trichocarpa ectomycorrhiza microbial communities from riparian zone in the Pacific Northwest, United States - 12_EM | ecosystem: Host-associated > Plants > Roots > Unclassified | place... | reverse complement strand
ACGGTTTATTTATTGGTGTCTCAATTTACTCTTTCTCATTTGTGCTGACACGTCAAAAGGTAAGGTCCCATGGCCCCTAAGTGATTTCAGCGGGCGATTTAAGTATATCCTCTTTCTTAGATCATGATCCGTCGCAGAGGCGGGTCGCCACGCTGTGTCTACCTGCGATCATTGGCTGATGTCGCACTGCACTCGTTGGTTACGTCTCGTATGAAAATATTTGCGGGAACCTCCCATTCCCGAGGTATGCTACCTGATTTGTGGAATCATATGCATATCTTTTGTGGTTTTGACGTTACACTGTGCAGAATTCGAGAAGAGGACCCGATATATGTGCAGCACAAGCTGCGAGAACTCCAACTATGGCCGGGGTTCGCTCTGGGCAACTCCCTCAAAATCACCGTCTCAATATGCAACGGAGCAGCCCAGTATGTAACATATTCTCTTCCCCCGTCGTTGGCTGATATGTGGAACGCCCACTCCGCTCCTAAAGCCATCGACGGGTCCCTACCGCCTTCCGAGCTGATCTCGGATGCAATACAGCGAGTCGTCGTCGCGCGCTCACATGTCTAACTTTCACACTTTGCTCTGCAAGACTGCATCTGTACAACAAAATTTGCCAAACGTGTGGATTGCGGCGGATTGCCTGGCCAGATCTGGTGGCCCTACAGCCGGCAAGGAGAACGAACGAGCTGCAGCTGCTCAGATCAACCGCAGTGGAAGGCCGACACGGGCTTCTACAACTACTAGTTCTATCACTACTGGTAGCGGGGCGGGCTCAAACGTAGGCCATGTCGTGTCGTCCGACGCTCGAGAATGCTTGAAGGAGGTTGGGCGTGAGCTATGCGTACCTCGATGATCTATCACTAGGGAACGTTTACTCTGTGTGTGGAGATATTTCCTTTTTTTGTCTTGGCAAACGCTGAACCCACTGCACCGCTATATGAGGAACAAAATGGATGGATAAGAATTTGGAATTCATGGGAATTATTTGTGGCACTCCCTAGGATAGTTCTCCGTGCGATATACATTCTAGAGTGAGTAAGATAGGTGCATCGTACGTCGTACGGCAGTATGTACGGGGTGTTGAGCGAGGAGCACGATGGTGATACTCCTTCCCTAAGAAGAGAGAGCGGCCCGAAGACGTATGGGGCGACAAAGTCACGGTTACCCCATCTCGATCTCTTCAAGCACATGCAAGTTCTAAGTATATCATAAGAAAGATACATGGGAGTAAAGACGCCATCAGACTATATTTTATTCATAAAGAGTGTTGTGTTCATTGCAGGTGCTGAGGATTGGACAATGTCTGATATTCTAAGGCATAGTTTATGGGTAAAACATTCTGGAACCCAAACTCAGGCCCAGTGGCTTGAGGGTAATGTCATCAACGCAGGGATTGAGGTCGCAGGTTGAATCTCTCCAGGATATCCTCCATGTGTATGGTATGGCCTTTCCTATTACCCATGATGCCAAGTACCTTTTTACAACCCGCACAGTATGACGACAACAGGCATACAGTAAGAAAATATCCCCGTGCCAATGTTACGTAGCATGGACTCTAACACATGTTGTGATTGTAATCTATGGGTTAGCCTCAGGTGCCACGTCGGTGCTATGCTGTACAAGCATCCTTGCAAGGCCCGGATATTCATTCGCTGACGCCAAATGCGGCGCAGTCGACCCGTTCTTATTCTGGGCTGAGACGTCGGCACCACACTCTACCAGCATCTGTGCAAGATCTACATGACCATAGCGGGATGCCAAATGAAGCGCAGTCCACCCGTCCTCCTCCTGGGCTGACATGTCGGCACCGCGCTCTACAAGCATCCGTGCGAGATCAACATAGCCATAACGGGATGCCAAATGCAGCGCGGTCCACCCGTCCTTCTCCTGGGCTGACATGTCTGCACCGTGCTCTACAAGTATCCGTGCGAGATTTGCATAGTCATAGCGGGATACGAAATGGAGCGCAGTCCACCCGTCCTCCTCCTGGGCTGACATGTCGGCACCGCGCTCTACAAGCATCCGTGCGAGATCAACATGGCCACGACGGGATGCCAAATGCAGCGCAGTCCACCCGTCCTTCTCCAGGGCTGACATGTTGGCGCCGCGATCTACGAGCACCCGTGCGAGATCTACATATCCATAACGAGATGACAAATGCAGCGCGGTCCACCCGTCCTTCTCCTGGGCTGACAAGTCGGCGCCGCGCTCTACAAGCATCCGTGTGAGATCTGCATGGTCATAGCGGGATGCGAAATGCAGCGCAGTCCACCCGTCCTCCTCCTGGGCTGACATGTCGGCGCCGTGCTCTACAAGCATCCGTGCGATATCTGCATGGCCATAGCGGGATGCCAAATGCAACGCAGTCCACCCGTCCTTCTCCTGGGCTGACATGTCGGCGCCGTGCTCTACAAGCATCCGTGCGAGATCTACATGGTCATGGTTGGATGCCAAATGGAGCGCTGTCCACCTGTCCTTCTCCTGGGCTGACATGTCGGCGCCGTGCTCTACAAGTATCTGTGCAAGATCTGCATGGTTATAACGGGATGCGAAATGCAGTGCAGTCCACCCGTCCTCCTCCTGGGCTGACATGTCGGCACCGCGCTCTACAAGCATCCGTGCAAGATCAACATGGCCATAACGGGATGCCAAATGCAGCGCGGTCCACCCGTTCTTATTCTGGGCTGAGATGTCGGCACCGCACTCTACGAGCATCCGTGCGAGATCTACATGGTCATGGTTGGATGCCAAATGGAGCGCGGTCCATCCATCCTTCTCCAGGGCTGACATGTCAGCGCCGCGCTCTATAAGTATCCGTGCGAGATCTGCATGGTCATGGCGGGATGCGAAATGCAGCGCAGTCCACCCGTCCTCCTCCTGGGCTGACATGTCGGCGCCGCGCTCTACAAGCATCTGTGCGAGATCAACATAGCCATAACGGGATGCCAAATGCAGCGCGGTCCACCCGTCCTTCTCCCGGACTGACATGTCGGCGCCGTGCTCTACAAGTATCTGTGCGAGATCTGCATGGTCATGGCGGGATGCGAAATGCAGCGCAGTCCACCCGTCATCCTCCTGGGCTGACATGTCGGCGCCGCGCTCTACAAGCATCCGTGCGAGATCAACATAGCCATAACGGGATGCCAAATGCAGCACGGTCCACCCATCCTTCTCCTGGGCTGACATGTCCGCGCCGCACTCTACGAGCATCCGTGCAAGATCTACATGGTCATGGTAGGACGCCAAATGGAGCGCAGTCCACCCATCCTTCTCCCGGGCTGACATGTCGGCGCCGCGCTCTACAAGTATCTGTGCGAGATCTGCATGGTCACGGCGGGATGCGAAATGCAGCGCAGTCCACCCGTCCTCCTCCTGGGCTGACATGTCAGCGCCGCGTTCTACAAGCATCCGTGCGAGATCAACATGGCCGTAACGGGATGCCAAATGCAGCGCGGTCCACCCGTCCTTCTCCTGGGCTGACAAGTCGGCGCCGCGATCTACAAGCATCCGTGCGAGATCTACATGGCCATCGCGGGACGCAAAATGGAGCACAGTCCAACCGTCCTTATCCTGGGCTGACACGTCGGCGCCGCGCTCTACGATCATCCGTCCGAGATCTACATGGTCATTCTGGGATGCCAAATGCAAAGGTGTTGATCCCTCATCGAACCCCCGAGAATTCACACTCTGCTGGTCCTCAATGGCTAAGATCTTCGCAATGTCGTGTAGACCGCAAAAAGCGGCATAATGTAAGGGGGTACCAAGGGGTGTAGACGGCCCTTCGGCTCTTTCTGATTGCATCCAGTGGGGCACAGTTGGGTCATGTATCCAGAGCCAGATGGAAAGGTGTGGTTTCGTCCGGTCAAAGAGCTGCTTCATCCCTTCCACTGCATCTTGTGACACGCCCTCAAAACGGGCATGCTCGAACCAGTGCTGAGCTGCGTATTTAGCCAGAGGAAATTCCGTCAGGCCCTGGCTGGTGATTTGTTTGTCCAGGTGCAATAGCACACCCAGACATGCTCGGGCGACCAAGGTATTGGCAGCTGACATAGAAATGTGGTAACAGCGGGAAATATCGTCGTGTTTTTCGGCGAACCGGCTAGACACCAAGAATTCCTTCACGGTGAAGTGAGCGAATTGCACCACCTTGGAACTCTCGTGAGACGTTTTGATCTTGACAACGGAAAGTAATATGGAGCAAGCGGATAATACTGCTTCGACCGGATTTTCCATGCGCCAGTCCTCGTGAAATTTCGGAATTGCCCCCGACTCGAAATCAAATGCCAGAATGTCCGCCAATTCCTCAACTTGGAGCGGGCGGGAAGCCACGGCGACGCAGACGAGGAGTCTTCGAGCGGATTCCCACTTTGTCTCTTTGATCTCTCGCAAAGTCCGCTCATATGTTTCATCAAGTGTCGCCGGCAATTCGTTCAGGATATCCTGGATATTCTCTGGGAAGCAGTCGGCGAGGTATGCGAGCTGGCAATCTACCCATCTAAACCTATCGGTGGTACGGGTGAGATAGACAAAAGAGATGAGGTATAAATGCCTTACATCTCGTCTGCTCTTTTTGCCAGCATGTCAATCACAAGCTGCCTTTGCTCCGGATTCCAATTTTTCATGTTTTTATTCGTGTTAACAAACGACTCGATATACTTCATGATGTCCTTTTTTTGTCCGCCTTCATCGTGTAAGGAAATGGAACGGAAAGCTAGAGGCTCGAGGATATCCTTGATGTCGACCTCGGGTCGGCTCGTGACGCAAATGCGCAGGTTTGGGAGTTGTGCCTCGACAAGGTCCTCCAAAAATGATAAGAGCTTTTCGCGGGGCGACGACAGAGAAGAGGTGCTTGGGCATTCATCCAAGGCGTCTATGACCAGATAAACTGGTCGTGGTTGTGGGCGTTTCAATAAGTCCATCAAACACTGGACAAGTTCGTCATCCCCGGGACTTTGTGCATCATTGCAGTGTGTCGAATAGAAAGTGGCCAGGATATCGGAGTAGGAGTCGGACTGGTTGCACAGCTGGAACAACACCGATGAGAGTAGTCCAGTGAGGTCCTTCTTTTTATCCTCTCTGAAGTCGTAGAAAAATATGGCAAGTGATGCAAGCCCCGATTCCTGCATTGTCTCGATCTCCTCGATAACCGCGGAACTAACCAAAGTGTAAAGTCCTGAAGACAAAAATATGGGAGGTTTAACGTACCAAAGAACGCTCTTCCCAGCGCCAGCTACGAATGGGGGAGGGCATCAGTCTCTGCGAAATTGTAAGCGCTGGGCGACGACTGACGTTTCCCGTTGATCCATAAGAGCGAACTTAGTCCCGAATCTTTCCATTCTGAGAGTGTGTCGCCCTTAACGAACCACGCTCCGGTCTCGCGGTGCCGTGATTTGCGGGCGATGTTGAAGTTTTTCCGAGGATCGGGGGGAGAGAGCCACTTTTGGATATTACGCAATAAATCGTCACCTGCCAGATTATCTCAGCCTTTTAAGCAGCAATATTGATATCAGAGTCAAGGATAGCTAACATTTCGACTTGTTCGTGTCACATGCCTTTCGGTCTAGCACCCAGTCAGACACGGAACTCGCTCGTTATCGCCTACAAAACGTTAAACGTACCGAGGACATTCCGGACACCATCAGTGGACGCTTTGTTGTCTTGGAGTGGAAACGTATTCAATAGACGGCGGACTACAATCCGAGGGCTTTCACTTACCATGGACAGCCTTGAGAATCTGAGCTCCGACAGCCAGAACCTCTTCTTGTTGGAGTCGCTCAAGCCTCTGAAGTGCCTTGTTGATCTCCTTGACCCCGAAAAAGTTCTTTACCCATTTGACTGCATCGCGCTGAGTAAAGCAACATATTGGCGAGGAAGGACTTACGCGAACGTCGCTTCTCGAGCTTTCGCGTCACGAGAGCAAGCGTGGAGATTAGCCCCACCATCAACTTCACCACTGTCTTATCCAATCCAGGCGTCGAGTGAGACGTCTCAACATATATTCTGAGACGATCGATGAAACTTTCAATCGACTCGAGCATCTCGGCGAGGGCGTCAAAACTTGTGATTACGCCATTGGCCGCCTGATTGACCTGGACGTCAGAAGGATATCTACGTATGAAATTAGGAATGCCACTCACGCTCAATATGATCCCGAGAGTAGAATGTATCGCTTTCGCATGTGGGAGTAATGTCTGTGAAAAAGGTCAGAAATGCAAGACAGGCCTTCAGGACGTTTTGGCGTACCACGCTGACGTCGTCGGCGACGGATGCAACGGCAGAAATCGGGGTTAAAATTGATACTGTGGCCCTGATAGACTTGAAGATCCTATCACGCTCTTGAAAATCATTGAAGGCCTGCGTCTTGACTTGTAACAAGTTAGTAACGTCATCGATGGTGTGGCAAAGCTGTAGTTCTTGGATAGCAAGGGAATCTTTCCGGTCGGCCAATATGACGCCAGCCTTTTTCTCGTACTCTTGTAAGGCAGAGTCTAGAAGCGCTTGGAAACGAACAGATCCTGGCTGATCAGTCATATCACGAGTAGGAAAAGGATGGGGTGTGTGGGAGGAGGATTGGTTCTCGGTGACAGAACAATGGCGAGACAGCGGGGCGTGGTGGGTAGAGGTTGAAAGGACGAGCGAAGGTCAGGGCACTGCCCCAACGATATATTTCATATCCGCGCACAGACACGAGGTGATTGAGTTTGATGGATCGCTTGATCGCTTGAAGTAGATGGGCGCAAGTCAGGGTCGAGCGCCGAAAGGTTTTTGGTCTCCAGTAGTACGAGGAAATCATGGAACACTGTAGATAGCCCGGAAGGGTGGGAACGTCAAAAAAGCGGGACAATGACAAGGTATCAGTGGGGTTGTGAGAGGCAGCAGGAAGGAGAACACAGAAGAGTGATGCTCCGACTGGCTATTTGCATTTTGAGTTGCTTAGCGCAAGGCTTAGAGAGATTGAACGGGGCGGGGCAACGGGGGCGTGACGGGAAAGGAAATAGTATTTCGATTAGGATGCAAAATAAATGACCTTAGACGTCGACTGCGTACGCATAAATAAACAGGATGCAGCAATGCCTAAGAAAAATACGAAGTATGGCAAGTCACCAGTACCGTAACATGTAGGTCCCGGCAGATCCAGATACTGAGCGACGCGCATAACTATGTTTGGTTATGTTTGATCAAGTTTGTGCGGCCAACTTGAACCAGGACTTGGTGTTAGGGTTAGGTTAGGAAAGGAGGAAACACGGAAACACTGAAGTCCATGAGGTAGTAGGTGTAGTTGGAGAGTTGAGTGGAGTGGAATTGGGCGGTTTTGGACTGCCTGTTTTCTTTGATCCCCTTTGACGCCTCTGGTGTGGAACACTAGGAGACAGCCAATGCAGTGACTGAAGGTACTTACTCGCCCTGCACCGCGACTTCGACACATCTCCACAGACCCATCTCTACCTACGATTTGTGCATGCAAAGACCACGCTGTAAGGTATGCACACGCTGTAGCCTTGGAATCGAGCACCTTCGACCACATGATGTCCCCAATGCGCCCACCAGCTCGACATGTCCAGTCTTCACTCTCACATGCCTCGCCTCAACCCTCTGTTCTCCCCCTTCGTTGACCCTCGATCGATTCTTCCTCCCTTCACGCCCGAGTTTCCCCTCTCGCCGTGCCTCAAACCTTGCTGCCGAAGATACACAAATCGGCCTAGTTGCGCCGGCGGGTGTTACAAGTGCACCCCCTCTCAATAGCTGTTGATCCACGTCACACACACGTGCGCGACACCTTGCAAGTCGGGTCCTTGTTCGGGGCCACGTCTTTGCTGGGTACGCATTTTACTGTATATGGGACTGTCTTACCCTCTTTCGTACGTTCCTTTATCTTTCTTTCGTCTTAGAGCTCCCGCTCCTTTGCCAGCCTTCCCCCTTTTACCTTAGCCATCGGCCATCGAACGTCACCGCTTCCTCTTCGACCCTGCGCCCTCCGTCGCGCCTTAGGATACAGCTCACGTCACGCCAATTTGGACACCGACCGCTTTTGTCAACGTCGCCGCGCGCGCTTGTTGCCGACAAGACCGACTTCACACCGTTTTCCCTCCTTCTCACCTTCCCTCCACCCAACTCGCTGGCAGCATACCTGTATATATTCCTCCTCGCCTGGCCTCGACCAAGCAGGCAATCATAGACCGTTCCTTTCCTTTCCTTTGCGTTTGCGTGCTTTCGCCTCAAACTTCCTACGCCCGTTCCGAATTCTCAGGGCCACGAGTGCGCCACGTCAACGTCCACCGGGCAGGGCCACGGGTGTCACCGGTTTGCGTTCGCATTGCCCCCATTGCTTTTGCATTCACTCTCGTCTCGTCTCGCTCAGTATCGTTCAGCATCGTTCGCCCTGCTCAAGCGGAGCTATCTCACGACCACACGCGCTACATGCACAACACCCTCCTCCGCACCAAAGATGAGGCTCTCGAAGCCTAGAAGACCTTTGCTACCTGGGCTGAGAAGCAACATGGCGCGCACATCGAGCGCTCCCGTCCTGATCGTGGAGGTGAGTTCACCAGGGTAGAATTTGACAATCCCTTAAATGACAGGGTATTGAGCGTCGCCTTACTACACGACAGACCACAGCACAATGGAGTAGCGGAATCACTCAAACGCCGTCTCCTTGAACATGTCTGCGCCATCCTCCACCACAGCCGCCTTCCCCAAACACTCCGGGTTGAGGCCATCCACTTTGCCATGTGGTTCAAGAACCGGACCTCTGCCCGAATTGAATGCTGGGCGATACTACCCCGAATGAATGCTGGGCGATACTACCCCGTATGAACGCCTCAACCGCGAGAAGCCTGACCTCGCAGGACTGCTTGAGTAGGGCCACGTCTGGGTGGACAGTAGCACTTACACTAAGTTCGGTGCACGAGAAATCGAGGGCCGATAGGTTGGCTTTGACAGCGCGAGCACACATACTCACCGCATCTACTGGCCCGGAAAGAACTCAGTCTCAGTCACGCGAATTGCATCATATAATCGGTTGTTGCGGCTGCGCACGCGTGTAAAGGAGAAGGTGGGTGTCCGTAATTGATAGTATCCCACCGCGACCTCGATGGCGTACCGTATACGTGGGGTATCTTATCTACCTGGTCGTTTAGGGTGATACTGTGCTTCCCGATTCCGACAAGGGTGACGTGTAGAGAGGCACGAAACGCTAGCCATAGTAACTGCGTAGCTACTCATCCATCTAACCAATTACTCTCTGATTAGTGTGCTATTGGAATTCACCCCACATGGTCAATGCATTGAAGCTCCCGTCAAGCCGTCCATCACGTCGCGGACTTGTCTAAACATCCTTGTGCCACAAGACCCGCCTTCAACATGTTGACACAACCCACTGAGCGTTACAAACTCGGCGCGGCAATCCGTCTTTGGGCACCAGTATATCTTGTCCTCGAAGCGCGCAGGCTTGCAAGTGCCGGTTGAGCCGCGCAAGTGTGCCGAACGTCGAGTGACACAAGGGGCACTCATATGCGGTCCCGTTGAGCGAGCGCTTCGTCTTGGCGGAGGTTGGACTGGCTCTAGAAGGAACGCTTGAAGTCGGTGCAGTAGGTTTGCACATCATCAATGGGTGTCTGGGGCTCTGCTTCGAGTTGGCTGCTGGATGACTGGAATACAAGGTACATTTCCACTCCAGGTCAGCGCGCCATGCAGGGAGGCGTAAATAGGATAGGTTGTGAGGTAGGGAAGAAGAGGCGACTGACCTTGTGATCAGGGCTCTGGTCATAGTGCGGTTGAAGGTTAGCGTTGGATTTGAAGGTCACAGTACGCATACAAGCACCACTCTCAGACTCTCAGCAGACGCTCGAGGGAACGATAGTGGTGGTTAGAGAAAGCTGACCTCATCATGGATGCGGCAATACCAATGATCAGTACTTTCACTGCACTTTCATGTCTTGAACCCTTTATTCGCTGGAGGTGAAATGGCGATCGCACTCCCGGCAGAAACGGTGTTTTGAGCTCTGTTTGCAGTGCTGCCTTCGGGCGTCGGAACTCTTCAATTGAAGTCAAGGTGGCAACCATTACAGAGCCAATAGGACTTGGAATTGCCTTTGTGTTTCTCCAGGGATCAGTCGTTTGGAAATGGTCGTTCACACGGTCACAATATGCCATCTGACGGTGGGGGTCTGAAGCAGAGAAGAAGAGGGCTGGCCGTGCCAGTGGGGTCTCGATCTCAGGTTTAATTCATGTCTTGCGTCGTAAATGTGTGTGCAGCAAATCTCATGGGCAATGGGAGATGAATGTGCGAAACGAATGAAAACGTTGTGCGTGCGTTATCATGATGGGGTAAAGGAGGTGAGTTCGAGGTGAGGTACGCGCGTGTACAAGGACTCGGAGTTTGTCGCCGCTCTCGTGGGGCCCAAGGACACGGATTTATCTCATTGGACGGAATGACGCGGTTGCTCGGTCCCGCAGCGCGCGACGCGTTCGCAATCTTCGAGGACCTATGCCGGTTGGGAAACGTCGAGTGTCCGCAGTTCTTGCAGCTCTAATATCCCCACAAGACGTTCGCCCTAGAACTAATTGAGAGGCTACTGACGAACTATCATTAGGTCTTCCGCAAGGCGCGTGTCTCATCCACCTCGTTCCATATACTAACAGTCCTTACATGTTCACAGAACCCAGAAATCTTACTCTCATTACAACGCCACCTCTCCCCCGTTGTTTCTCAAAGCACCCTCCGAACGATCCGCTTTGCTTTCCCTCTCACTCTCCGTGGGGCTCGGGTTATCTTTCTCTTACTTAAACAATCCTCCGCCGAACTCGCGTCAGATGCTGAACTCTGCTGATCAAACCCATCAGTAGTGAGGCGGAGGCTGGTGAGATTCGGCCAGGGTGGATGAGGCCGCTCGCGATGGAGATCATGCAAGGGTGCGTCTTCCTCTTGTCATTCTGACTGATCGTACGGCGCTTTCAGACACATGCCACACGCACACAGGCTCTGCGGGGACGCCGGGTTCATGCGTAGCATCTGGCAATGTTACAATCCCTTGGCCACCGACAACGACACCGGCACTGCCTCTGGCACGCGTGTCCTCATACTCTTCTCACTACCCTCCAGCCCCTCGGCACATCATGTCCATCATTACTCGGCATCTCTGCGCAAATCCAGGGGGTGAGAGTGCCCGCGAGCGACTCGATGCCGTATTCACATAGTCACAGTTTGGGCAGTGTCGCGGAGATGGTGGCGACAGCAGCCGGTGCGACTGACTCGAACATCGTCGGGATGATCGGTACTAAGGCAGGCCTGAGCGTGAAAAATGCAGCGATGGAGGCTACGACACTACAGTTGCGAGACATACCAGGTTGGCGCGGGTTTCGGGATCACGTGACGTCTCTGTTCCAAATCAGCTCGCTTGCGTCCCGCAGCATTGTACAGCACAGTACCCATATGGCCAACGCAAATACAGGACTTTCGAACTACTTGGGGGCTCATCCGACTCTTCCCAAACCACCACCATGTCTTTCAATAACATCACAGGAATAGGCGAAGACCTCCCCGTCACCCATCGCAATGGGTGCGCTAACATCACCTATCTTTGACTTACCGCTTATTATTCATGCTGGCCACATCACAATACGCCAGGGCGGGTGCCTCCATTGCGCTTGTGGCGCGCACCGAGGAATCCCTTACAGGGACTCGGGACTCGATCGTCTCCACAGTGCCCGGCGCACAGGTACTACCGTATCGCTCGCCACAGACGTACGGGAACCGAAAGGCGCCGAAGCGGCGTTTCAGAGGGTGCTGGAGCGCTTTGGAAAGCTCGACGTGCTAATCGCGAACGCCGGGTTCATATCCGTTCTGGTTAAGAGTGAGGAGATAGACTATAATTATGGCGGTCCTTAAACTGACTGATCTCGTTGCCCCTCAGCGCTCTCTGAGAAGGACCCGGATGCGTGGTAGAACTCGTTTGAGGTCAACGTTCGCGGGACATTCAATTTTGTTCGGTGCGATCGGACGGCTGCCGAAAATCGTTTCATCCACGCCACCGAAAGTCTGATATATCTCTATCTAATAGCGCTGCCGTACGCGCCCTGGAGACGACACATGGTTATGTCGTCGCACTTTCTTCCATCGGTGCGCAACTGCGGATTCCTGGAAGCGCGATGTGAACATCTCGAAGAGTGCGGTGAATCGCCTCGTCTAATTTATCACGCTTGCTGAGTTTCGTGATGATCGGTGTTTTTTAACCCATGCTTATCTAACGAAATGGAGACCTGAACCTGATTGTGTCGGGGGCGATGTGACTCACAGAGTATCCGAGTGTGCGGACCTTTGCGGCTGGCCCCCTGGTTTCATTCCCACGCCCATCGTCGTGGAAGCTCAGGCTGGCGAAGCCCCGATACGTTCACCCTTCCTGCCTCGACGATGCTCTACCTCCCTTCCTGGCGCGCGGACTGGCTTCCTAGAAGGTGCGTACATCGGGCCTGGATAATAGAGATAGTATTTATAGGCGGATACAGTAGGGATTACTCTGCAAATTGGGACATTTCGGAGGTCTCGTTGGCTGATATGTGGAACGCCCAATCCGCTCTCAAAGCCATCGAGGCGTCTGTACCGCCATCCGAGCTGATCGCGGACCCAAAGCGGTAGTCGCGTGGGCACATGGTTCACTTCTACACTTTGCTCTGCGAGACCGCGTGTGTACCACAAAATTTGCCAAACGTGTGGATCGCGGCGGAGCGCGTGGCCAGATCTGGTGGGCCCACCGCCGGCAAGGAGAACGAACGAGCTGACAGGGGCTCAGATCAACCACTGTGGCAGGCCGACACAGGCTTCTACAACTGCTGGTATTATTACTACTGGTAGCGGGGCGTGCCCAAACGTAGGCCATGTCGTGTCGTTCGACGCTCGAGAATGCTTGAAGGAGGTTGGGCGTAAGCTAGGCGTGCCGGGATAATCTATCACTGGGGAAAGTTTACTCTGTCTGGAGATATTTGGCAAACGCTGAAGTGACTTCACCGCTATATGAGGAACGAAACGGATTGTTCAGAACTTAGAATTCATGGTAATATTTGTGGCACTCCCTAGAATAGTTCTCTGTGCGAGATTCATTCTAGAGTGAGTAAGATGCATCGTATGTCGTAGGGCACTATGTAACGGGGTGTTGAGTGAGGAGCACGACTGATACTCCTGAAGAGAGAGCGGCCGGCAGACGTATGGGGCGACAAGGTTACGGTTCCCCCATCTCAATCTCTTCGAGCACGAGCACATGCAAGTTCTAAGTATAGCATAGGAAAGATACATGGGAGTGAAGACACCATCAGGCTATATTTTATTCATAAACAGAGTTTTGTGTTCACCGCAGGTGCTGCGGATTTGACAACGTCTGAGATTTAGACATAGATCATGGGAAAAAGATTCTGGAGCCCAAACTCAGGCCCAATGGCTTAACGGTGACGTCACTAACGCAGGAATTGAGGTCGCGGGTTGAAATCTCTCCAGGGTATCCTCCACATGTAGTACCTTTGTACAACCTGCACAGTATGATGATAATAGGCATACAATAGGAAAATATCCTTGTACCAATGCTACTTAGTATGGACTCTCTAACACATGTTGTGATTGTGATCTATGATGGTGCCTCGGGTGCCATGTCGGTGCTATGCCCTACGAGCATCCTTGCGAGGCCGTCATGTCCATTCGCTGATGCCAATTGCAGCGCAGTCGACCCGTCCTTATTGTGGGCTGACACGTCGGCACCGCACTCTACGAGCATCCGTGCGAGATCGACATGGTCATAGCGGGATGCCAAATGCAGCGCAGTCGACCCGTCCTTCGTCTGGGCAGACACGTCTGCGCCGAGCTCTACGAGCATCCGCGAGAGATCCCCACGGCCATAACGGGATGCCAAATGCAGCGCAGTCGACCCGTCCTCCCGCTGGGCTGACACGCCGGCGCCGCGCTCTACAAGCATCCGTGCGAGACCTACATAGCCATACTCCGACGCCAAATGCAGCGCGGTGCTCCCGTCCTTCTTCTTGGCTGACACGACGGCGCCGAGCTCTACGAGCATTCGTGCGAGATCTACATGGCCATTCTCCGATGCCAAATGCAGCGCGGTCGACCTGTCCTTGTCCTGGGTTGACACGTTGGCGCCGCGCTCTACAAGCATCCGTACGAGATCTACATGGTCATTGCGGGATGCCAGATGCAGCGAAGTCGACCCGTCCTTGTCCTGGGCTGACACGTCGGCGCCGCGCTCTACGAGCATCCGTGCGAGATCAACATGGCCAATACGGGACGCCAAATGCAGCGCGGTTGACCCGTCGTCCTTCCGGGCTGACACGTCGGCGCCGTGCTCTAGGAGCATCCGTGCGGGATCCACATGGCCATACTGAGACGCCGAATGCAGCGCAGTCGACCCGTCCTCCTCCTGGACAGACACGTCGGCGCCGCGCTCTATGAGCATCCGTGCGAAATCTACATGACCATTAAGGGACGCCAAATGCAGCACAGTTGGCCCGTCCTTCCTCTGGGCAGACACGTCAGCGCCGCGCTCTATGAGCATCCGTGCGAGATCTACACGGCCATAGACGGATGCCAAATGCAGCGCAGTCGACCCGTACTGCTCCTGGGCTGACACGTCGGCGCCGCGCTCTATAAGCATCCGGGCGAGATCTACATGGCCATACCACGATGCCAAATGCAACGCAGTCCACCCGTTCTTCTTCTGGGCTGACATGTCTGCGCCGCGCTCTACGAGCATCCGGGCAAGATCTTCATGGCCATTCTGGGATGCCAAATGCAAAGGTGTTGATGCCTCATCGAACTTCCGAGAATTCACACCCTCTGGGTGCTCAATGGCCAAGATCTTCGCAATCTCGTGTAGTCCGCAAAAAGCGGCGTAATGTAAAGGGGTACCATAGGGTCGAGATGGCCCTTCGGCTCGTTTGGGTTGCGTCAGGTCGGACACTGTTGGGTCATGTATCCAGAGCCAGATGGAAAGGTGTGGTTTCTTCCGGTCAAAGAGCTGCTTCATCCCTTCCACTACATGTTGCGACACGCCCTCAAAACGGGCATGCTCGAACCAGTGCTGAGCTGCGTATTTGGCCAGAGGAAATTCCGTCAGGCCCTGGCTGGTGATTTTTTTGTCCAGGTGCAATAGCATACCCAGACATGTTTGGGTGACGAAGGTATGAGCGCGCGACATGGAAATATGGTAACGGCGGGAAATATTGTCGTGTTTTTCGGCAAATCGGCTAGACGTCAAAAATTCCTGCACAGTGAAGTGAGTGAATTGTACCACGCTGGAACTCCCGTGAGACGTTTTGGCGTTGACAACGGAAATTAATGTGGAGCAAGCGGATAACACTGCTTCGACGGGATTTTGCAGGCGCCAATCCTTGTGAAATTTCGGAATTGCCCCCGACTTGAAATCAAGTGCCAGAACTTCCGCCAATTCCTCGACTCGGAGAGGGCGGGAAGCCACCGTGATGCAGATGAGGAGTCTCTGAGCACATTGCCACTTTGTCTCTTTGATCTCACGCAAAGTCCGCTCATATGTTTCATCAAGCGTCGCCGGCAATTCCTTCAGAATATCCTGGATATTCCCTGGGAAGCAGTCGGCGAGGTATGCGAGCTGGCAATCTACCCATCTAAACCTATCGGGGGTACGGGTGAGACAGATAAAAGAGATGAGGTATCAATTCCTTACATCCCATCTGCTCTTCTTGTCAGCTCATCAATCACAAGCTGCCTCTGCCCCGGATTCCAATTTTTCATGCTTTTATTTGTGTGAACAATCGACTCGATATACTCCATGATGTCCATTTTTTGTCCGCCTTCGTCGTGTAAGGAAACGGAACGGAACGCTAGAGGCTCGAGGATAACCTTGATATCGACCTCGGGTCGGCTCGTGACGCATATACGCAGGTTCGGGAGTTGTGCCTCGACAAGGTCCTCCAAGAATGATAAGAGCACTTCGCGGGGTGACGACAGAGAAGATGTGCTTGGGCATTCATCCAAGGCGTCTATGACCAGATACACTGGTCGTGGTTGTGGGCGTTTCAATAAGTCCATCAAACACTCGACAAGTTTGTCATCCCCGGGACTTTGTGCACCATTGCGGTGTGTCGAATAGAAAGCGGCCAGGATATCGGAATAGGAGTCGGACTGGTCGCACAGCTGGAATAACACCGATGAGAGTAGCCCACTGAGGTCCTTCTTTTTATCCTCCCTGAAATCGTAGAAAAATATGGCAAGTGATGCGAGCCCCGATTCCTGCATTGTCTCGATCTCCTCGATGACCGCGGAACTAACCAAAATGTAAAGTCCTGAAGACAAAAATATGGGAAGTTTAACGTACCAAATAACGCTCTTCCCGGCGCCAGCTACGAAATGGGGAGGGCATCAGTCTCTGGGAAATTATAAGCGCCGGGCGGCAACTGACGTTTCCCGTTAATCCATAGGAGCGAACTTGGTCCCGAATCCTTCCATTCTGAGAGCGTGTTGCCCTTAACGAACCACGCCCCGGTCTCGCGGTGCCGTGATTTGCGGGCGATGTTGAAGTTTTTCCGAGGATCAGGTGGAGAGAGCCACTTTTGGATATTACGCAATAAATCGTCACCTGCCAGATTATCTCAGCATTTCAGGTGCAGCGCCAATGTCAGAGTAAGAGAAAGCTGACGTTTCGACTTGTTCGTGTCACTCGTCGTTCGGTCTACCACCACCCGGTCAGACACGGCACTCGTTCGTTATCGCCAACAAACCGTTAAACGTACCGAGGGCATTCCGGACACCGTCAATGGACGCTTCGTTGTGGAAACGTATTCAATACAGGGCGGATTGTAATCCGAGGGCTTTCACTCACCGTCGACAGCCTGGAGAATCTGAGCTCCGACAGCCAGGACCTCTTCTTGTTGGAGTCGCTCAAGCCTCCGACGTGCTACGTTGATATCCTTGACCCCGAAAGAGTTCTTTACCCATTTGACTGCGTCGCGCTGAGTAAAACAACATATTTGAGAGGAAGGACTCACGCGAACGTCGCTTCTCGAGCTTTCGCGTCACGAGAGCAAGCGTGGAGATTAGCCCCACCATCAACTTGACCACTGTCTTATCCAACGCAGGCGTCGAGTGAGATGTCTCAACATATATTCTGAGACGATCGATGAAACTTTCAATCGACTCGAGCATCTCGGCGAGGGCGTCAAAACTCGTGATTACGCCATTGGCCGCCTGATTGACCTGGACGTCAGAAGGATATCTACGTATGAAATTAGGAATGCTACCCACGCTCAGTATGATACCGAGAGTAGAATGTATCGCTTTCGCATGTGGGAGTAATGTCTGTGAAAAAGGTCAGAAATGCAAGACAGGCCTTCAGGACCTCTTGGCGTACCACTCCGACGTCGTCGGCGACGGATGCAACGGCAGAAATCGGGGTTAAAATTGATACTGTGGCCCTGATAGACTTGAAGATCCTATCACGCTCTTTAAAATCATTGAAGGCCTGCGTTTTGGCTTGTAACGAGGTAGTAATGTCATCGATAGAGTGGCAGAGCTGTAGTTCTTGGATAGTAAGGGAATTGTTCCGGCCGGCCAATATAACGCCGGCCTTTTTCTCGTACTCCTGTAAGGCAGAATCTAGAAGCGCTTGAAAACGAACAGATCCTGGCTGATCAGCCATATCACGAGTAGGAAAAAGACGGCTTGTACGGGAGGAGGATTGATTCTCGGTGACAGAACAACCGCCAGGCAGCGCCGCGGGGCGTGGTGGGTTGAGTGGACGAACGAAGGTCAGGGCACTACGCCAACGGTATATTCCATATTCGCAGGCAGACACGAGGTGCCTGTGTTTGATTGATTAGCCGATCGCTTGAAGTAGATGGGCGCAAGTCGACTGAGCGCCGAAATGTTTTTACAGCAATCTACGGTAGTACGAGGAGATTATGGAACACTGTAGATAGCCCGGAAGGGTGGAGGGAGACGCCAAAAGGCAAGACAATGACAAAGTATCAGAACACAGAAGAGTGATGCTCCGGGTAGGAATATGCCGCGGAAAAGCCTCTTGCTCACTGCCAATTTGACTTCAGGTACGTTACGTTCTTTCGTTTGCACACGAGCATCGTCATCGCGCCACTCACTGACCTTTTTTTTGCTTGGCAGGATGGCTGGCACACAAGACCCCATTCGCCCTGTATTCATGGGGCTTCCCGACGAAAACCGCCAAAGTGATCACGATCGCCCTCAGCTGCTCCAACTCCTTCCGCACCGTCTCCCACCCCAGCCGTCCCAGATATCATTCAAACGATGAATGACTACATGTCGTAAGACGTCCACGTCGAGCTCAAGATTCTCCAAACCCTCCTATCCCTCGTCACTAATTTCCCCGCCGTGCACGGTTGACTGCTTGCAAACGTGCGTACTTCAATTTCCATTTCGTGCTGCCCTTCTCTTGTGGCTTGTCCTGATGGATGATGAATGTTGCTGCTCGAATCCAGAATGGCCGTCCAGTCGTCCACGGCGGCGCCGACGCTGTGGCAACTGGTTGTTGACAAGGAGGATTGCCATCTGCTACTCGCCAGCAAGCTCGAATCAATTCCCCTTCCGGGTTGAACAACGCGATCGCTCAACCCCGCAACGCGCGATGAGTTTGCTATATGTTGAAGACCTATGACTGCTGGGAATGGGCGAGCGTCCGCGATTCCTGCAGCTCGAATGTCTCGACAAGACGTTTGCCCTTGAAACAGTTGAGGGCGTACTGACGAGCTATCATGGACTCTTCCGCAAGGTGCCTGTCTCCTCCGGCCCATTCCTCACTAGCAATCCTTACATTGCCGTCATCACAGCACCCGGAACCCTTACTCTCATTTCAACATCACCTCACCCCTCTACCTCTCAAAACGCTTTCTGAACGCTCCGCTTTCCCTCTCACGTTCCGCGGGACTCGTGTCGCCTTTCTCTTAAACGATTCTCTGCCGAACTCGCGACAGAATCTGAAGTCTTTCTCACTCTGCCGATCAACCCTGTCAGTGGTGAGGGTGAGGCGGACGCTGATGAGACTCGGCCAGGGTGGATGAGTGTGTTCGCGATCGAGATCATGCGAGGGTGCGTCTTCCTCTTGTCACTATCACTGATCGTACGGCGCTTATAGGCACACGCCACACGTATGCAGGCTCTGCAGGGTCCAGGGACGCCGAGTTCATGTATAGGCTCCGGAAACACCACGACATCTTGGCCACCGACGGTGATAGCCGCAGCGCCTCTGGCGCGCGTGTCTTCATAATCTCCTCGCCACCCTCCGGCGCCGTGTCACATCACGTCCATCATTACTCGGCGTCTCTGCGCAAATTCAGGGCGTGGGAGTGCCCGCGGGCGACTCGATACGGAATTCACAAAGCCACAGTTTGGAAGGTGTCGCGGAGATGGTGGCGACAGCAGCCGATGCGACTGTCTCGAACGTCATCGGAATGATCGGTGCTGAGGCAGGCCTGAGCGTAAAAAACGCAGCGATGAAAGCTACGACACCACAGTGTGGTGCGAGACATGTGGGAGGTTCGACTGGCGGAGGTTTTACGTTCTGTCCGAGGCGCACAGTAATCGACTCCGAAAAAGGTTTCACGATCACATGACGTGACTCTGAAATCGGCTCGCTTCCGTCCCAGCTTCGAGCATTGTATTACAGTAACCTATACAGTACGATCCAATCACAGGAGCACACAAATACAAGATTTTTGAACAACTTGGGTGCTCATCCGACTCTTCCCAAACCACCACCACCATGTCTTTCAATAACATCATAGGAATAGACGAAGACCTCCCCGTTACCCACCACAACGAGTACGCTAACATTTCCCGCCTTTGTCTCATTATTCATGCTAACTGCATCATAATATCTCAGCATTTATCCCGCTATTGACCCTGGGCCACTGTTCGCATCACGGGCATATATAGGCAAGGTCGTGCTTGTTACCGGTGCATCACGAGGGATCGGGCAAGAGACTGCCATACAATACGCCAGGGCGGGTGCCTCCATTGCGCTTGTGGCCCGCACGGAGGAATCCCTCACAGGGACTCGGGACTCGATCGTCTCCGCAGTACCCGACGCACAGGTACTAGCGCTCGCCGCCGACGTACGGGAAGCGAAAGGCGCTGAGGCCGCAGTTCAAAGGGTGCTGGAGCGCTTCGGGAAGCTCGACGTGCTTATTGCAAACGCCGGGTTCATATCCGTTCTGGGGAAGCGTAAGGAGACAAACTATAATTGTGGCGGTCTTTAAACTGACTGTCCTCGTTGCCCCTCAGCGCTCTCCGATAAGGACCCGGATGCGTGGTGGAACGCGTTTGAGGTCAACGTTCGCGGGACGTTCAACTTTGTTCGGTACGATCGGACGGCTGCCGAAAATCGTTTCATCCACACCACCGAAAGTCTGATATGTCTCGATTTAATAGCGCTGCCGTACGTGCCCTAGAGTCGACACATGGTTACGTCGTCGCACTCTCTTCTGTCGGTGCGCAGCTGCGGATTCCGGGAAGCAGTGATGCCAACATCTCGAAGAGTGCGCTGAATCGCCTCGTCGAGTTTATCACGCTTGGTGAGTTTCGTGATGATCGGTGTTTTAACCCATACCTGCCCAGCGAAATGGAGGCCTGATTGTGTCGGGGGTGATGTTACTCTTAGAGTATCCGAGTGTGCGGGCCTTTGCGCTGGCCCCTGGATTCGTTCCCACGCGCCTCGTCATGGAGGCCCAGGCTGGTGAGGCTCCCGATACGGTCGCCCTCCCCGCCGCGACGATGCTCTACCTCACTTCCGGACGCGCGGACTGGCTTTCTGGGAGGTGCGTACATCGGGCCTGAATAATAGAGGAAATATTTATGGGTGGACAGGTATTACTCCGCAAATTGGGACATTTCGGAGGTGGAGCATAATTGGAAGGATGCGATCGTCCAGAAGGGAGGGCTGGTCAACAAGCTGTATATACCGTCCGTCTAAGTGAGAATTTTGACCTTATACTGAATGGCCTGACGGCGTTTGTACTTGAAATGGGATGAAGATGTATCATGACTGCGATAATGACATCTGTGTACATGTGGTGGAGGAGCAGACATGTTGGGCCACATCCAGTAAACCAGCGCTCTACTTGCTTTCCACCGCCTTTCCAGTGTACAGGAGGCTTTTCGCAATTCAGATAGAAAGCCTCCGGTTCTTTTAAATGCATTTGTATAGATCGCGGCTGCGATGACAGTGCAAACAGGGGAGAGGAGAAAGAGGTGGATCGACGACTACGCGAAATGTTCCGAACGAAAGTCTAAAACTTCTGATTATTCGGGTGTTCTCTACAGTGAGGAGGTGAGTCCATATACATATCGGCACTCACGGGCGTCTTGGTCAAAGCTGTAAGTACTGAATAGTGGCAGTGGGAAACATAGGAAAGAATGCGGTCTGCAGAACGAGGCTCAGACAGGAAGAACTGTGGCGTTCACAGGCGCTCCGTCCGAGAGTCCGCCGTGGCCGTTCTGCCCATTCGCGCGTGGCTGTAGGGCTTTTGTGCAGGTTATGAAAGCGATCGAGGGACGCTCCGACGGGAGCAGAAGGAGGGTGAGGAGCGACTTAGAACGCTTCCGGCTTTCGGAAGTATTGGACGCGCGGGGTTTTGAAAAAGGGAAAGAGAACACTTCTCTGATATTCTTGAGCGAGTACTGTGGCCTTTTTTTTATAAGTTACAAGTATTCTAGCATCGTCAGCAGTAAATGTAAGATGAGACATTGAGAACAATACTAAGACATGAAGCCATTGTAAAGAATTGCGTCAGTATGTCACGAAATGGCGTCAGTCGCGCTTGACTCTGGTACAGTAAGACATTCGATCTTGTATGGGATTTTGGGGGTCGTCGAAAAGAAAAGTCGAGACCTATTCTTTGGAGATAGGAAGCAAAGATAAGCACAAAAACAAATCATTGAATCGAGACGTTACCAAAACCAGATACGGATACAAGATTCAGATCTCAAAACAAAAGCCCTCGACGAAGAGGGGGGTTTCCAGGCGATCTCGGATTAGTCGAATGTGGTGCGGCACAATGCACGCTCCTCCAGTTCGACCCGGCAGAATGGAAATCCGCCAGGCTTGCCTTACATTGTCTTGGTGCGTAAAAATAAACTCAATGGGGCTGTTCGGCTTAGATTTCAAGCTTCAAGGCCAACTGCCATCTATAAAAGACCCAAAATGGCTGCTTTGTCCCAGTTACTCTACGATGCCTTCTTGGTCTAAATGGTGCCATGACATAAAATGACCTGTATCCACAACAACTCCGTGTCTGTTCTATTCAACGAATACCCAGATATGGATAAGAGCGACTCGGAATATTATGTCGCTCGGCCAAGTGCTCGACCCCTGCTATAAAGTGGTGTCGCTAGACAAGGTCGCCTCTCGTCTTCTCCTTGTTTTCTCCACCTCTGAACGCCTCGCCATCATGTCATTGTCATTGGACAGCATCATAGGTGTTGACGAAGATCTCCCGGTCACACGCCGTGGCGAGTACGTAAAATCCCCTCCTTCTCTCGACCTCGTCATATCCCTTCATGCTCACTTGTCCCCATGCGTACTTCACTTGTCTTGACACCGGCCACACACCAACCGCGGACATTCACAACACACCAACAACAGCATCTATCCCGCAATCGACCCAGAACCCCACTACACCGCGCAGACCTACGCGGGCAAAGTCGTGCTCGTCACGGGCGCCTCGCGCGGCGTCGGGCGTGAGACCGCGCTGCAATATGCGCGCGCGGGTGCGTCCGTAGCGATCCTCGCACGCGATGCGGACGCCCTCGCAGAGACGCGTGACATAATTGCCGCTGCCACCGCTGCACACGGTGGTAGGGAGGCGGAAGTGCTCGTTCTTACGGCGGACGTGCGGGATGTTGAGAGCGCGCGGGACGCTGTGCGGAGCGTGCTGCAGCGGTTCGAGAAGCTCGATATACTCATCGCCAATGCGGGCGTTGTCACCTCGTTCACGCCAAGTAAGCCACTCACCCCTTCCTTCTCCCTGCATTTTCTTGTTTCCTTTACATTTGGTGTTTATTCGTTTTTTGGACCCAAGTGCTGGACAAGAAGGATCCTTATGCGTGGTGGAACACATTTGAGGTCAACATTCGTGGCGTTTTCAACTTCGTTAGGTAACAAAACATTCCTCCTTTCCGGCGGTGATCATAACAGACACATTTTCATATCTTCTGAACCTCCCCGAACGTAACTCCCCATAGTGCCGCACTACCCGCCTTGGAAACTACACAGGGATACATCGTCGCCATCTCCTCGCTCGGCGGCCAACTGCGCTTCCCAGGCGCAAGCGATGCGTGCATTTCCAAGCACGCAATAAACCGCCTAGTCGAATTTATCGTCCTCGGCAAGTCCCTATTCGCTTCATTTTTTTGTTCTGCAGGGAGGCTGATGAGAACGTATCATGGGGCGCACAGAGCACCCAAGCGTCCGCGCATTCGCGCTCGCGCCAGGGATGCTCCCTACGCGCCTGGCGGCTGATACGCGAGGGAAGGGAGCCACCGGCGACTTAGATGATGACGCCGACCTTAGGAAGTTGGCACCCGACTCTCTAGCGCTCCCTGCTGCAACGATGCTCTATCTTACTTCGGGTCGTGCCGACTGGCTCTCTGGACGGTTAGTAGTCCACCCTTGCGCTTACGTAAAATTTATTCTGACGTGGTGGGTTTGGTAGGTTTTGTTCTGCGAACTGGGATATGGCGGAGGTGGAGAAGGACTGGAAGGACGTGATCATCCAGAAAGGAGGGCTCTTGAATAAACTGTACATTCCTCTCCTCTGACGCTTTGGTAAAGGGTCGTTTTTGGGGGATTGTTGGTCACTTTCCTACCCGACCCTACTGTACTAGTAGTCCCAATCATAGTCATGAATTAAGGGACGTGCTGTTGAGGTCCTAACTACACCTCACTAGGTCAAAGAGAATTACATCAGACACGCACGGCACCTTGGCCAATCTTCAAGCAGGCCAGGGGTCAATTGTCTCAAATGCCACCTGGCAATATCATAATTTATCCATTCACACGAGAACAATTGTAGAGCGCTAGTATAGTAACAGCTGTTCTTTTTTGGTTTGATAAGACTAGATTGTGGCTCTTTGTTTTGTGAACTGGAAAATGCCGGAGGTAGAGAAGGACTGGAGGTGATCGATGATCGATGATCGTCTAGAAAGGCGGGCCCATGCTCTCGAATCTACTACATATTTCGAGGAGTATATCGGCTCTGATCTCTTCTCCACTTCATCTCTGAGAAGTTATGTGTGGTCGCTGCGCCCCGTGTCACCCCTATAGATTCATGAACGGCCTTCCCCTTGGTCCACCAGAATGGGCACCAAAATACTTCATACCACTCCCCCGAGGAAAAGCGGGGTATAGTAGAAGATGTGTGGTCGGTAGTCGGCGGAATATATTCACATAATAACGTCAATTCGTTCGTCAGTGCGTGTGGTAAAGCGTGGAGTAGACAATACACAACTAAGAAAAAATGAAAGGTTGTAGAGTGACAACATGGAAACACGAAGCCCTCTAAATGGATTTGACTACACGATTGATAATTTTCACTACTACACTTGGTTTACCATCCTATCCCACTGCCGCATGCACGAGTACCCATCATAGTCTGAAGAAGTAACAAAAGAAGAGAGGGGAAGAGATCAGCGACATAGGACGACATAGTATTTGTCATAAATAATGCGTACCGAAACTGTGCGCCGGGTCGCACGTGCACCGGCCGCGCTCCCAAACGTCTTCTTCGGCAGGGCAGTGCGTGTATGGATTATGCTCGTACCCGATCTCGCGGAAAAAGTGGATCTGATCCCTGCCCGCGAAGAGTGCCGCCGCGATCGAGTGGACGGGCGCATCACCCCAACGCTGTCATTCGTACACAATCCCAAGCAGGACGGTTTTTGACTCAGTCGGAAGGGTGAGGGTGAGAAGTTGGTGGGGATACAGTACCTCGTAGTAGAAGCCGCCGTGACTATCGAGGTACTCGAAGAACGCGGTATAGGCCTCACCGCGCCAGAAGTCCAAATCGGCGATCTCAAAATTGCTCCAAACTTATTTCGCAGCCATGTCCCAGATCACAATGATGATGACCAAAAGCCGTTTCTTGAGTTAGGGATGGTTCGTTCTGGGGAGAGAAGGGACGCACAGTGGCAGAGGTTGTAGTCTGTACCGCCATTGTCAGACAGGAAGCCCATTGCGTTGTTCCAAACGACATATTCGGGGTGCTCGGAGATGAAAGCTACACGAGGGGTCACGTAAGTCGCAGCACACAGGTCAGCGGCCCGCGTCTTATGGGTAAGAGGAAGCGGACCGCGCACCGCGAACAGTGGACCATAACGACTCTATCGTACGTCGGAATTCGTATATTGCGATAGTGAATCCTAAGATGCGTTGGGCCCAGTTTAATCAGGTATTCCGTGCGGTTCTGTGCCACCGAAGAAACGAACCGTATATCTTGTTGTTCTCGTGCATGAATACAAATGGATCAAAGTTTATGTCACAGTGGAAGCGAACGCCAGGCCTGCAAAATCTGGTCAGAAATGGTAATTTTTTGTGGTTGATTCGAATAAAAGACATACTCGACACGCCAATAGTATCGGAAATCTCGTAGTAATGGGTGGTGATAGAAGAACTGGCAAATTCCCCAGTATGAGAGGGTCAACGTGCAATCGAGAGGAAGGTTGAACAGACCCCAGCATTGAATCGGCACATATTGCGATACCTGAACGCGTGCCCCATTATCAGGACCACCCAGGCACGGCACTATGAAAGAGGAAAGTCGCACGATAAACTGCCACCGTATATGATATTCTCCGCCTGCATCTTATCTCTCTCCTCCTTCGCCCTTGTCTCGTTGACCCACGAAGGCTGATACCAATGCCCTTCAGGGACCTGGCCGAAATACACAGGCCCGGAGGCGACGATTGAAATGCGACTAGAGTGTGGAAGTAGGGGTACGGGAGTCAGCATACACGATAACATAAATAAAAAAGAGGGACGCGTGTACCGCTTAAATTCGTCTGAGAATGGTTCCTCGTTTAGGAAGACCCAAGGGTAGCTGTAGTTTCGGTTGAACCTGTCTTCTACTGAGCGCACCGCGTGGACCGCGCCATCGGCGTCCGAGTTGCGCGCAAGCATGACGAATGTCGCGTTGGCGCGTTGGGCATCTACTTCATCACAATATGCCTGAGGAGCTGTATTTGGACGGCTTATGTACGGAGTCACGAATGACGAAAGGGGGTCGATGGGTTCACCGGAGTATTGTGTTAGGAGGGCGAGGGAGAGAAGGGCGAGCTATTTCGTCGTTTTGTCAGTGCCTGCCACGTCGTCGCCCATTTTTACGGGTACGTACCACCGCGAAGGCGATGAAGAAAACTGGACGATGTATTCTTGCTTTACGCAGCATCGCAACGAGAGAGGGGGGGAGGGAATGATCCAGGACAAGTAGCTCCTATGTCCTGGCACGCCGCAGAGGGCCTATTGTACAGACATGGGGGTGCAGGGTACTGTGTTTGGGCCTAGGCCGCCGCTCCAGCGTCGGATGGGCGCGGTCATCGCAATTGTAAGCCATCGCTAAGATAGGATACTGGTTTGCGCAGCTGTAGTGATATTGCCTGGACCGTGTGACAGTTGACAGTTGACAGTTCTGGTGTAGTGGCTGAGATGATGACGTCATCCCGTAAACTGTATCGCTCACGGGCGCCTCGCGCAGCATTAGGCGTGTTCCGCTACTCTTCGGTTGGACTCAAAATGATGAGGCCCAACAGGGAGAGATTACTGCTATCAATTCTTCACATTAGAAACCACAGTTACTAGCAATAAGAATACGAAGGTGTCTTTATATAAGGTAAGGTAAAGCTCAATCGTAAATCGTATATTACAACCACGAGAAAACTAACATACGCCTTTTTATAACGGTTTGGAAAATTTGACATCCAACGTTGAGACAAGACGCCTTGTGGTAGATTTTATGACCATATAATATACTTTCGTTGGGTGTCTACCTAGATAGAGGCCATCACGATGTAAGCCACGCTCAACGATGTTCAACGATTGAACGATTAATGGCAGAGCGTACCTGTTGACACTGCATTACCTGACGCCAACTGTGCATGTATACGCAATGCCTCGCCCAAAATGTCGACGAGACGTTGCTGGTCAGCGTGTGAAAAGTCTCTGCCGTTCAGTCCCTGACAGAGCTCCTCAAGCGTCATCTTCGTTTCCTCGAGATCCATATAAGATGGTTTCCCCAAGTGAGGGATGAGTGTGAGGATTTTCGACGTGAACTCCGTCACTGTGTTCAACCGCTCGTTAGACCGCTTCTCGTTGCGAGGCCCGGCCTGGTAGGGTAGGGAGAGCGGGTCTTTCATACCGCCAACATCCTCAGTGGGCGTAGCGATCGTATCTGTGCTCTGCCTGGTAACCTTTGTAACTTCTGGATCCGGCTGTTGTTCTAGAAGCGCGCGTTTGAAGATAGCCATGGTCCTCAGGGCTGAAGCTGCGATCGCGGAATCAGAGTCCATGGTCAGACGCTGGAGAGTATCGTCTATGGACATTGGTAGGACCATGGTTACGTCTTTGGTCTTGGCGGAGAGGGCCGCCCTTGATATCTCCCAGATCGCACGACAGCAGATGATTGCGCGGCGGCGACGTTCCCCTTCGTCCATCCTCCTGTCATTGTTGACGCAGGAGGTGAAGAGGAGCGCAAGCCGACGGTGAAGCGGCGACTCTTTTCCTTTGGTCTTGAGTAGGGATTCAAGATCGTCGATCCGGGAGCCAATGTCGTGGGCCATCCGCAAATAACTGGGAATCGCGTCCACAAAAGCTTCTAGTTCGTTTTCGTCGTGGCACATGCTGAGGGTCGACTCTAGGGCGTCTTTGTCGAGTTCGGGTTTGCACTTCATCATGCCCATCAAGTGTCGATCCACCCCCTTACAGAAGTGGCTTTGTAGCTCGTTGATCCTGGCCCGAACATGATTGGAACACGTGAATGGATAGAGAAATGAGATGGCGAGAATGTGGCCGGTGTACCAAAAAAACGAGGTTAACGGGGTCTGGAAGGGGCATTGTCGGAATATTACTGGGAGAAAGGTGACGATGATGTAGAGAGCCCCAAAGACGATGACGATCACGAGGATAGCGTCCGCGACTTCGTCATTGATAGCGAAGAGGAATTCGACGAGGCCAGCGAAGAAAAGGAAGATTGCCGCGTGCAGCGTGATGGAGGTGTTTTCGACTATCCAGCTTACATGGAAATCTTGAATGCCATTGAAAAGGAACGTACGAATTCTGACGCGACATACTGGCGCATCTGAATACTGGGTGAGCCGGATGTACCTGCGAAGCCACTGTTGTACTAGAGTAGCACCGAGGCCGCACCCGAGACTGAGGCAGAGACTGAGGAACCAAAGAATGTTCACATGAATAACATAACGTCGAGGCTGAAATGTTTCAAGAGTCGGAGGGGTGAGCCGTTCTCCGTTGGAGATGCTAGCGAGTTCCTGCACGACTTGTTGAAGAAGCGTGGTGGATACTTCAGCTGCATCAGGCTTGAGGTACTTGTAGCTCTCAATGAGAAACGCAGCAACCGTCGCAGAGAATACACCGGTCTAGAGAGCATCGTTAGAAAGGTAAATAGCGTTCCAAACGTCTGGAAGCCATTTTCAAACGCACATATATGAGGATTCCGTCCATATCGCTCTTCCAGCGATCAATCATGGCAGCATCATGCTTGGTGGCGTGTGAAATACTGAGAGTCCACATATTTGCAGAAGGTTCATCACCACCTGTCTGACCTGTAGCAGATCATGTCGATGGAAATTAGATGTCAGAAAAGCGACGCAGCAACTCAACATTGGGGTGCACCTTTAGCCACCTTTCCCTTCTCCTCGTCATGGGCGGCGAATTTCTCAGGATCCATGTAAAGAGATGTGGCTGAAGACGAGATTCGTGGAAAGGCGGGTTGGTCTGCATGAGAGTCGGATATGCGTTTATAAAGACTTCGTGAAGGTGACCGTGACGCAGGGGTAATGTGCTGTCACGGTTCCAACGCCCGGGGGTTGCAAGACCGCCAAACCGGCTGGGGCGTTGCGAGGCGTGCTCAAGGTGATTGAACTGGTGCAGTCCTACTGTATGCGGCCATAACCCGCGGCGTTCGGGGTTAGGTACAAACCCCGCGGTTTTCAAATTAGCTCAAGCTCAAAGTGTTAGCATAGGAAGTGAAAGGCTGCGGAGGCATTGTAAATCGGGGATGAACGAACTCGGCACAGGCAGCAAAAGCCTCCCATACGATATCGCAGGTTATCTCGGCTGACCGGCAACAATTAGCCCATAGCCCGTTCCGAAGAACCCCCTGGCACAGAGGGCGTCCATTCTGGTGTTCCTTCCCCACTCTTCCAAAGACATACCTGAATGAGTTATATCCCTGGGTCTTCTATATTGCGCAACCGGCACACCACGCTATCCGACTCCTGTATGATTAGCCCCGAAACGTAGTCAATAATCAATTGTGGTCCGGATCAATGCCTTTCGCGCGCAGACATCATCTGGACACTTATGGCGTGTCGAGGTGAGGGGATCACCCATGCGCACTAACAATACAGATACCGTGTAGGATGGGTCATACACGCACCGATAGCATTCTGAACAGATCGAATTGCGTGTTGTTCATTGTCTACCGCTTGATACAAGTTCTCCCACTGGCGGCTTCTAGGACGTCACCAGCTTCTCCAGTGATGGACCGCACAGCTGAGGCCTCCAATCGCACGTCGAGTTCTCCGACAGGCCGTATTC
>Ga0307510_10001010_pt1 | contig 29849 bp, 36 predicted proteins | sample 12_EM_MG_FD_207224 | JGI IMG/M metagenome (GOLD analysis project Ga0307510, IMG submission 207224) | Populus trichocarpa ectomycorrhiza microbial communities from riparian zone in the Pacific Northwest, United States - 12_EM | ecosystem: Host-associated > Plants > Roots > Unclassified | place... | reverse complement strand
CGCCATTTCCCAGCAGGCACAAGTCGCCGAGGATGGCGAACGCATCGAGCGTTACGGGAACGAGCGATCGCGTCGTTCAGCCGGGAAGGGCAATTGATTCGAGCTTGCTGGCGAGTAGGAGCAGTGACCCTCTTCGACGACCTTGTCAACGACCAGTTGCCGCAGCGTCGGCGCCGCCGTGAACGACACGACGGCCATCCTGGATTCAAGCAGGATGAAATATAATAGCAGGGCCTGCGACGCCACAGGGACGTATTCAAGATTCAACGCCCATCAGGACCGGCTACAAGAGAAGGGGAGCAGCACGAAAATAAAATCGAAGTACGCACGTTTGCAAGCAGCTGGCCGTGCACGGCGGGGAAATTAGTGCCTAGGGTTAGGAGGGTTTGGAGAATCTCGGGCTCGACGTCGACGCCTTGCGACATGCAGTCATTCATCGATTGGATGATAGCTGGGACGGTAGAGAGGGAGACGGCGCGGAAGGAGATGAGGGGTCGGAGCGAGCTGAGGGCGATCGTGAACACTTTGTCGGTTTTTGAATGAATACAGGATGAAGGAGGTCTTCTGTGTGGCAGCCATCTTGGCAAGCAAGGGGGAAAACGTCAGTCGTTGGCCGAGTGGCGCGACCATGGTGCTCATGTGCAAACGAAAGAACGTAACGTACCTGAAGTCAAATTTGGCATTAACGAGACTTGGAGAGAATATTGGTAGAGCAAAGCCTATGTCGATGACAGGGATCGTCAGTGGCGTGGACACCTTCTCGTCTTGCATGAGCCTCGATCGCCTCGAGCTCGCTGAAACGATAAACGTGGGAATGGTCACGTGCGTACCATGGCCAGATACGACCACGCGCGTACCTCACCTCAAACTCACCTACTGCTCACCCCCTTTACGCCATCATGATAACCCACAACGTTTTCGTTCATTTCACTCCCATTGTCCCATGAGGCTTGCTGCTCACACATTTACGATACAAGCCCATAAATTCAACCTGAGATCGAGTCTCCACGGCCAATCCTCTTCTCTGCTTCAGACCCCCATCGTCCGATGGCATATTGTGATCGATGTGAACGACCAATTCCAAACGACAGAGCCCTAGAGAAACACAAAGACAATTCCAAGTCCCATTGACTCTGTAATGGTTGCCACCTCGACTTCGACAGTTCCGACGCCGAAAGGCAGCACTACTCACAGCCCAAACCACCATTTCTGCCGGGAGTGCCATCGCCATTTCCCCTCTAACGAATCAAGGGTCCAGCACATGAACACCGATCATTGGTATTGCCGGATACACGATAAGGTCAGCCTTCCCCGACCATCACTATCGTCCATTCGAGCCTCTGCTGAGACTGGTGCTTGTATGCGTACTATAGACTTTCGAATCCAACGCTAGTCTTCAATCGCATTATGTACAGAGCCCCGATCACAAGGTCAGTCGCCGTTTCCCCCCTACACCACAACCTATCCAATGTATCCCCTCCACGTGTGGCGCGCAGACCCAGAGCGGGAATGTACCTCTTATTTCAGTCATTCGGCGGACAAGCGGGGCGCCAGGCACCCGTTGGCGACGTGCAAACGTGCTACACTGACTGCAAGCGTTCCTTCCAGAGCGAGTCCAACCTCCGCCACCACCTCAACTCGAGGGCCCATCAGCTGGCCAATGTGCTTTGCCCCGGCCACGGTTGCAACAAGGCCTTCGTCTCGAACGCTGCTCCCGTACTCCATTTTGAGTCCGGCACCTGTCCGTCCCGCATGACACGCGAAGAGCTCAACCGCATCATCGTCCGTGCCAACACAAATAACTATATCACTAACCCCGCCCGCTTGCTTACTGGGCCGCTCCGAGCCACCCGCGCCTGCGGTCACGTGGGCGACTGAGCTCTCGTTCAAACGGGATCGCGTATGAGTGCTTCTTGTGTCACTCAACGTTCACCACACTCGCGCGGCTCAACCAACACTTGCAAATCCCACGCCACGAGGACAAGATATACCAGTGCCCAAAGATGGATTGCCGGACCGAGTTTGTAACGCTCAGTGGGTTGTGTCAGCATGTTGAGGGCGGGTCCTGTGGCATAAGGATGTTTAGACAAGTCCGCGATGTGATGGATGGCTTGACGAGGGGCTTCAATACGCTGACCATGTAGGGTGGATTCGAATAATTCACTAATCAAAGATGAATTGGTTAAATGCATGAGTAATTACACAGTTATTGTGGCTAGTTTTTCGTGCTTCTCTGCACGTCACCCTTGTCGGAGTCGGGAAGTACAGGATCATCCAAAACGGGCGTAGAGAAGATGCTACATCTACTACGTCGTCGAGGTCACGGTGAGGTACTATCAATCACGAACACCCACCTCTTTTGCACATGTGCAACAACTGAGTATAATCCACTTGACTGAGACTGAGTTTTTGCCAGGCCAGTGAATACGGTGAGCATGTGAACTCGCACTGTCGAAGCCAACCCATCGGCCCTCGATTCATCGTGCGTCGAACCTGGTGCTAGTGCTACTGTGCACCCAGACCCGCTGGCCCCAGTCAGGCGGTCCTGCGAGGCTAAGTATCTCGCGGTGAAAGCGTTCATACGGGGTAGTGTCACCTAGGATTCGGATGGAGGTCTGGTTCCCGAACCACATAACAAAGTGGGTGGCCTAGCCCCAGAGTACTTCTGGAAGGCGGCTGGGGTCGAGGAGACGGCGCTCGAGTGATTCCGCTACTCCGTTGTGGTGTGGCATGTTATGTGTGGTGAGGCGACAATTCGTACCCCGTTTTTTGAGGAATTTGTCAAATTCTGCCCTGGTGAACTCCCCCACGATCTGGACGGAAGCGCTTGATGCGAGCTCCACGTCGCGTCTCAGCTCAGGCATCGATGTCGTCCCCGAAAACGCAAAACATCTCGATTCGGTGCTCTGGTGCAAAGAAATGTAAAGCGCGCGGGTGAGACAAAGGATCCGCATCGCGTTCGGCCTCACGACCGGATCCTGGCGTATGTCCCGCATCGAGCCCACGAGCCGATTCCAGAGGTCACAAAACTCCCGTCGGAGCTGTATCGACGCGTTTTCGACCCGCAGTTAGCGCGCGGCGCTCAAGGTGTTATGGAATATCGTCCTCGCCATCGGGGTCGTCGTAGTCGGGATGTGCGGAATTCAGCTCGCGGCCGAGCTGGACGAGGTTCCGGAGCTTGGCGCTGTCGCCTTATCCGCGGTATTCGAAAAACTGGGATTGTGACCAGTTCAGCTGGCGTTGGACGATGCCGAACCAACGGTCGTCTATTCCGCTGTCGCCGAATCGATTGATGGCGACGGCGACTACGCACTTTGCGAGGAAGCAGACGTCCGCATCTCCACCATTGGTCCACCCATCCGCGAGGTGTACAAATTCCACGCATTGGAAGACGGTCGACTCGACGACACAAAGCGCGCGATAGAACGTGCGCTGGAGCAGGTGGAGATCCGTCTCGATCGCTTTCAACGCAACCCTAATCCGTCTCTGCTTTGTGATCCCCAATATGAGGTCGGATGTTAACGAACGGTCCATAAAGGAGACAATCGCCCTTGGAAACCCATGGTATTGAGGGTTCGGAGGGCCTGGGTTAGGTCTTACTCGCTTTGGCCAATAGAAGTCGGGGATACCTGCCAAAAACTGCTCAAACTCTTGATCCTGTCCCAAAGAGCTGAGCAGCAAGGATATCGCTCCAACGTGAAGTGTTGAGGAATGGTTTCCGCGACTGTCTCGATCTCCGATGCTGTGGGGTCAAAGGTCAGTCAGCTCCTGAAGTCGGGCATGACGTCGGCATGTTGGAACACGTTGCTGAAACAATCATGACATGCAATGGCACTGAGGAGCGACAGTCCCATCCGGGAAAGTATCCTCAGCCAGATGAGGGGGCAGGTAGAGGGGTGGAGTATACGGTGAGGGGATGGGAGAATTGCACCAGGCTGTACCGCAGACACAAAACCAGGGTGATGCCGATGTATAAACAAACGGTCACGATCACAGCGGAGTCACTTCCAGAGGTCGGCATGATAAGTCCCAAGAGCAACATGAAGATGGAGAGGTGCAAGAATGTGTTCAGCGATTCGACCATGCGCTGAAGGTGGGCCCGGTGATCTTTCTTGGGTCAGGCACGCCCGAATTCGCGCACCCCTGTGCGGACTTAACCGCGTCTGAGTGAGAAGCATGTATCTGCGGACCCATTCGTGTGCTAAGGTTGCAAACACGGCAGAGGCTGGACTCAGCACTAGACTCGCAAACCAAAAAGCGCGCGTCGCCGTGGATGGGGATGCTGGCTTCGGAGAAGGAATCGGGTGATGGGAGGGAGGAATTGTTGACGTTGGCCTGGAGTTGATGGATCTAGGCGAAGTGGAAGGCAGAGACGTCTTGGGAGGTTGTTTAAGAGCCCAGGTAAGAAGTTGAAAGGAACATTGCGATTATGGCCGATAAAAGACCACTCTAGCGTTCCCGGTGAGCCTCGAAGAGGTCAGCGAAAGCGGCCGAGGCAACTCACCAAGAGCACGATACCCTGTACATCCTCCGTCCAGTTCGCGGCCAGGTTCTGGTCGTATGCCCCTGCTTTCCCGTTATAAAGGGAGAATGAAATGTCGGACCCATCGATAAAGCCGCTCTCTGTGTGTAGAGCTGGATTACGGCCCTGCGGTTAAAGAAGCGTATATTGTGCGCCACCTAGGGCACCTGATCATAGACACGTTAACCAGAATGACGGGTGGGGCAGAAAGTCAGCACTCACTCGGATCAGTTCTCCCCATGGAAGACACTACCGGGGTGGCTAAGGACCCGAGTGATCTGTCCAATGTCCGGAGGCATTGAGAGTGAGAGGGAGAAGACAGCCCGTCGATGGGACGGTAGGGGACAACAGTCCGGTGGGAGGGAGCGGACCACAAAAAGCGATATGCGGGCACGGGTGGTCAATAGTCAAATCATCCAGCCAATCAAATACACAGGACTCACCGCATTACTCCCCTATAACAAGTTGACCGATTGACCCAGACACGGTATCGTGAGTGATAGCTGCACTATAGCCTCCAGCCGCCCATGTGCCCCCAAATTGCTTGAGGGCCGATAGTTAAGGGTCGGATCGAGTTTGGCGGCGAAGTGTTTTTTTCTATTCTAGGATTTGCGTGTGTAGAGGGCTTACGTTAGACATTTTGGCTTGCGCTCGTTCCGCCAGCCCTACAGCCGAGCCAGAGCTCCAATCAACGGGTATGGCAGTTCCTGTAGCCATGCAATTTTCGGCGTGTGGATAGATACTGGGGAGTAAAAGCGGATGTGCGGCGAGGGTGGTGAGAACCATTGGGAAAGCTTCGAGGATAAATGCGCGCCTTATCCTCAACAGCAGCCAGTGTGAACAAGATGTGGCAAAAATCAAGTTGACCAAAGTGCTTGAAAAGTATCGAAAGTGGACGCGACTGAACAGCCTCGCAACGATGGATCACGTGATGTGCAACCAAGGGTGACCGATTAGGCCAGTTATGAACCTCGGTGGCCTGTGCTTCTCGTTCATCTCAACTGAGTCATGATCGGCCTTCCATTGACAGATAACTTAGCATGACGCGTCCACATGCCCGTGCTGGGCTTCCATTCACATAGCTCAAGTCCCCGTTTTCCCAACCACGTGTATTGCGATGCCAGCTTCGCAGATTCTTCCTTACAAATCAATACCTTGGACAACTGAATGACTCAATCGTCATGAAAGCCATCCTTTCCTTTGTCCACGGCTTTGAAACACCGTGACGGGTCATATAGATTCGAGATTGGGTCCCAACGCCGATCGTCCCACTCCCACTCTTTCCTTTTCACCACCACCACCACCATCCGATGGCGTATTGCGATCGCTGTGACCGACCGTTCCGAGACAACCGAGCCCTCCGGCGACACGAACAAGACTCGAGCAACCACTGGATCTGCGACGACTGCGGCCTCGACTTTCCAAGCTTCGTAGGGCTACAACAGCACTACATACAGAGCCCAAAACACCACTATTGCAGGGAGTGCGGTACTCATTACACCTCAGAGAGCTCGAGATTCCGACACATGGAGGATGATCATTGGTATTGTCGATTGCATGATAAGGTGAGTCTCCCCCTGTCATCGATCCGGCGCGTCTGCTGAGACAGATTGTTGCGCGTACTGTAGGTCTTCAAATCCAATCACGGCCTCCAATCGCACTATTTACAGAGCCCGGGCCACCATGCCTGTCGCGCCTCGGGCTGCATGAAAGTCAGTAACACCTTTTCGGCCTCGCATACATCCCATTTCTCCTTCTCCACGCTCATCTCGCTGACTCAGACCGGTACTTTCCCGTAGCCATTCGAGACCTACGCGGAGCTCCAGGAACACGATCGCGACGTGCACCTTTGGTGCACCGACTGCAACCGTTCCTTCCAGAACGAGTCTAACCTCCGCCACCACCTCAACTCAAGGCTCCATCGACCGGCTGACGTGCGCTGCCCAGGCCGCGGCTGCAACAAGGCCTTCGTCTCGCACGCCGCGCTCGTCCTCCACTTCGAGTCGGGCACGTGCCCGTCCCGCATGACCCGCGAGCAGCTCAACCGTCTCGTTGTCCGCGCCGACACGAACAACTACATCACCAATCCTAACCGCCTGCTCACGGGGCCCATGGGCCGCTATGAGCCTCCCGCGCTCACAACGAAGTGGGCGACTGACCGCTCGTGGAACGGGTACGCGTATGAATGTTTCTTGTGCAACAGGACGTTCGATACGCTCGTGCGGCTCAACCAACACTTGAAAAGCGTTCCACGAGGACAGGATATATCGGTGCCCAAAGTCGGAATGCCGCATCGAGTTTGTCACGCTCAGCGGGTTGTGTCAACACGTCGAGGGTGGATCTTGTGGCGTGAGGATGTTCAGACAAGTCCGTGACGTGATGGACAGTTTGACGAGGGGCTTTAACACACTGACTATGTAGGGTTCAAATCCGAATAGTGGTAGAATTACTTGTTCAGAACTCAATAATCAAGCATCTATATGTCGCCTTGTCAGAGTAAGCAAAACCGGGATCGTCCCTCGGTGTCCGGCTAGGAAAGATATCCCGGAGATTCGCAAGTAAAACTTCTTCTGAGATAGACAGCGACCGTTCGGGCACAAGGATCACTCCGCGAACTCCCCCCAGGGACGACCATGCTTCGACCGCCGACGTCTACCCACCGAAACAGTGGGCCTACGACTATTGGTGCCACGAGTCGACTCCATTCGTTTCCTTTCTCCACATTCCCTCAACTGGCGCTCCTGCGAACCGCCCAACGGGAATGTCCCCTTCCCTTTATCCGACCAGCCCTCTCTACTGGCAGTCTCCGCCTCCTTTGCGCAGCCATCCAAGTCACGTCGGGCCATTGTGATCCAGGTCCCAGCCTCCTCCAAAGTTTCCACCTCGCGACCCATTGCTTCCTTCCAGCGGGGCCGGTCGGGATGAGATCGCGCTTCATGAAGCGTCTTCGGGTCGCCGCCGGTTTCCTGTACATCAACTGTCATATCTTGGTCGAGATCAGCATGGAGAGCGAAATCAGCATGGCTATTATCAGAGCTGAAGTAAAAAGTCGACTCCCCATGACTTCTCCTGAAGTTGGACGCCGGTGGGAGAGCCTTGTGCATCCGCGCACGTGTAAACATATGTAGTCATACCATCACCGGCGCTGGACGCATTGGCTATTCGTGACACAGAGCGTGTTGTTGGGCGCGATGCCGTCGGAGTCGAGGTCTTGGACTGAGGGGCTGCGGCAGTGTGAGAGACAGAGTCGACTTTGGTGGTGTCGGTGACAGCGCTGAGTAATTCTTCCTTTTGCTGGCTGAATTGTGGCTGGTTGGCCGGCGTGCTGGAGATATCTTGCTCCCCCTTAGCTGGGAAGAGGAAGGTGATTTGCAGGACCGTCGGCGTGAATTTGATGTGGCGCTCGACTGAGACCGAGTTCTTTCCAGGCCAGTAAATGCGGTGAGCATGTGTGCTCGCGCTGTCGAAGCCAACCTATCTACCATCGATTCCTCGTGCGTCGAACTTGGTCCCTGTGCTACTGTGCACCTGGACGTGCTGGCCCGACTCGGACAGTCCTGCGAGATTAGGCTTCGAGCGGTGGAGGCGTTGATATGGGGCGCTGTCACCTGGGATTCGGGTGGAGGACCAGTTCTTAAGCCACTGGCCCACAAGGCAAAGTGGATGACCTCGCCCCAGAGTGTTTGGGAAGGCGGCTGTGGTGGAGGATGGCGGGGACACGCTCAAGGAGACGGCGGTTGGGTGATCCCACCGTGATTCCGCAGCTCCATTGTGCTGTGGCATGTCGTGTGCAGTGAGGCGGCGCTCCATACCCTGTCCTTTAAAAAATGTGTCATATTCCGTCCTGGTCAACTCACACCTACGATAGGAACGGAAACGCTTGATCCGGCCCCATGTTAGTTCTCGGTCGAGGCAGCAAATGCCTCGTAGTCGAGAGCCTCATCTTTGGTGCTGAGGGTGATGTGCGTGTAGTGCGTGTAGTTGTGTGTGAATGTGACAATAATATCTGCTGCCCCCTAGACTCTGGACAGGCGAGGGGCACACGTCTGAGAGGACTTCCGCACCAAATTTGTCCGCCTGTGGTGCAACGCGCTTGTTCCGAATGGGCTTGTGGGTGGTCTTTGCATGCTCGCACGAATCGTAAGTGTACATTGTCGGAGATGCGTATGGACTGCGTCAGTGGAGATGTGTCCGAGCCGCCAGTGCAAGCCGAGTAAGCTGGCACCTTCAGTCACCGCACCGCACCGGCTGTCTCCGAGTGTTGGACGAAATCCGGAACTTCCAGCAGATGGGGGTTTACGATGTGGTCCCGCGCCCGGAAGGCTGAAAGGTTATCGGTAGTAAGTGGGTACTTTGTCGTAAATGTGGACTAAATGGCAGTGTACAGAAGTACAAAGCACGCATCGTGGCCCAAGGCCTCAAGTCGAAGGCCCCAACTACGGACCAAACGTTGTCAAACAGAAATTCTCCAATTTCAAACTCCAAACACAACACATTTCGCAACAATCGGAACAAAACACGATCAAATATAACCAAACATAAATTTCAGTTTCAGATGATGGCTCCGCTCGGCGCCCGATCCCAACAAACACGAACCTCCACAAGTCACCCCATGCCCCAGGCTCCTAACCAGCCAACTGGGCTGGTTACACCTAATCCTAGTAGCATAGCATACAAATCCCTGTACTGTGTGTAGCCAATCAGAGCTATTTTGGGCTATACCAAGTGTGATTATGTCAACCATGAACCTTAGGCTGGCACAAAATGTCAGCCACAAGTGTGGGATACCTTAGTCAACACCACAAGAACACAAACCAGTTCACAAAATTCAGTCACATGACACACAGTGCAACATAGCATTTGAACCGGGCCGGTGGGTGAACACTGTGCACTTGATGGGTGGACATTGAAATATTCATACCCAACCTCTAAAATGGTGTGTAGAAGCTGAAAAAAAATAGTATAAGGTTTTAATATATAACATGAGCTGGGAACTAAGAAAAAAAGCATATTCAATGTTGGTGGGATGATGCAGATGAGAAAGAATATTTTACACTCACCTGGAATTGAACCAACAACCAATCCTGCCCACTTGCATCAGCAAAAATGTCATGACCACTACACCATTATGACTCTACCATTATTGTCTCTTTAATCATAAATGACTAACAGCGTGCAATGGCTACTATGTGTCATTGATTTCCCAACACCCTTTCACACATGTATTGGCGGCAATGCACATGTATGGAATTTTTATGTTTTGAGTGGAGGGTTGACTTTGGGGGTAATCAACGGGCCTATCTACAATGTGTCTAGGTCATGTGACTGAATTTTGCGAACTGGTTTGCGTTCTTGTGGTGTTGACTAAGGTATCCCACGCTTGTGGCTGACATTTTGTGCCAGCTGACTGGGCTGGTTGGGCAACCCTAAGGTTCATGGTTGACATAATCACACTCAGCATAGCCCGAAATAGCTCTGATTGGCTACACACAGTACAGGGATTTGTATGCTACGCGCTACTAGGATTAGGCGTAACCAGCCCAGTTGGCTGGTTAGGAGCCTGCCCGTGCCCGTATCTTCGACATCACACCCTCCCATATATCTTCGGTACGGAACCGGGAGGCATTAAACTCTGTGAATTCCTACATGTGGCCCAGGCCTCTGTAGGGTACGCGTCTGCGCTAGGCTCGGAATGCCTATTTTCCTCATCGCCGACACCTCTGACACACCTTGCCCAACACCTCCGACGCCACAGGGCAGCGCGCATGCATTGCTGCCCTCTCCATTCTCACCTGTCAGCATTTTTCTTGTTGTTAAGTACACGTCATAGCATAGAATGTAAGTAGCTACAAAAACTATATAATCTGTGTGCAGCACCGGGAGCCAAGAAGTACCCAAGGAGCACCATGCAAATATAGGCCCACTTTTCCCTTCCCTCTGCCTCCTGCTCACACATGTTACGATTTCCCTCGCGCGTTCTCGGTCCTCCGGGAACGCGGCCTCTTGTCCTCTCTCATCATCTCACCTGGGGATATACTCGAACTCACCTTGTAGACACCGTTCTACCTTACACCTCCTTCGCCCTTTGCTCGGGCAGACACCCAGACCCCCCGTGAGAACCTTGACTTCCAAGTCGGCAGCAGGCGCTTCTTATCTCTTCCTTTTGTCGAAAGCCCCTTTCTTCGTATCCCTGTACTGAATTCTACTCACCTACTTTTCTTCCTTTTATGTACTCATTGATAGTTTCGACTATTTAGTTCTGTTACTATGTCTTGTGGTCGTATGCCTGGGACAACAAACCAAAAAAAAAAAGGTCAACCCGACCTATGTTACAGTACTGGTGACTCACTGTACTTCGTACCTTTCAATCATTGCTACATCCTGTTTGTTTATACAGTATACAGTAGATCTCTAAGGCCATTCACTTTTCATCCTAATCAAAATAATGATTTCCTTTCCCTTCGGGCCCGTTCAATATCAGGCAAACTTTGAAAGCAATTAACCAGTCGGAAAAACACCCTCCTTCCCGCGGCGACCTCTCACTACCGCACTGATTATTGTCATTTTCTTTCCCCCCGGGACGACCGACATCCCCACCCTTCCGGGCTTTCTACATGGTGGACTAAAAACTCTTCGGCGCTCGACTCCGATTTGCGCCCATCTACTTCAGCCGATCAACCGATCGATCAAACTCAATCACCTCGTGTCTGCGTGCGACTATGGAATATCTCGTTGGCGCAGTTCCCTGACCTTCGCTCGTCAACCCTCCACCCACCACGCCCCGCAGTCTCGCCATTGTACTGCCATCGACAACTAATCCTTCTCCCACACACCCCATCCATTTCCTACTCGTGAAATGACTCATCAGCCAGCTTCGGATCGTTTCCAAGCGCTTCTAGAGTCTGCCCTGCAGGAGTACGAGAAACAGGCCGGCGTCAGATTGGCCGACCGGAAAGATTCAATTGCTATCCAAGAACTACAGCTTTGCCACAATATCGATGACATTACTACCTTGTTACAAGTCAAAACGCAGGCCTTCAATGATTTTCAACAGCGTGATAGAATCATCAGGTCTATCAGGGCTACTGTATCAATTTTAACCCCGATTTCTACCGTCGCATCCGTCGCCGACGACGCCGGCCTAGTACGCCAAAAGGTCCTGAATGCCTGTCTTGCATTTCTGACTTTTTTTTCACAGAAATTACTCCCACATGCAACAGCGATACATTCTACTCTCGGTGTCATACTAGGCGTGAGTACCATTCCTAAGTTCATACCTAGACATCCTTCTGACGTCCAGGTCAATCAGGCGGCCAATAGCGTAATCACGAGCTTCGACGCACTCGCCGAGATGCTCGAGTCGATTGAAAATTTCATCACTCGCCTCAGCTTATATGTTGAAATGCCTCACTCTACGCCTGCATTGGAAAAGACAGTGGTGAAGTTGATGGTGGAGCTAATCTCCACGCTTGCTCTGGTGACGCGAAAGCTCGAGAAGCGACGTTCGCGTGAGTCCTCCCTCACCAATATGTTCCTTTACTCAGCGCGACGCAGTCAAATGGGTAAAGAATTTTTTCGGGGTCAAGGATATCAACAAAGCACGTCTGAGGCTTGATCGACTCCTACAAGAAGAGGATCTGGCTGTCGGAGTTCAGACACTCAGGACTGTCGAGGGTGAGTGAACGCCCTCGGCTTGTAATCTGCCGTGTATTGAATACGTTTCTACTCCAAGACAACAAAGCGTCCATCGGTACGTTTCATCTTGTCGGCGATAACGATCGAGTTCCGTGTCTGACTGGGTGCTAGACCGAATGACAAGTGACGTGAACAAGTCGAAACGTCAGTTATCCCCTGACATTAGCATTGCTGCTTGAAATGCTGAGATACTCTGGCAGGTGACGAGTTATTGGCTAATATTCAAAAGTGGCTCTCTCCACCTGATCCCTGGAAAAACCTCAACATCGCGCGCAAGTCACGGCACAGCGAGACTGGTGCTTGGTTCGTTAAGGGCAACACACTCTCAGAATGGAAGAATTCGGGACCAAGTTCCCTCTTATGGATCAATGGGAAACGTCAGTTGTCGCCCAGCGCATACACGTTCCCAGAGACTGATGCCCTCCCCTGTTCGTAGCGGGCGCTGGGAAGAGCGTCCTTTGGTGCGTTCAAATTTCGATACTTTTCTCTTGGGGACTTACAGTTTGGTTAGTTCCGCGGTTATCGAAGAGATCGAGACAATGCAGGAATCTGGGCTCGCATCACTTGCAATATTTTTCTACGATTTCAGAGAGGATAGAAAGAAGGATCTCACTGGGCTACTTTCATCGGTCTTATTCCAGCTGTGCGACCAGTCCAACTCCTACTACGATATCCTGTCCACTTTCTATTCGACACACCGCAATGGTGCCCAAAGTCCTGGCGACGACAAACTTGTCCAGTGTTTGATGAACATATTGAAGCGCCCAGAACCACGACCAGTGTATCTGGTCATAGATGCCTTGGATGAATGTCCAAGCACATCTTCTCTGTCGTCCCCCCGCGAGGTGCTCTTATCATTTTTGGAGGACCTCGTCGAGGCACGACTCCCAAACGTGCATATATGCGTCACGAGCCGACCCGAGGTCGACATCAAGACTATCCTCGAGCCTCTAGCTTTCCATTCCGTTTCCTTACACGACGAAAAGGGACAAAAAGCAGACATCATAAAGTATATCAAGTCGATCGTTGACACAAATAAAAACATGCAAAATTGGAATCCGGAGCACAAGCGGCTTGTGATTGATGTGCTGACAAAAAAAGCGGATGGGATGTAAGGCATTTATACCCCATCTCTTTTTATCCATCTCACTCGGACATCCGATAGGTTTAGATGGGTAGATTGCCAGCTCGCATACCTCGCCAACTGCTTCCCAGGACATATCCAGGATATTCTGAGCGGATTGCCGGCGACACTTGATGAGACATACGAGCGTACTTTGCGAGAGATTCAAGAACCAAAGTGGGAATCCGCCCAACGACTCCTCATCTGTGTCACAGTGGCTTCACGCCCGCTCCGAGTCGAGGAACTGGCGGAAATTCTGGCATTCGATTTCAAGTCGGGGGCAAATCCGAAATTTCACAAGAACTGGCGCCTGAAAAATCCGGTCGAAGCAATACTATCCGCTTGCTCCACATTGCTTTCCGTTGTCAATGTCGAAACGTGGCTTGAAACTTCCAGAGTCGTACAATTCTCTCACTTCACCGTGAAAGAATTCTTAATGTCTAGCCGCTTTGCCGAAAAACACGACAATATTTCTCGCCGTTACCATATTTCTACGTCACCTGCTCATAGCTTGGTCGCCCAAGCATGTCTGGGTATGCTATTGCACCTGGGCACACCCATTACCAGCCAGAGTCTAACGGAATTTCCTCTCGCTGAATACGCAGCGCAGCACTGGTCGGAGCATGCCCGTTTAGGTGGAGTATCGCAAGATACAGTAGAAGGGATGAAGCAGCTCTTTGACGAGACGAAACCACATCTTTCTATCTGGCTCTGGATACATGACCCGACAGTGTCCTCCTGGAATCGAGAGAAACGGGCTGAAGGGCCGTCTCCACCCTGTGGTACCCCCTTACATTATGCCGCGTGTTGCGGTCTACATGACATTGCGAAGATCTTGGCCATTGAGCACCCAGAGGGTGTGAATTCTCGGAGATTCGATGAGGCATCAACACCTTTACATCTGGCATCCCTTAATGGCCATGTAGATCTCGCAGGGATGCTCGTAGAGCGCGGCGCCGACGTGTCAGCCCAGGACTCGGACGGGTCGACTGCGCTGCATTTGGCATCCCGATATGGCCACGTAGATCTCGCAGGGATGCTCGTAGAGCGCGGCGCCGATGTGTCAGCCCAGGAGGAGGACGGGTCGACTGCGCTGCATTTGGCATCCCGATATGGCCATGTAGATCTCGCACGGATGCTCGTAGAGCGCGGCGCCGACGTGTCAGCCCAGAACAAGAACGGGTGGACTGCGCTGCATTTGGCATCCCTGAATGGCCATGTAGATCTCGCACGGATGCTCGTAGAGCGCGGCGCCGACGTGTCAGCCCAGAGGGAGGACGGGTCGACTGCGCTGCATTTGGTGTCCTTTAATGGCCATGTAGATCTCGCACGGATGCTCGTAGAGCGCGGCGCCGACGTAGCAGCCCAGAGGGAGGACGGGTGGACTGCGCTGCATTTGGCATCCCAATATGGCCATGTAGATCTCACACGGATGCTCGTAGAGCGCGGCGCCGATGTGTCAGCCCAAGACACGTACGGGTCGACTGCGCTGCATTTGGCATCGGAGCATGGCCATGTAGATCTCGCACGGATGCTCGTAGAGCGCGGCGACGACGTGTCAGCCCAAGACACGTACGGGTCGACTGCGCTGCATTTGGCATCCCGATATGGCCATGTAGATCTCTCACAGATGCTCGTAGATTGCGGCGCCGACGTGTCAGCCCAAGACACGTACGGGTCGACTGCGCTGCATTTGGCATTCCGATATGGCCATGTAGATCTCGCAGGGATGCTCGTAGAGCGCGGCGCCGACGTGTCAGCCGACGTGTCAGCCCAAGACAAGAACGGGTGGACTACGCTGCATTTGGCATCCCTTAAGGGCCAAGTAGGTCTCGCACGGATGCTCGCAGAGGGCGGCGCCGATGTGTCAGCCCAGAACAAGGACGGGTGGACTGCGCTGCATTTGGCATCCCGATATGGCCATGTAGATCTCGCACGGATGCTCGCAGAGGGCGGCGCCGATGTGTCAGCCCAGAAGAAGGACGGGTGGACTGCGCTGCATTTGGCATCCCTGAATGGCCATGTAGATCTCGCACGGATGCTCGTAGAGCGCGGCGCCGACGTGTCAGCCCAAGACAAGGACGGGTGGACTGCGCTGCATTTGGCATCCCTTAATGGCCATGTAGATCTCGCACGGATGCTCGTAGAGCGCGGTGCCGACGTGTCAGCCCAGAACGAGGACGGGTGGACTGCGCTGCATTTGGCATCCCTGAATGGCCATGTAGATCTCGCACGGATGCTCGTAGAGCGCGGCGCCGACGTGTCAGCCCAAGACAAGGACGGGTGGACTGTGCTGCATTTGGCATCCCTTAATGGCCATGTAGATCTTACACGGATGCTTGTAGAGGGCGGCGCCGATGTGTCAGCCCAGAACAAGGACGGGTGGTCTGCGCTGCACTTGGCATCCCTGAATGGCCATGTAGATCTCGCACGGATGCTCGTAGAGCACGGCGCCGACGTGTCAGCCCAAGACAAGGACGGGTGGACTGCGCTGCATTTGGCATCCCGACATGGCCATGTAGATCTCGCAGGGATGCTTGCACAGCGTAGCACTGACATGGTACCCCACTTGCCGGCAACCCCACAGATCACAACCACAGGGGTTGGAGTCCATGCTAAATAGCATTTGTAGAAAGATAATTTCCTATTGTATGCCCATTATTATCATACTGTGTGCGTTGTAGCAAGGTACTTAGTGTCAGTGGTAATAGAAAAGGCCGTATACCCTGTGGGCTGTGGCGGGTACCTTGGAGAGATTTAAACAGGCGACCTCAAGCTCCCTGCATTGGAGATGTCATCGTTAAGCCATTGGGTCTCCCTTGGTTTGGGTTCCGTAGTTTCTTACTATGAAGTATGTCTAAGAATTTCGGAAGTTGTCCAATCCTCGCTCAGCACCTGTAGTGAACACACATTTTGAACATGTATCTTTCTTATGCTTTACTCAGAACTTGTATATGCTCGAAGAAATCGAGATGGCATAACCGTGACCTTATTGCCTCATACAACTCCCAGCTGCTCTCTCTTCTCGAGGAAAAAGCATTGCCATCATGTTCCTCTCTCAACACCCCGTTGCATACAAATGCTGTACGTCGTATGATGCATTTTATTCACTCTAAAATGAATCTCGCAGAGAGCTATTCTAGGGAGTACTACAAATAATTCCCATGGATTCGAAGTTATTAGTCATTCGTTGTGTTCCTCGTATAGCGGTGCAGTCAGTTCAGTGTTTTCCAAAAAAAAAAAAAATCTCGAGGCAGTAAACGTTCTCAAGTGATAGATGATCACGGCACGCCTAGCTCACGCCCAACTTCCTTCCAGCATTCCTTCGCGAATACTTGAGCGTCGAACGACACCACATGGCCTAGGTTTGAGCGGGCCCTGCTACCAGTAGTAATAGCACTAGTAGTTGTAGAAGCCTGAGCCGGCCTGCCACCGTGGTTGATCTGAGCCCCTGCGGCTCGTTCCTTCTCCTTGCTGGGGGTAAGCCCGCCAGATGTTCCCAGGCGATCCGCCACGATCCACCCGTTTCGCGATTGTCACCACGGTCTCGCAGAACAAAGCGTAAAAGCGAAACATGTGCGCGTGCGACGACAGCTTTACTGCGTCCGCGATCAGCTCGAAGGTGGTAGAGACGCGTCGATGGCTGTGTTGGGAGCGGATTGGGTGTTCCATATATCAGCCAACGACGGCGGAAGGAATGTTGTTACGTTACATACCGGGCTCCTCCGTTGCATATTTAGACGGCGAGCTGCGCAGAGCGACCTCGGCGATAGTTGGAGCTCTTGCAGCTTGTGCTGCACACATATCAGCTACTCTTCTTGAATTCTGCACAGTGGATAACGCCACAATGACAAAGGATATGCATATCATTCCACAAATCGGGTAGCATACCTCGGGAATCGGATGATTCCCGCGAATCTTTTCATACTCGACCTAATCAGCGAGCGTAGTGTGACATCGGTCAAGGAGTGCATGTAGGTACAGCGTGGCGACCCTCCTCTGCGACGATTCATGATCTAAGAAAGGGGATATACTTAAATTGCCTGCTGATGTCACCTAGGGGCCATGGGACCCTACCTTATGAGGTGTCAGAGCGAATGAGAAAGAGTAAATTGAGACACCAAGGGGAGAACCGTTCCCTCGAGACCTCCCCGATGGGTGCCGTGCTGCCCCGCGGTGTCAGCCTCGCTACTCCGTGCAGCAGACCTGGTTTTCGGCTGAGCTGGATTACCTGGCGTCGGCGAGTGACCATGGTCCTGTTCATACTGCAAGATCCGCGAGTCTTGTTCTAAGACCTTGGCTAGCTGGATAATAAGATATTCATGAACGCGGTTATGACAGAGGCAAGGGATGACATCGTCTTCAAGAGGCGTGATGAATGATAGATCAAAGTCGTCTTTGCCGTCTTTCTCAGTGAAGGGAAGGCTGTCTGTGGCGGAACTTACTGGCGCATGGCGCTTGAGCAAAGAGATGAAAACGCAGCTTGCGAAGAGGTGCACCTAGAGCGCGCCATCCGCCTCCTCGTGTTTCGCCTCGCGCGGCTTTGCATGTATCGCATCAAAGACGCCCCAGAAGAGGGTTTCAGGCACCATCAGTGCGACATTCGCGACCGCTTGCGGCCCGAACTGCCCAAGCGTGCTGGTGCAGAGCCTCAGGTGCTCTGGAGAGAGTGCCGCGGCGAGGCCATCGCACATGAGCGTCATACATTGGAATGCGATCTTAATCAACACAGAATAGCCCTTCTCCCGCAAGGACCCGAGCGGCGACGGACGTCCGCGAGACGTCCTGGACTTAGGCGGAACGAGATACGAAGCGGGGTCGGAAGGCGCGGGCCAAGCACGTCCGAAGATAGTTTCATATCCGACAAGTAGGGTGTGACCCGACGCCTGAAGGACTTGGTGGAGAGCCTCCAGGGCCAAGCGACGTAAGTCCATGTTTGTGCTCGTCGCGGTGCTGAGCATAATCTGCTGCGCGAGGACGTCGATGACCCGCCGCTGCATCGCTGGTGCGGATGTAAGGTGGCGCAGGACGGCAACGAGAACCTCACCGAGGGTGCGTGTGGCCTGCAGACGGATGGGCGGCGGCCGGCGGGGTGACGGAGAAAGAAGATGAGATATGAGATGATGGTATCCCACGCGACGTCTGGAGACCGAGGGACAAATAGTTGGATGTTGAGTGCGGTACTGTCGCATAGGTTCGCAATACCAAAATCCCAGGATCGCTGTCCATTCGTTCATTCTATCAATCGAGGAAGAAGTTTTGGCAATAACAGGTACAAATTCTACGCATCAATGTTCGCGGAATGTGGATTCCTCTTACCCTCCTCTAAACAGCTCTGTGCAGGGAGTCACGAGACTAGTCGCATTCATGCTCCCACTAGGCATAGTATCACCTTCTGCGTCCAACGTTCCCTCCCCAGCAGTACCAGCACCAACACCAGAGCCAACGTCCGTGCCGTTCTGCATGCTAACCATCTCCAGGCTCAACTTGCACAACGGGCCGAAGAAATCATGGAACGATGAATCTTCCAGAATGACACTCGCATCGAAAAGCCACAGGATCGCAGCCTGAACGCTCTCCGGGTCAAGGTCTACCAGAAGTGGATGTGCCGTTTGTTGCCTCGATTGCTGCAGCTGCAGTAGTTGTTGTTGTTGCAGTTGTTGTCGCCCACCACCAGCTAGCCCCTCAGCTACGGAACTTCCACGCTCGTTTGGCGGACCAGAAGGCACACCGGTCTTGGGACCCAAGGCCGCTGAACCGGGGGGGCCGGTACCGCCGCGCGTGTTATAAGGACGTAACCAGCGTTCTGGAACGCCTCCAGCGCCGCGAACCAGCTGGAGCCCAACATGCCAGCTGGAGACATCGCAGCAGCGACAAGTGCGCGCAAGCACGCCAAATTGCGTGGGCCCAGTCCGACGCCGCTTCCACTCCCACTACCAACACCGCTGCCTGAGAGGCCTAGCGTGAGCCCCTCCAGTGAAACGGCAGAGCGTGGCGCTGCGCATGTGGTGATTCATCGAGTACAGCGACGTGTGGTGGGGAGGCGGCTTTCACGAGCGCGACGAAGAACGCGTCGCGCGGCGTGCGCAGTGCAAGGCACCCCGCTATGTGGGCTAGCGCCTGCAGCGCCGACGACATCGCCAAAAAGGGGGTCGGAAAGCTTAGTGGTGAGAAGGAAGGAGAGAGCGGCAAGTGGCGCGGGCCAGCCAGCATCGAGCATCGCGCGCACTGTCTGCAGGCCCACGCGTGCGGGCGCGGATTCGGGTAGGGTCGATGGGTCGAACAGGCCTGGTGCGCGCAGGGGCTCCGGCGATCCAGTGGGGGCTTCTGGACTGCAAGGGTATTGTAGAAGGGAATCGCGTACCCTGTGGGGCCGTCGCAGAGCGAGACGAGGTATTGGATGCCAGGGAGGTATATGTACGCTTCGGGAATGGGCGACACGTCTGTCTTGTCGAGCTGGTCGATGCTATGAAAAGGAATGGTTGACAAGGGCTCGGATGAAGAGAGGGAAGTGGGCCGTACCACTGCACTTTCATCGCTGCGTTTTGTACCCACGAGCTTGCCACAGTACCCATCATTCCGACGACGTCCGAGGCAGTCGTACCGGCTGCTGTCGGCACCATCTCCATGACGCTATCCAAACTGTGACCATGAGAGTATGGCATCGAGTCGCTCGCGGGCACACCCACGCTCTGGATTTGAGCAGAGATGCCGAGTGACGACGGAAGTGATGTGACGATGCGCTAGAGATAGCGACAAAGGGTGTGAGGACACCCGCGACAGAGGGACCGTGGTGCCTCCAGACGTTATGCCTGAGGTCGGGGTCCCCGCAGAGCCTGCACGCATGTGGCATGCATCTATAAGCGCCGCACGATCAGGGATAATGATAATAGGAAGACGGACCCTCGCATAACCTCCACCGCGAACGCCCTCATCCGCCCTTGTCAAGCATTACCAGCCTCCGCCCCACCACTGACGAGCTTGATCAGCAGAGTGAGAAAGGCTTTAGATTCTGTCGCGAGTCCGGCAGAGGATCGTTGAAGTAAAGAGAAAGACGACGCGAATCCCGCGGAGCGTTCGGAAAGCGTCTCCAGGGAGAGGTGATGTTGTAATGAGAAAGAGTTCCGGGTGCTGTGAAAATGACAGCGATATAAGGATTGCCAGTAAGGAACGAGCTGGAGGAGGAGACACGCACCTTGCGGAAGAGTCCATGATAGCTCGTCAGTACGCCCTCAAATAGTTCCAGGGAAAACGTCTTGTGGAGACATTCGAGCTGCAGGAACTGTGGACGCTCGCCGTTTCCCAGCAGGCACAAGTCGCAGAAGATGGCGAACGCATCGAGCGTTGCGGGAACGAGCGATCGCGTCGTTCACCCGGGAAGGGCAATTGATTCGAGCTTGTTGGCGAGTAGGAGAAGGTGATCCTCTTCGACGACCTTGTCAACGACCAGTTGCTGCAGCGTCGGCACTGCCGTGGACGGCACGATGGCCATCCTGGATTCAAGCAGCATGAAATATAATAGCAGGGCCTGCAACGCCACAGGGGTGTATTCAAGATTCAACATCCATCAGGACAAGCTACAAGAGGAGGGGGGCAGGACGAAAGTAAAATTGAAGTACGCACGTTTGCAAGCAGCTGACCATGCACGGCGGGGAAATTAGTGACTAGGGATAGGAGGGGTTGAAGAATCTTGAGCTTGATGTCGACGCCTTGCGACATGTAGTCATTCATTGTTTGGAAGATAGCTGGGACGGTGGAGAGGGAGACGGCGTGGAAGGAGATGAGGGGTTGGAGCGAGCTGAGGGCGATCGCGATCACTTTGTTGGGTTTGGCATGAATACAGGATGAAGGAGGTCTTCTGTGTTCCAGCCATCTTGCCAAGTAAGAGGAGAACGTCAGTCCTTGGCAGAGTGGCGCGACCCATGATGCGTGTGTGCAAAGGAAATAACGTAACGTACCTGAATTGACAGTAACGAGACTTGGAGAGAATCTTAGCAGAGCAAGAGGCTTTTCCACGGCCTATGTCGATGATAGGGATCACCGGTGGCGGACACCTTCTCAGCTTGCATGACGCGCAAGCAGTTCGATCGCGTCGCGAAACGAAAAACGTGGGGATGGTCACGTGCGCACCTGCCATGCACAAGTTTTCCACGCGGTTCGTATAACTTGTGATCGAGTCCCCACATCCGATAAGCCACGCACTTGAGTCTCCGAACCCTGACCGTCTGATGGCGTATTGCGATCGCTGTGAGCGGTGGTTCCCACACAATCGAGCCCTTTCGCAACACGAGGAGGATTCCAACGCCCACTGGCCCTGTGATGACTGTGACCTTGATTTTGCGAGTTACGATGCGCGGAGGTGGCACTACATCCGGAGCCCAAATCATCGTTTCTGTGGGGACTGCGATCGGCACTTTAAATCCGACGTTTCGAGGATCCAACACATGAGCGCCAAGCACTGGAACTGTCCAGCTCACGATAAGGTCATCAGTTAAGTTTCAGTCCGTCTACCGCCAAGACTGACGTGCACTGCGTATATGCTATAGACCTTCAAATCTGAAAATGGCCTTCAATCGCATTACAGACAGAGCCAACACCATCACTTCTGTATAACGTGCGGGTTTGATTTCGATAACGAGGATGAGTTGTGGGAGCATGCGGAGGAGGAACACAACGCCTGCTTGGAGTGCCACGAGGTCGGTTCCCTCCGTTTCTCGTTGCGCCACGTATCTTCCCTTCTACGGCATCACTGAGCAGCGATGTCACCTGTACATACAGCTATTTGACAGCTACAAGGAGCTCCGAGAACATGGTCGCAGCGAGCACAATTACTGTACCGACTGCCATCAGGCCTTCCAGAGTTCATCCAGCTTGCGAAAACACATGAGTTCGAAGCACGGCCAGCCAGCCACTCTGCACTGCCTGGCCCACGACTGCGACCTCACCTTCGCCCTACACGACGTCAAGTCGTGGACCCAACACATGGCTGCCAGGCATCTATATTGCCCAGTGCATAATAGGGTGATCCGTTCAGTTCGGCAGTCTACCCTCGAGGCTGATGATGCTGCCCACACACCATAGGTCTTCAAATCTGAAGATACTTTCCATTTGCATTACCTAATGAGCCCAGATCACACCGATGGGTATGAGTCTCTGCGGGAGGTAAAGACGCGCTATCACACTTGCCTGGAGTGCCAAGAGGTCAGTAACGCCTCAATCTTACCACGGCATACACCTTTCTTTTCTCCCCTCCGGCTTCGTTGAGCAGCAATTGAATGGTATTGCACATTTATATTCTCTAGCTATTCACCAGCCTTGAGGAGCTCCAAGAACACAATCGTAACAAGCACCGCGAGGAACCTGCTATCGTGACCTTGGTGATTACAGTAGGCTAGCATAATAACGACCGCTGTACAGAGTCACAAGGGCTTCGAGAGCTGGTCCCACCTGTGGCACCACCCGATCTCATCGAAACACCAGTCTACCACCACGCACTTCCCAGACCGCGACTGAGACAAGGCCTTTGTCCTCGGACACCATGCTCAAGCCCCACTTCGAACCAAACCTGCCTCTGCCGCGTAATTCCAGTACGCGAGCAGCCTGACCGCCTCAACGTCCACGCTGGCACAACAGCCAAACCACATCACTGGCACTCGTGAAATGGGAAGGCGTGTGAGTGCTTCTTACGTAAATCCAGTTCAGGCGGTCACGCAGCTGAGCTGCCCTTGCAGGACCCGCGGGCTTCAGAAAGACAAGACTTTCAAGTGGCCAAAGTATGACTGCTGCACCCGAGATTGTCGTGCTCAGCGGGTCGTGTTAGCATGTCGAGGGCAGGTCCTGTAGCACAATCATGTTCAGTCAGGGTGCGACGTAATGGATGGCTTGAGGATGAGCTTCAATGGGCTGACTATGTAGAGTAGAATTCGGGTAGTTCAGAGTACAGTGGTTGGAATCAGTTAGACTCAAGAACCATCTTGTAGATGACTTACTGTAATTTGCTTAAGCGACCGGATACTGCCGGGTCGGGGAGATTCGCATAAATCAACATGATAGCATTGAGTCAAATTGAGATTGAATTTCGTACACGGTCACAGCCGCAGCCGGAGCAGCCGAATATACCTGTTCTCGTTCTTGTACAGATACAGGACGATCACATGCGCTCCCGGGCCCCTCGAACTAGCCCCTTATCACCCATCCCAGATGAGTCTTATAAGTCTCAGGTCAAGTCCCATGCCGGTTGTCCCACTCTCGCTGTGGACAACGGTCACCCGATGGCGTATTGTGGTCGCTGTGAGTAATCGTTTCCGAACAACCAAGCCCTTAAGCAACACGAAAAGGATTCCTATGCCTACTGGCACTGCGATGGCTGCGACCTCGACTGAGAGTTCCAAAGCGCTGAGCCAGCACAACAAACAGACTCCAAGTTATCATTTCTGCAGCGCACCGAGGACATCGCCAAATAGGGGATCGGAAAGGTTGGTGGTAAGAAGGAAGGAGAAAGTGGCAAACAGCGCGGGCCAGACAGCACTAACCATCGCGCGTACTGTCTGCAGGCCTACGCGGGCGGGCTCGGATTCGGGTAGCATCGACGGGTCGAGCTGGCCTGGTGTGCGCACGGGCTCCGGAGATCCCACGGGGGGATTCTGGACTGCAAGAGAGTTATAAAGGGGAATCACGTAACCTGTCAGGCGCTCACAGAGCGAGACGAATCACTGGACGCCAATGAGGTACAGGTACGCTTCGGGTATGGACAGCGCGTCTTTTTGTCGAGCTGGTCGATGTTGTGAATAAAGATGGGTGATGAGGGCTCAGGCGAAGAAAGGGAAGTAGGCCGTACCACTGCACATTCATCTCTGCACTTTGCTCAGGCCTGCCTCAGTACCGATCATTCCGACGACGTTCGAGATAATCGCACTTACTGCTGTCGACACCATCTCCGTGACGCTGTCCAAACTGTGACTATGCGAATACGGCATTGAGTCGCTCGTGAGTAGACCCACGCCCTGCGTTTGAGCAGAGATGCCGACCAATGACGGACGTGATGTAACGAGGCGTTGGAGGATGGGGACAAAGGGTGTGAAGACACACACGCCAGAGGCAGTGTCGGTGTCACCGCCGGTGGCCAAGGCATCGTAGTATTGCCAGATGCTACGCAAGAACACGGCGTCCCTGTATAGCCTCCACGCATGTGGCGTGCGTCTATAAGCGCCGTACGATCAGTGATATTGATAAGCGGAAGACGGACCCTCGCATAACTTCCACCGCGAGCGCCCTCATCCACCCTATCCAAGCCTCACTAGCCCATAGCCCCCGCCTCACCACTAATGAGTTTGATGAGCAGAGTGAGAAAGAGGACAGCTTCTGTCGCGAGTTCGGCGGAGAATTGTAAGAGAAAGACGATGCGAGTCCCAAGGAGAGTCCCGTGGAGCATGAGAGGGAAAGCGGAGCATTCAGAAAGCGTTTTGAAAAGTAGCAGGGAGAGGTGGTGTCATAGTAAGAGTAAGAGTTCCGGATGCTGTGAATATGATAGCAAAGTAAGGGCGGCTACTGTAGTATGGAATGAGCTGGAGACACGCACCTTGCGAAAGAGGTCATGATGGTTCATCAGTGCACCCTCAATTAGTCCTTGGGTAAATCTGTGGAGATATTCGAGCTGCAAGAATTGTGGACGCACGCCATTTCCCAGCGAGCACAGGTCCTCAAATATGGCGAACGCGTCGTTCCATCCGCATACAAAACTCCGTGTGAAATTCTCTTGCGTCCCACGTGACCGACTGTCAGGACACTACGACCACGCGCATACCTCACCTCAAACTCGCCTCCTTTACGCCATCATGATAACCCACAACGTTTTAATTTATTCACACACTCGTCTTCCATTGACCCGTGAGGCTTTCTGCGCACACATTTACGACCCAAGCCATAAATTCAACCTGAGATCGAGTCTCCACAGCCAATCCTCTTCTCTGCTTCAGACCCCCATCGTCCGATGGCATATTGCGATCGATGTGAACGACCATTTCCGAACAACCGAGCCCTAGAGCAACACAAAGTCAATTCCAAGTCCCATTGGCTCTGTAATGGATGCCACCTCGACTTCGACAGTTCCGACGCCCGAAGGCAGCACTACTCACAGAGCCCGAAACACCATTTCTGCATAGAGTGCGATCGGCATTTCCCCTCCAACGAATCAAGAGCCCAACACATGAGCACTGACCATTGGTATTGCCGGATACACGATAAGGTCAGCTCTCCCCGACTACCACTATCGTTCATTTGAGCGTCTGCTGAGACTGAACCTTGTATGCGTACTGTAGACCTTCAAATCCAACGCTAGCCTTCAATCGCATTATGCACAGAGCCCCGATCATAAGGTCAGTCGCCTTTTCTCCCCTACACCACAACCTATCCAATTTATCCCCTCCACGTGTGGCGCGCTGACCCGGAGCGGAAATGTACTTCGTATTTCAGTCATTCAGTGGGCAAGCAGGGCGCCAGGTACCCGTTAGCAACGTGCAAACGTACTGCACCGACTGCAAGCGTTCCTTCCAGAGCGAGTCCAACCTCCTCCACCACCTCAACTCGAAGGTGCATCAACCAGCCAACGTGCGCTGCCCCGGCCGCGGCTGCAACAAGGCCTTCGTCTCGAACGCTGCTCTTGTACTCCATTTCGAGTCTGGCACCTGTCCGTCCCGCTTGACGCGCGAAGAGCTCAACCGCATCATTGTCCGCGCCGACACAAATAACTACATCACCAACCCCGCCCGCTTGCTTACTGGGCCGCTGGGCCGCTCCGAGCCGCCCGCGCCTACGGTTACGTGGGCGACAGAGCTGTCGTTCAACGGGATCGCATATGAGTGCTTCTTGTGTCACTCGACGTTCACCACACTCGCGCGGCTCAACCAACACTTGGAAAGCCCGCGCCACGAGGACAAGATATACCGGTGCCCAAAGATGGATTGCCGGACCGAGTTTGTAACGCTCAGTGGGTTGTGTCAGCATGTTGAGGGCGGGTCCTGTGGCATAAGGATGTTTAGACAAGTCCGCGATGTGATGGATGGCTTGACGAGGGGCTTCAATACGCTGACCATGTAGGGTGGATTCGAATAATTCACTAATCAAAGATGAATTGGTTAAATCATGAGTAATTACACAGTTATTGTGGCTGGTTTTTTCGTGCTTCTCTGCACGTCACCCTTGTCGGAGTCGGGAAGTACAGGATCATCCAAAACGGGCGTAGAGAAGATACCACATCTACTACGTCGTCGAGGTCACGGTGAGGTACTATCAATTACGAACACCCACCTTCTCTTTCGCACGTGTGCAACAACTGAGTATAATTCACTTGACTGAGACTGAGTGTTTGCCAGGCCAGTGAATACGGTGAGCATGTGAACTCGCGCTGTCGAAGCCAACCCGTCGGCCCTCGATTCATCGTGCGTCGAACCTGGTGCTAGTGCTACTGTGCACCCAGACCCGCTGGCCCCAGTCAGGCAGTCCTGCGAGGCCAAGTATCTCGCGGTGAAAGCGTTCATACGGGGCAATGTAACCTAGGATTCGGATGGAGGTCTGGTTCCCGAACCACATGGCAAAGTGGGTGGCCTAGCCCCAGAGTGCTTCTGGAAGGCGGCTGGGGTCGAGGAGACGGCGCTTGAGTGATTCCGCTACTCAGTTGTGGTGTGGCATGTTATGTGTGGTGAGGGGACAAACCATACCCCGTTTTTTGAGGAATTTGTCCAATTCTGCTCTGGTGAACTCCCCCACGATCTAGACGGAAGCCCTTGATGCGAGCTCCACGTCGCGTCTCAGCTCAGGCATCGATGTCGTCCCCGAAAACGCAAAACATCTCGATTCGGTGCTCTGGTGCAAAGAAATGTAAAGCGCGCGGGTGAGACAAAGGATCCGCATCGCGTTCGGCCTCACGACCGGATCCTGGCGTATGTCCCGCATCGAGCCCACGAGCCGATTCCAGAGGTCACAAAACTCCCGTCGGAGCTGTATCGACGCGTTTTCGACCCGCAGTTAGCGCGCGGCGCTCAAGGTGTTATGGAATATCGTCCTCGCCATCGGGGTCGTCGTAGTCGGGATGTGCGGAATTCAGCTCGCGGCCGAGCTGGACGAGGTTCCGGAGCTTGGCGCTGTCGCCTTATCCGCGGTATTCGAAAAACTGGGATTGTGACCAGTTCAGCTGGCGTTGGACGATGCCGAACCAACGGTCGTCTATTCCGCTGTCGCCGAATCGATTGATGGCGACGGCGACTACGCACTTTGCGAGGAAGCAGACGTCCGCATCTCCACCATTGGTCCACCCATCCGCGAGGTGTACAAATTCCACGCATTGGAAGACGGTCGACTCGACGACACAAAGCGCGTGATAGAACGTGCGCTGGAGCAGGTGGAGATCCGTCTCGATCGCTTTCAACGCAACCCTAATCCGTCTCTGCTCTGTGATCCCCGATATGAGGTCGGATGTTAACGAACGGTCCATAAAGGAGACAATCGCCTTGGCAGCCTATGGTATTGAGGGTTCGGAGGGCCTGGGTTGAGTCTTACTCGCTTTGGCCAATAGAAGTCGGAGATGCCTGCCAAAAACTGCTCAAACTCTTGATCCTGTCCCAAAGAGCTGAGCAGCAAGGATATCGCTCCAACGTGAAGCGTTGAGGAATGGTTTCCGCGACTGTCTCGATCTCCAATGCTGTAGGGTCAAAGGTCAGTCAGCTCCTGACGTCGGGCATGACGTCGGCATGTTGGAACACGTTGCTGAAACTATCATGACATGCAATGGCACTGAGGGGCGACAGTCCCCATCCGGGAAAGTATCCTCAGCCAGATGAGGGGCCAGGTAGAGGGGTGGAGTATACGGTGAGGGGATGGGAGAATTGCACCAGGCTGTGTACCGCAGACACAAAACCAGGGTGATGCCGATGTATAAACAAACGCTCACGATCACAGCGGAGTCACTTCCAGAGGTCGGTATGATAAGTCCCAAGAGAAACATGAAGATGGAGAGGTGCAAGAATGTGTTCAGTGATTCGATCATGCGCTGAAGGTGGGCCCGGTGATCTTTCTTGGGTCAGGCACGCCCGAATTCGCGCACGCCTGTGCGGACTTAACCGTGTCTGAGTGAGAAGCATGTATCTGCGGACCCATTCGTGTGATAAGGTTGCAAACACGGCAGAGGCTGGACTCAGCACTAGAGTCGCAAACCAAAAGGCGTGCGTCGCCGTGGATGGGGATGCTGGCTTCGGAGAAGGAATCGGGTGATGGGAGGGAGGAATTGTTGACGTTGGCCTGGAGTTGATGGACCTAGGCGAAGTGGAAGGCAGAGACGTCTTGGGAGCTTGTTTAAGAGCCCAGGTAAGAAGTTGAAAGGGACATTGCGATTATGGCCGATAAAAGACCACTCTAGCGTTTCTCGGTGAGCCTCGAAGAGGTCAGCGAAAGCGGCCGGGGCAACTCACCAAGAGCATGATACCCTGCATATCCTCAGTCCAGTTCGCGGCCAGGTTCTGGTCGTATGCCCCTGCTTTCCCGTGATACAGGGAGAATGAAATGTCGGACCCATCGGTAAAGCCGCTCTCTGCGTGTCGAGCTGGATTACGGTCCTGCGGTTAAAGAAGCGTATATTGTGCGCCACCTAGGGCACCTGATCAGAGACACGCTAACCAGAATGACGGGTGGGGCAGAAAGTCAGCACTCACTCGGATCAGTTCTCCCATGGAACACACTACCGGGGTGGCTAAGGACCCGAGCGATCTGTCCAATGTCCGGAGGCATTGAGAGTGAGAGGGAGAAGACAACTCGTCGATGGGACGGTAGGGGACAACAGTCCTGTGGGAGGGAGCGGACCACAAAAAGCGATATGCGGGCACGGGCGGTCAAGAGTCAAATCATCCAGCCAATCAAATGTACAGGACTCACCGCATTACTCCCCTATCACAAGTTGACCGATTGACCCAGACACGGTATCGTGAGTGATAGCTGCACTATAGCCTCCAGCCGCCCATGTGCCCCCGAATTGTTTGAGGGCCGATAGTTAAGGGTCGGATCGAATTTGGCGGCGAAGTGTTTTTTTCTATTCTAGGATTTGCGAGTGTAGAGAGGTCACGTTAGAGATTTTGGCTTGCGCTCGTTCCGCCAGCCCTACAGTCGAGCCAGAGGTCCAATCAACGGGTATGGCAGTTCCTGTAGGCCATGCAATTTTCGGCGTGTGGATAGATACTGGGGAGTAAAAGCAGATGTGCGGCGAGGGTGGTGAGAACCATTGGGAAAGCTTCGAGGATAAATGCGCGCCTTATCCCCAACAGCAGCCGGTGTGAACAGATGTGGCAAAAATCAAGTGGACCAAAGTGCTTGAAAAATATCGAAAGTGGACGCGACTAAACAGCCTCGCAACGATGGATCACGTGATGTGCAACCGATACGATAATACACCCCAACCGATTAGGCCAGTTATGAACCTCGGTGGCCTGTGCTTCTCGTTCATCTCAACTGACTCATGATCGGCCT
>Ga0307510_10001009_pt1 | contig 29863 bp, 29 predicted proteins | sample 12_EM_MG_FD_207224 | JGI IMG/M metagenome (GOLD analysis project Ga0307510, IMG submission 207224) | Populus trichocarpa ectomycorrhiza microbial communities from riparian zone in the Pacific Northwest, United States - 12_EM | ecosystem: Host-associated > Plants > Roots > Unclassified | place... | reverse complement strand
CGTCCCTACCTTGGTTTTATACAGATTCGGTGCAGTTGCCTGGTGAGACGGTCGTACCTTCTTCACCACATAGGTCTAAGGGGGATTTTCCAGGTTCTGATGAGCACATCGCCGTTCGCGTCCGACCGGCGACGTTGGCCAAGTGTCCTCGGTGTTGGACTTACACGCGTCCACACAGAGACGTTCTCTGCACGAGATGTACAGACGTCTTGTCGACCTCATCGTAGATTTATCACATGTAATTTATGATCACAATTGTTTCCGTGCATCGCCCAGCTTAATTTGATACACCAAAATGACTCGCTGGCATGTGTGCAACAAGTGTTGTCGGGGTATGCGACGGATTGCTAGAGCGCTAGGCTGGTAAAAAGAGATTAAGCGGCATTCGCTTAACGTCCACCAGGGCCTTGCTCGCAACCTCTGCTACCGTGACGGGGTGTCGTCATATGCGCATACTTTTTCGGGGCGCAGGTCGACATCCCTCGACGCGCTCGGGGTTGCAGGTTCAGCGGCGGATAGCCCATCTGATAACAGCGCACCGCGTCGAGTCACGACTGATCGCTCATATATCCTTGCCCTCCCCGAACCGATCTCCCTTTCTGCAACATCAATTCCGCCCCTTTTCGACCCAATCTATGTCCAAACTCCATTCCATAACGCAAGCTCTCGCCGCTCTATCGATTGCCCCTTCCGAACCCGTCAAGCACGCGTCTGCGACGTCTCCCGCTGCGTGGAAGGAGGCGCTGCAGGCCGCTCCCAAGGCCCCCAAGGAGTTCGAGCTGCTCAAGGTCCTCGTGTTCAAGCCCAAAACCGCAAAAAGTGCCACGCCTGTCCCCGTCGTCGTCGTGGCACGCGACGAGACCGAGACGAGCTCGTCCTCGCTCGGCAAGAAACTCAATCTGAAGGAACTTCGTCTTGCCTCTGAAGGTCTACTATCAGAGTTTTTCTCTCTCGACAAGGACTCGCGTGCGTCTCCCATCATCATATTCAACCACTTTCCTCCCCCCTCTTTGGTGGTCGTATAGCTAATGACATGTCGTTCGTCGTACCAGTGAGTCCTTTGGCCCTCAACGCGGAGACGTTCTCCAGAGTCACTACCGTCGTCGATGCCTCCCTGGCCGCCGCAAAAGCCCCGCTCGCCGTGCGCGCGCTTTCTTCGAGCCAAACCGTCTTCCTCTCCGGATCCGACATCCTCGCCTACCTGCGCAGCCTGGAGACCGCAGAAGCGAAGTTCCACGAGGTCGACTTTGTCGCGCTGAAGAGCGAGACGGCGGTGGATGGTGCTGCCGCTCAGTCCAAGCCTGTGGAAAAGAAGGAAAAGAAAGCGGAGAAGGACGTCGCTAAGATTGAGGGTGCCGTTCAGATTGCCGTCGGCGTGAAGAAAGAGGTCGATTTCTCTGCGTGGTATACCAATGTGGGTATATATACACATGCGCCCTCTCGATGATGCTTCACGCTGAAAGGTTACTCGGTGAAGGTCTTGATCAAGGCTGATATGCTCGATTACTACAACGTCAGTGGATGCTACGTCCTCAAGCCCTGGTCGTACAGCATATGGGAACTCATTCAAGGTAAGGTGCTCTCTATGTCTACGTTAGACAACGGTGACTTACTTGGTCCGACTATGAAGAATGGTTCAACTCGAAAATTAAGGAGATGGGCGTCGAAAATGCATATTTCCCGATGTTTGTGTCGCAACGAGTACTCGAGCGGGAGAAGGATCATATTGAAGGTTTCTCTCCTGAGGTCGCTTGGGTTACACGAGCGTGCGTTTGTTAGAATCGGACTCAACGTTTATGCCTAGACTGACGCTCCCGTCTAGAGGCCAGTCAGATCTCGAAGAACCCATCGCGATCCGTCCGACATCAGAGACCGCCATGTATCCTTGTAAGCTAATCTTCTACCCTAGTTCGTCCCCCACTTACGACGACTGTAAGACTATGCAAAATGGATCAAGAGCCACAGAGATCTTCCCTTGAAGCTCAATCAGTGGAACAGCGTTGTTCGGTGGGAATTCAAAACTCCTCGTACGCCTATCACGTATCCAAAATTACATGGCCTGATTGATCTCTATTAGAGCCTTTCATCCGTACCAGGGAGTTCCTCTGGCAAGAAGGTCACACTGCCCATCTCACCAAAGCAGAAGCCGACAAGGAAGTCCGAGATATTCTTGAACTATACCGCCGCGTCTTCGAGGACCTTCTTGCGGTTCCCGTCATCCCTGGTATAAAGTCTGAAAAAGAGAAGTTTGCTGGCGCGCTTTACACCACCACCCTGGAAGGGTTCATCCCCACCTCCGGTCGCGGCATTCAAGGAGCAACTTCCCACTGTCTTGGCCAGAACTTCTCAAAACCCGAAATGTTCAACATCTTCGTCGAGGACCCCAATGATCCCACCGGTCAAGGGAAGATCTATGTGTGGCAGAATTCTTGGGGTTTATCGACGCGGACGATCGGAGTGATGGTCATGGTACATGGTGATAACCAGGGACTCGTCCTCCCTCCCCGCATTGCAAGCGTCCAAGCTATTATCGTCCCCTGTGGCATCACTGCAAAGACTACCGACGAGCAACGGCAGGCGATCACGGCCAAATGCGAGGAACTCGTAGTAACGCTGAGGAAAGTCGGCGTTCGTGCTCGCGCCGATCTGAGAGACGGCTATACTCCCGGGTACAAATTCAACGACTGGGAACAAAAGGGTGTTCCTCTGCGCCTCGAGATTGGCCCTCAGGATCTAGCGAAGAAGCAGACGCTCGGAGTCCGTCGCGATACAGGGGTCAAGGCGCCCATCCCGTTGGCCGATATCGAGACCGCGGTTCCTGCGTTGTTGGAGATTATACACAACGAGATGTTTAACCGTGCGAAGGAGGTATATTGGTCCCGCGTCAAGCCGATCACCGAGTGGGAGCAGCTGGTCCCGGTCCTGGACAATAAATGTGTGGCAGTGCTTCCGTGGTGTGAGGTTGAAGCCTGCGAGGACGACATCAAGGAACGCAGCGCCAGAGCGTAGGTCGCTTGTAGCTCGTTTTTCAACCCTTGACGCTAAATTCTTCACAGTGCGGAACCTCAGGACGAGCGTGCGCCTTCTGCCGGTGCAAAATCGCTCGCGATCCCCTTCGACCAGAGTCGCTGGGACCCGATCATACCCGGCAAGACGAAGTGTCCTGCCTGTGGCAGCGACGCGAAGCGTTGGACGCTTTTTGGGCGATCGTACTAGAGTGGGGGGCTTCTGGTTACAGAAATGTAGCAGTAGTAGAATCGGAAGCAGAAGATAAGATAGAATCGGCCATGCATGCCATGTAGTAATACGTAACGATCCCACCCTTCGCAAAGCGACGGTTTCTTTTCCCCCTCTTTTCCCCACTACCCTAACACATGCGATGTCCGACATTACAAACCACAACGATTTAAGATATTCAACACCAGAAGAATGGAGCAGGAGCATGAGCACCATGAGCACCGTGAGCACAAGTTATAGCGAGTTTTGCGACAACGACGTTATTCGGGCAGCAACCGACCTGACTCAGCCTGAGGACGCCACCTCCCAGGATCACCTTGCTGCGGAGTGCTCATCTACCGTTGCTCCACCATTCCCCTCCACTGCCATCGGAAAACGAAAGGCACCAGATGATTCCGTGCTGTCCGATGGCCCTTCTACGTCCTACAAAAGGCGGGCGATCTCCACTGGCAGTCCGATCGACATTGATTCTCTCGCGCCACTCGAACTCTCAGGGTCGACTCTGCGCGCCACGACTCCACCACTTTCGAACGACAGAGTGGAGGATTCGTTCGAAGATCGCCACCACCACCATGACGCCGTCGGTCCGGAGCCCCACATCATCATAGTAGGTATCGTTCAGCGCTTTTCCCGTCCCTGAACCTCATCGCGATTGACTCGGACAGGCCCACAACACGAGCGTCAAACAAGCCATGGACGCACGGGGGCTTCCCTGGGGTGTTCAATGGGAGATCGCGCGGCTCATCTCCCTAGAGCATTGCTCGTGGGACGACATATCCATGTCGACGCTCGATGTCCTCAGAACCGAGGGCTTGTCCCCTCCCAATCCAGTCGATCCGGACACCCCCGCTTCCACTCCCGCTGTGCTCAACGCGCAGATCGGTCCATACATCGAGGATCTTCTCAGGTGGAACAGGCACATGTTCGGCAGTCAGGGACAAACCAAGGAGGTCTTGGCAACGGTGCGTTCTCCCGTTCTCCCCGACCCGTCATCCACACGAACTTATGCCCCGCCTGTCCTAGTCACCCTGGCAAGAACTCGACAGGGAGGATCTTGCCTTCAAGCGGCATGGCCCTACAGGCTGCTTGGGTTCCGCACCTGAAGCCGGGGGATTCTACGGCGGCAAGGTGTCCTTTTGCATGCGGATGCAGCTAAAACAGGGAGAGTTCTATGTCACTCTGGAACGCCCTGTACTATGTCACTCCTCGAGGTTTACAAGGTGCTATGGCTCTTCGTGGTTGGTGAAACTCCGGCTACCTGAGGATACTCTTTCAAAGCCGGATGTGCTGGAGAAACTGAGGCGTTTTCTAATCAGGCCATTGGTGCTGAATGGCAGAGTATTTCGATTCTTCTATCTCAACAAGACCAACAAGAACCCTAGTGCGTACCTTATGGCCACAAATGAGTGGTATAATGGAGACTCTTTGCGGCAATCTTCCCCTTTGAATGACCAAGGGATATATTGTTCTTTTCTTGACTTCTTCAGAAAGCATAATGACCTGGAACAAAACCACAAGCAGGTAAGCTGACACTCTTGAACAAATTTGGTTTAGTGCTTATCACATAAGAAGACAATGGCCAAATGGGCAGCAAGAACTACCTTAGGAACCTCCAACTCCGTCCCTGGTTTGATATTAGACCCCAATCAGATTAGGGAAGATGTTGACATTGGTAGGTAACAAAAATTATTGAGAAACAGTATTTTCTCTTATAATGAATCAGTATCCTCAAGTTGTCCTACTAATATAAAGCCTACAAGTGAAATGGTCATGACTGATGGTTGTGGCTTGATTAACCTTCAAGCAATGCATATGCTGCATGAGAAGCTGGACCTTTGGAAAGAGGTCCCAGTTGCCATTCAATGTAGGTTGGCAGGTGCCAAGGTAAGATTTTTCTTATTTATATGATATATTCACTGGGATTTGAAATATTTTCTTAAGGGACTCCTACTTTTGCATCCTAACAGGGAGGAGAATAGCTGGGACTACCCATGTATCTGGTTAAGGCCCTCTCAGATCAAGATCCAGCATACTGAAAGCTATTTGCAAAATCCAGCCCACAGAGTTATAGACACTCTTAGGGCTTCACATACTATGAAAAGCTCACTTCATCTCTCAAAGGAGATTATCATCAATCTCTCTGAGAATGGGGTCTCACCCAATATACTTATTGACCTCTGTTATCAATCCCTAGAGAATGCCATATCTCCACTCCTCCAGTGGGATGGCAAAGATGCTATGCCTCAACTATGGGCTGCTGTAGCTAGACAGGGCAATGTGATGGCAGCTAGGATGGCTCTGGAATCTGCTTGGACTGCAAGAGCAAGAGGTGTTGCTGGTATGCAGCAATATGACCAAGATGAAAGCAATGGAGGTTATGAAGATGATGATGCACTACCTCAGTCAACAGCCTGGTGGGGGGATGATATTAGTGGTTGTCCCTCTTCACTTGAAGAGACTGTTATGACTTTTCTTGACAGTGGCTTTCATCCTGCCACTAATGCAATCCTTGCTGACAGGCTAGATCATGTGGCTAAACATGCTGTCAAACATTGCTTGTCAAAAAATAGGGTGACAGTTCCTATGTCCTGCTCAGCTTTTATTGTTCCAGGTATGTTGCTTTCCTAAAACTATCTTATAAGCTAAGCTATGTTCCAGATCCATTAGGAGTTCTTCAGGATAGAGAGATCCATATTAAATGTTCCCAGAGGAGCCTTCTCAGACCAGATGGTCAGAAATCAGATAGGGTTGTAGGAGATGTATTGGTATGTCTAAGGTTAGCATCCTCAAGGTTAGACTCATAGTATTTAAAGGTAACAAGAAACCCATGCAAGCTTCCAACAGATGTTCAAAAGGTACTATCTTTCTAAGTTAACTTACAGGTCACTTATTCTTATATGTTTAGGTTAAAGCAGTATTCAGGCCAGAGCTTGATGACTATGTCAATGTCATTGTATTCTCTATCAAGGGCTCTAGAAGTCTTGCAAGTATGCTTGGCACTGGTAGGAATTATAACACACCATATCTAGTAGCATGCTTATATACTGTTAAAGGGGATTATGATGGTGATAGAGTGGACTGCATCTGGCAGCCAAGCATTGTTGAACAGTTTAGCAATGCAGATCCCAAGTATATGGAACCCCCCACCAGCCTATGGGACAACTTTGCCATTAAGAATGAAACTGTGGAAGAGTTCTTACAAAGAGTTCCCCCAACCAGTCCCATAGACCACCAGATCAAAGAACTTCAGATGGTGATGATGGGTGGATTAAGTGATCTTCATGTTGTTGGAACATACTCCACCATGCATGACAATGCCATTTATTCCCTGGGCTACTCACATCCTACAACAATCCTTCTTGCATGGATGTAAGTGCTGTGTTGACCGCTGCTTCCCATGGCTGACCTCAATGGCAATGTCTAGCTTCTGCACGGTCCTTGATGGTGCCAAGACTGGCAAGACCGTCTTGCCGGGGAGGTACAAACGGGACCGAGACAGCAAGGAGTATGGGACGCAATTCGTGCCCCAGTGGAAGAGCTTGAAGGACTGCGATTACCAGATCCAACAACATAACTTGCCGCGAGGGCACTTACCACCATTCATCATGGACTTGCTCACGGAAGCCATGGAAAGGGCCCGAGACAAGCAGTATGTACGCATCGCGAAACATTTTGCCGCGTTGCCCAAGGTCAACGTCAAGGACACGGACCTCGTCGCGCCGTGGCAGGATGCCGAGGCGCGAGCGCAGGAGTTGCTGTCGAAGCCAGAGGAACACGTACGCGCCGTCGGACAGGCGCAGATGGACGCGCTAGAGGCGATCAAGACACACGTCGCTCGTGTGAACGTCATGTACAACGACATTTTGGCGGAGACGCGTGCGGGCCCCGGTGCTGCGAGGGTGGGCATGGTCGGCCACAACAGGCGCAAAAGCGACGGCACCGCGTTCACGAATCTTCCCATCGAGTTACGGCAGGATCGGCTGCGGCGCGTGTCGAGGGAGTTCGTCGGGGGCCCGTCGGCCGCTGAGACGTTCGCGTTCAGCCAGGAGGAGGTGGCGAGGTTGCGCGCGTCGTACGCGTATCTGTACGATTGGACGCGTAAATCGATCGGCGGTGGCTCGCGATTCCCGTGGAGCGTCGCTATGCGCGACTTGGGCGCCATCAAACTCCAGAGGCGCAAGGACTTCAAGCCGATCTCGCAGGAATTTTATGAGAAAATGTCGATGCGCAAGCTGTAGGAAGAAGGGGCAATGGGACACGGAGACATATGTCGTTTTTGGGACCTTTGATTTTGTTACCTGATGCATGCAGGCAGGTCTCATAGTTCACACCAGTCTTAGTCGATTTATTATTAGCGTAGGATCTTTGTTGTGTTAGTTGACATTGGTTTGACTCACTTGGAGGTCACCAGCTACACTCTGCACCGTGTCAAAGGCACACTGTCAACCAAGATCATCCGAGTGATAATACCCTCAGCTAGTGACAACATGGCGTAAATGGTCGGCGGAAAAATCCTAGTTGATCTATGCTCGTTTGTCGAGTTTTGCAACCACGTAGGTTCACGAGTGCGGGGGCGCGGATAAAGGCATAAAGACAGCTTGTTGCAAGCGGAGGAGAGGGTGGTACTACACACGCCGACAGACTTTAGCTGCTCACGTCGCTCACACATTCCCATCCACCCTTAAGGTTCTCCTTCCAGAGTGTGACCTTTCCGTCTCCGCAGCTGACGGCGAGCACATTCCCGGCGAGGCTCCACGAGACGCGCCACACGACGTCCGGGAACTTGCCTGGCGAAGCACCCGCACCTGGAGCCGCACTCACGGAGGGGTCGAGCGCAGTCTTGACCCAAGGCGCCGTCGGCGTGTCTTTTGTCCACACCAATACGGTCTTGTCCTGTCAGACCAGCGCGAGCCAGCGTCAGCGAACGAGCCACTCCACACATACGCGCACTCTTGGGAGTAGAAAACCCGAGATAAAAGAAACTCACCTGTGACGCAGTCGCAATGTACGAACGCGGCAGCCCGATGTTCGGTGCCCAGGCGACGTCCCGCACCCAATCGGTGTGGCCCTCCAGCACGTCCTCTTCCACCCAGGCCTGCGTCTCCTCAGAGAACCCCCATATTTTGACGATGTTGTCACATCCAGCGCTCGCAAACCGCTTTACGGGCGGGGAGCGGCCGCCGCCCGTGTTGGATACCGCCAGCAGCGAGCCAGCCCGGGCTGCCGGTGCCCATGATACGGCGTTGCACCCAATGGCGTGGGCCTCGAACACGTCCGCGCCCCACTGGCCATCATCTGGACATTTTCAATTCAGTGTGATTTGGAAGAAAGAGCGGTCTACAGTATCGCACCTTTGAAAGTGAGGACGGAGATCTTGCCGTCCGAAGAGGCGCAGGCAAGGATGGCGCCGAGCTCGTGGGGAGCCCACGACACTGAGTTGACTGGAACAAAAATGTTTCGTGTTTAAAGGAATGGCATGGGTGAATGGGGTTCTGGACGTACCAGACGCAGTGTGTAGCGAGTGCTCCTTGATTTTCGCCCATCCAGCACTGGCTGGCTGCTGCTCCTTCCAAATGATCACCTTTCCGTCGTACGAGCACGATGCGAGAATATGGCCAAATTTTGGGTGCGCCCAGGCGACCTGCCACACGGGGCCAGTGTGTCTTGTTGGTTTAAGTTGAATGAGTGGGGAGCGGGACAAAAGAAAAAAAAGGCGAGCAAAGTATACCCTTTCAGTGTTTGACCTGCGCCGCGCTGGGGCTCGTCATCTACGACATCAAAGACTTTGACGGTACGGTCCGAGGAGCACGTTGCGAGGCGCTTGCCGTAGTAATCCAGCTGCGCGTCGTGCTAAGAGACAATTGTCACTTTCAGTAAGGACAGGTGGATGGGCACAATTGGCGCATACTATCATGTCTTCGTGAGCCGTTTCGATTGGTATTGGGTCTGAGGGTGCCTAGAGAGAATGATATACCATTGTTTCATTTCCAAGAACAATGGACAACGACGATTGACCGACCATGGTGGGGACGCCTTTACAATAAGTAAGAGTGAGTTTAGACTGTGTTAATTTAATCGAATCGACGTGTCCTTAGTGACGTCACAGTGACACATCCGTGACATAGTCACATCAAGTTCAACATTTATTCATTTGTACTGGTATCGCTAGTGGTCCATGTACGTGTGATAGGATGAGATAGTGTGTAATGCAGGGATCGCCGGGCTAATGGTATGACAGCGAAGGTTAGAAACTAGAAACCATGTGCAATGCAAGCAGCGGGGAGACGTGCAAGGGAAAGCGTATACGTCGACTTGACAAAAGAGCGGCGCTGAACACTTCGCCAGGAAACGGACTGCAAAGTGAAGCAGAGCGATAACAGAAGGACGGTGCACGACAAACGTAGCGGATAACAGCTGTGATGCAAGTTCTAGTTGGGCGGAGAGAACGGAATGGTACCGTGTGAGGGGCGACTGTCATAGTCATGGACGAAAAGTTGCGAAGAACAAGTCGATGTGGTGAATACATGCGGTTCGGGAGTGAGCTGTCGTGTCGGTCGAAAGGGACATTGTACATTCATTGACGAGGGCTGATTAGAGGGAGATTGCGGGCTATATTGACAAATAAACAGATGCGTCGAGATTGACTGATGGTGGAGGCCAAGAGGTTATGACTGAGCCTGCAGTCCGCCTTCCTCCATAATATCGATCGCATCTGGGTCGATGCCTGCAGCAATCGCGCGCGCGCGCTGAGCACGGATAAGCGCCTTGAGCGAAGGAAGCTCTTCCGCAAGGTTGACTGTCGTGTTCTCTGGCCACCGCTCAAGAGCCCATGCGCGCACGTACGTGCTTGCCTAGATTCATCAAACTGGGTCAAAGAGGAGTGACAGATATGAGAGAGATGTACCTTCATGAACTTTTTTGCCGCGTACTTCTTGAAGAATGATGGGTGCCGGACTGGCTTCAAGACGTAATTGATCATCAGATTGGCAGTCGGAATGATGGCACTCTCAGGGTAGGACGAGTAGTGTGCCAAGTTTGGTGTCTGGGAGAGGAGAACGTTATTATAACAACGCAACCAACGCGCATCATAGAATGACGCACCCAATCCTCTTTCCCGAGAACAAAGCGAGCTAACCACATCGACGCCGCGGCTAATAAAGACGGCGGTGCAGCGATGAGTCTCCATTCTACACACTCGATCTCCAGGAAATACTTGGCAACAGTACGCGCTTGGACATTGTACTCATCCGCTTTGCTGACTCTACGAAGAAAATTAATTGGATTCGGATAGCCCATGTTCCAGTCGAGCGTCTTTAGGATGTATTTCTCTGCTTGGAGGATCTCGGCTTCTGTGTACGAAGAGTCGGCACAGTAAAGGAAGTTGGTCGCAGAGGGTGCCACGATTTCCTCCACCTTGGCGGCAAGAAACATGCACGTTATGCCAACTAGCTGAAGCTTGGCGAGAGAGACAACACGAGCAGAGAGAAAGCGGTCAATTATGTTCACGGCCAGGTAGAGCGTCTCGGGGAGGAGGCGGAAGCGCGTATGGACTTGGATCAACCAATCGGTAAGTATTCCACGCATCTTCCATGCCAAGTCCTTTTGATTGTCCATGTAGTTCGGGTTAGGCAGAGTCGTTTGCTACAACAAATACCCATCAGTGAATGCGCATCATGGGAACCACAGAGGAACGCACCTCAACAACCTTGAGATAGTCAAATATCTCATTGACATATTCGCTGACCATCATGGGGTCATCGACATCTTCAGCATCCAAGTCTTCCCAGTCTAGGCCGTTAGGATCTGCCTCTGCTTCGCGCTCGATGTCTTGGAGGTGCTTTTGTAACTCCCTCTCCGCAATGTCGGGGATCTGATCTCCTGCCTCAGCCTGTTCCTTGACGTCTTCTTTGGGGTCCTCAGGTGCCTCGGACGACGTCCGTCTCTTCTTGAATACGCGATTCGCCTCGGCCTCCACATCATCTCGTTCTCGTACCTCCTGGATAACTTGGACGGCCGCAGCCTGTCGGGAATTGGCGACCGAAGACGAGGGTTTACGAGAATGTCCATTTACACGGTGCGGAGGAATATGGAGATCAGGAGGGTCGATTGCCATGGCGTCAGCGTGAAGGATTGCCTTTGGCTCAACCTTCGTACGAGTGGAGGTATGATTTGCAGCTGATGAACGAGTAGCTCGTTTGGGGGCAGGTGCATGTTGCGGGGCAGCGACAGCTCCAGAAGCAGCTACTAAGCGAAGGGACTGACGAGACTGAGGTAGACCAGTTGTGGAGGCAGGCTTTGTCTTAATGACCACACCCGCAAATTTGCTTGGGGGAACAGGTGCCGCTGATGCATCCTCTTTTAACTTTGCCTTGTCTGCCGTCACACCGCGGGCTTTTGGCTTGTTGACGGTGACCTCGCCCAATGTAGAACGCTTGCGTTTGCCTTGAGCAGCAAGGTCATCGAGCTGAGCGTCTTTGGCGAGAGGTTTTGTGCGAGTGGACACGGTAGGGGCTGCGAGACGGGTAGGGACACCAGGTTGGGTGGTAAGATTGGACGACGAAGGGGGTTTTGAGCGAGTGACAACACGAGAACGCGGATTTGCATTCGCATTTTCGTCTTTGAAGACAGTTGTCCGTGTCGTTCTTGTTGGACGGCGTGTCTGAAAATCAAGCATTTGTTTAAAATGAAATGGGAGGAGGATAAGAGAAGACGGACAGGTATGTTTGAAGCCATGATGAAGACAGAAAGGTATTAAATAAAGAAGGGAGTCGAGACAAGAGTGGATTGCCAACAGGCTGAGAAGTGAGCGCTTGTGATTGTTTCCGGTTTTGGCGTCAGTGCCCTTCAACCTCAACAAACAAGTACAAATAGCTAAACGCGGTTCGCGTCCTCGCACGTGGACATCTAAGATAAGATAAGATAATTTTGTGTTTGTGTCCGTCAAAATCATGTGAAAATGTCCAGTGGATCTCTTGCTTCTGACCAAAGCAGTCGCCGTCAATTCAATGTCAATGTCATTATATCCTCAATCAAGACCCAAAATAATTGTCCTCCTTTCCGTCTTTTTCCTACTTCGTGGCCGTATCATCACTGGCCCTAGGGATCTTATTCGTGCTCTGACCAGAGTTGGCCTTAGCAAAGACCCAAGTTCGTCTGAGCTAGCTCACGCATTACAGCGGCTCTATGTGGAGGATCCGGACGGGACTAGAAAGTTGCTTGTCCCGTTCCGAAAAAGCATCTCAAAGGTACGCTCAGTCGTCTCTCCTGCCTGCTACTCGCTTCATGGCTCGGCTGCCAGGTTCCTATATATCCCACCCCAGACTCTCTCTTCTTATCGCACAGGCGCCATTTTCCACTCCTCCCACCATCTGCGCAGAATAGGCCCAATGTCAATCGCAATTTCCTTCGCCAACTCCTGGCAATTCTGCGCATCACTTTCCCTTCATATCGCTCACCCGAAGTTGGCATTGTCCTTATCCACAATATCTTCCTTGTTCTACGCACAGTCCTTAGTGTCGGCGTGGCCAAGCTGGATGGTAAGATCGTCAAAGCCCTAGTCCGTAACCACTCTCCCTCTCCATGTTTGGGCGTATTGACCTCAAGATTTAGGTTAGTGCAGATGGTCGTGGGTTTCTCCGCGGCCTCGGGTTGTGGTTCTTGCTAGCAATCCCCAGCACGTACACTAATTCTATGGTGCTGCCCAATAATGCGTTCACCCCTGCGCGTGCTCAGATTTTCATTAGATCCGACATCTCCAATCGCGTCTTTCTCTCCGTCTTCGTACGCGTCTGACCCGCTACACGCATGACCTTTACCTCTCCTCGGACCCTCACTTGCGGTATTACCGCATTTCTGGACAAGGTGGTATCGAAGGTGTCGACCAATATATCACAGCCGACATCGCTAGCTGGGCAGACAGCCTGTCTGGCGTATAGTTCGTCCTTCTTCACCCCTTCCGTCTACGCTACTTACATAGATTATATAGCGGAAATGTCCTCAAGCCCGTCCTCGATCTTATACTGTTTACCTCGCAACTCTCCCACACCCTTGGAGCGAAGGGCACGGTTGCACTTTTTCTCAACTACTATGTCACTGCTCGAATTTTGCGCGCTGTCACACCAGCTTTTGGTAGGCTCGCGGCTGTTGAAGCCCGCCTGGAAGGCGAGTATAGGGCCGGTGTGGGTCGGGTGGGAAGAGAGGCCGAGGAGGTTGCGTAAGTAAAATCATCAATCGATATATGTTCAGGTGCGCTCATGTCACCTCAGGTTTTACGACGGCGGAAAACGCGAGCGAGAAATCCTTTGGAGAGCGTACTTGCGTCTGATCAAGCATGTCAACTCTATCTTCAAGGTATATACCACATCTAGTCCCATCTGTTCCGATTGCATCATTCTTGTAGATTCGCATTGCCTATGAGTGGACCGAGGACTTTGTGATAAAGTATCTCTGGTCAGCCGCCGGCTATTGTCTCATTTCTATCCCTGTCCTCTTCCCACGCCGGCGTTCCATCGGCGTGCAGACAAGCCCACGAGCTGCATTGAAGATCGTCAACGACGCTGTGGCCGACCGTACTGAGAGTGCGCGATCAACACTTCTACCTCTCACCTACTGACTATGACTTCTGCTTGCGACAGATTATATTTCATCCCGTCGCCTGCTTCTTTCCCTTGCTGATGCCGGCGGGCGTCTTATGTACGCCTATAAGGACATACTTGAGCTCGCTGGTCTCACTACACGCCTCTACGTACTTCTATCTTCCCTTCACAACCTTCCTCCACTCCCCCTGTCGTCTCCAGCAGACGGAGGCACTCCGCATATCACCTTAGACAACGTGGACGTGTCCATACCTTCTTCTGGCACGCACGAGGCCCCGCTGGTCAGAGCCTTGAGTCTAAGTCTCTGCGCAGGGGAGCACCTTATGATCACGGGCTCAAACGGCGTCGGCAAATCCGCAGTAGCACGCGTGCTTTCTGGATTGTGGGCTCCAGGAAATGAAGGCAAAGTGCATCGACCGGGCAAGGGAGATGTGTTCGTGGTGCCTCAACGTGCATATATGGTCACCGGTTCTTTACTCGACCAGTACGTGTCACATGCCAGTAAATAATTGTTCTAAAGCTGACTGGTAGTTTGCATAAAGAATAATTTATCCGCATACATATCCGCAGTTTGTACAGTCGGGGCGAACGCAAGAAGAACTAATGGAGATCCTCAAGGCCGTACATCTAGCGTACTTACCCGCAAGAGAGGGTGGCTGGGAGACTCGGAAAGAATGGAGAGATGTATTGAGTGGTGGCGAGAAGCAGCGGGTAAGTGAATCCTACTATGTACTGGGCGTGAGATGCAGACGGTTTACGTGGATCAGATGGCGATGGCGAGGGTGTTTTATCATAAACCTAAGTTTGCTATTCTCGACGGTGAGTTGATGGTCATAATCACTAGGTTCTGCGCGTTTCTGATGACTTGACCGCAGAATGCACGAGCGCTGTGTCAAGTGATGTCGAAGGACAGATGTATGAGCATGCCAAATCCCTTGGTATCACTCTGATTACGATCTCTCTTCGGTGTGTTCCCTTCGTAATCTACTGAAAACGAAATAGTTTCTCATGTGTGTTGCTTATCAGCCCATCATTGGCAAAATACCACACTCAACTCTTAACCCTGCTGGGTGATGGGACAGGAAACTGGACGTTGGCTCGAATTGGTACGGCGGAAGCACGAATGGGAATCGACCGGGAGATTGGGATGTTGGAAAGTAAGTTGAAGGAAGTCGAACGATGGGAACAGCGGGTGAAGGAGCTTGAAGTTCTACTGGGACCAGACGGTGTGTAGATTATTAACTTACTGTAGTGAGCTGTGAGCTGGAATGATGTCATGTCGCTTAACCCGGACCGGACCGGACCGAGCGCACGGGTGATGGATTGCTGACTTTGTTATCGAATGGCCTCTGTTTGCGTCCCAACATGTCTACGAGTGCAGGTGCGAGTCCAAGCGCGAGTGCAACTGCGACCGCGATTAACATTCAACGTGCTATCCAAGATGACACAAAGCCTCGTCGTTCTACAAAAGTATCAGGAAAGCTCAAGGTCCTCCCAGAACAGCCAGAGCCTGGTCCGGTCCCCACAAAACGTGCACTCCTCGCCCCTGCCCAAGGTGGTGAGGGCTCAAATGCCACGGGAGAGAGCGACGACGACGACGGAGATGGAGATGGTGGTCCAGACGAAGACGAGACGGAAGACGTTGACGTCCGTTTCCTTTTTCTTCTCATTCAAGATCCATTTTACTTATGCTGTGCGGACCAAAACCCCCAACCCCATACCCCCTCGGCCATACGCCGCTGGCGACACAAATAGGCGTATAATCAAATCGCGCGGATGCCCGCGGGAACCGCGCGTCGTGATGCTCTCCGTCTCACGAAGAAGAAAGCGAAGTCCCTTCCTCGTGTGACGGCATACGCGACCGCCGGGTAAGTGAATGCTTTCAGCGCGACCAACCCGCTCTTGCTACCTCTCCTCTCCTTATCTGTCCCTGTCTCCTACATTATTGTTTCTCCTTGCTCAGTATGTCGTGCTGACGGACACGTATCTGGATGTTTCTATGCGGTTCTCTTCTGTCTGCCAGGTCATACCGCTTCGGCGACCTCATGAAGTTCTTCAACGCCCGCCGCAGCGCGTATCGCACGAATCCACGTCAGATCAACGATGTCATATATACGACTTACTCGTACGGCCTTCCAGACCCTCCACCCGCGGCTCCCGACGAGCATAGTGTGCCATCAGGCGCGGCCCGGTCCGGAGGTGGTGGGCGTGGGGGTATCGCGCGTGGGTCACGGCGGGGCACGGCGTCCGTCAAGTGGCGCAGCTCGGGGTCAGACGGCGAGACGACTACGGCCACAGCAGTCGAAACACCTGATCGTGCGCAGGTCGAGGCTGGCGCTGCCATGCCTGTACCTCCATCTATACTAGAAACGGCAACCGGCGATCTGCTTGGCGTCCCTGAGCTCGCCGCAGCTGACGAGTTAGCCGCCGCCGCGACGACGACGAAGCGCAAGGGGAGCAAGTGGGACACGGCAGTGACGGGTGATGCTGAGATCTTCTTGTTCTCGTATGGGACCGTGGTTATCTGGGGTATGACGGAGCAGCAGGAAAGGCGTTTTTTATCTTCGTTGTGAGTAATTGGCCATCAACTCTCGTCCTTCCTTTGCCGTCTCGGCCCAGCCGACCACCTGTACAGGAAGCGATTCGAGGTGGAGAAGCTCGGTATGTTCCCTGGATCTCTACACGCTCGCGTTGTCCCTTGAACCAGGGGTTATATTTTCAGCCGCTGAGGACGTCGAAATGGAAGACCTCAACTTTTACTACGCAAATTATAGCAGGATCTACAATGACGTGATCACGTTGCGGAAGGGTTCAAGCTACATGTGAGGGATTTCGCTGCCTCGCCAACGTCGAACGCCATTCAAGTTTACCTCTCAGGACAAAATTGTCGTTATCCCATGCCCTCGCGCAGTCCGTTAAGATTTCTCTCGTTAGCACTTCCTTCTCCTGCCCTTTGCAGGGCGTTCATGCCTCCATCTGATATCACCCTCTGAAAGTTCGAGGACTTGATCTCGGCTACGATAGATGAGACAAAAGAGTATCCTGAGATTATCAGCACGACGGGAAAAATCGGTCTACCCCATAAAGGTCTGTCAGCCTCTCTCACTATTCTCCTCTTTCTCCTCTCCATCGACTTTTTGAGCTGGGTGGCCGTCTATTCTCATGCGTTTCACCCTCAGTGATCATGCGCAAGATGGGAGAAGTGTTCCTCCTACGGGCCAACATCGCGGCTGTCGGCTCTGTGTTGGACGCACCTGAAATATTCTGGGTACGTAGTCCCCTGCGCGATGAGTTTAGATGCGCACTCACTGATGACTTGCCCACCTCCTCTCTGTGTGCCCCCAGTCGTATCCTGACCTGCGACCACTCTACGACGCAGCGCGAAGTTATCTCGAGATTCCTCAGCGCATCAACCTGCTCAACACCCGCGTCGAAGTGTTGCAAGATATGCTGCAACTCCTAAAGGAGTCCGTGTCCAGTCGACATGCCGAACGCCTCGAGCAGATCGTCATCGCACTCATTGCGATAGAAATCGGTACGTTTCTTGTCTAATCCCGCTCCTCCGCCCAGTCCCTGTCCTGACCCCTCCGTGAAGTCCTTGGAATCATTACTATCCTCGTCGACGTGTTTGAGTGATATTGATACCCTGAGCAGATGGACTCCCTTGCATACATTCGCATCTCGTTCTTCTTATTCATGGATTCACGCACTCCATCTACTCTCATGTAACTGCCCGAGATTCGAGGTATACAAAGCTATTTTTACAAGCAAAAAAAAAAACATGGATGAAAGACAGCGTAACTAATCAGCTGGCGCGCTGCTCGCGCGCACTCCCACTCGTCCGTCTAGCACGTTCCCTCCTCTCTGCCCTCTCGCCCTTCTCCGTCGTCTTTTCCTTCGTCGGGCGGAAGCACAAGAACTCGATGCCTGTCCTACGGCGCGTGTCACCCAGAGTGCGCTTGACGCCGTCGAGGTTGCTCTGCAAGTTTTCGTCCCCGGGACGACGCGCGTAAGCCTGCGAGATCTTGGTGTACAGGTCGGAGAGCATCTTTGCGGTGTTGGACGTGACGTAGCGTGAGAGCGTCTGATGCATAAACTCAATCTCCAGCGTGGCCTGTTCGTCGTTCACGATACGATCCAGCCACCCATCGCACCACCACATGCAACCTGTCAGTGGCGGCGAGAACCGAGAAAGAGGGTTTGATGGACTCACGCGAAGCATACCACCCATCCCGAAGCGTTTGACTTGCTTGAAACACCGAAGGGCCTCCTCGACCAAACTCTCGACGAGCGCGTTGAGCGTCCGATCGAGGAGTGGCGGGGCCACTTGGCTGACTTGGGCGTGCACGCCGACGAGGTACATCAGAGTCTCAAACACGTACGGTCGTATCTCTGTACCCCGCGATCAGATTTGATCGATTGTTGTTGTTTTTTTAATTAAGGTCGTTTTTGATAAACCCGCCCCCATCAGTATTCAGCTATTATGCGGAGAGAATGCGGCAGCATGCATGATACGCGCGCGCCACACAGTGGCGCCAGGTAGACATGTATTGTTGCGCGCGTCGTGTGCTTACTCACCTGCTGGCTGTGGGGTCTCGTACCAGTCCATCTCAGGGTCCAGAATCCCGCCGCGAAGCTTGCCAGTCGCGATGGCGACCTTGGGTTTGAGGAATTTATCAAAGAGCGTCTGGTCGAGTTGATCCACGACGGTCATCAGCGTCTGCCAATTAGGATCGTAAGCTTGGCCAAATTGAAAAATGCAGTCCCTTTTACCGCTTTGTCGGTATCGATGGTGACGTTGAATGCAGACTCAAACTGAGCAATCATACTGGGGATGAGCCCTCGCTTAAGGTAGACGAAATTGGAGATGACGAGGAGCGAGCGCGTGTCCTTACAAATGCTCCGTTGTGAGTGTGGGACACAGCTCTTCGAGGGGCTGATATAGCTTACCAAGTCCGACGTGTCGAGCGGTCCCGACGCTTGTAGACTTCCCGTGGTGCCCACATTAACATTGGGAATATTCTCTGCGGCTGTAACAGGAGAGCCTTCCTCCGCCAAAGAAACGAGCCCGTCCAAGAATGCATACGTCGCATCTAAGAACGCTCTTGTGATCTTGACCAAAAATTCGCTGGGCATAGGACGCCTTGCGAGCCGAGAGGAGGTCGACGAAGGCTCTGTACCGCTGGCAAACTTGAAGGCCCACGTGGTCACCTGTCGTTGGAAGAATTGGGTGTGTGACAGATATTCAGTTGTGTACGGCTCCGATGAGGACAACGCCCAATTTTCCAAGTAATGGAACGCATGCGCATCTATAACGATAATTAGAGGAAATGTCTCAAGAAATCACACCCCCGATACGCGCTTGGACATACCCCTGACCCACGCGTGCACCAAGACGTCTTCGAAACCCCATTTCGCGCTGTCCAACAAGCCCCTCAGGCATGAGCTTATTTCCCCCGATATTTCCATGGAGTTGATTTCGTTGACATTATCTTGGATCTCGGTCAGAACCTTCATAAGGTAGTGTGCCGTAGTGAGAGAAGTTGAGTCATCAGGTAACAGTGGCGCGGGGCTTCCCTCTGTCGGCGTTGGTGTCATTACCGCCATGTCCGAGAAGACGAAGAACTCAGAGAGGAGAGATACGTAAAGTTTGATAATGTCGACAGCCATAGTCCGAACTTGTAATGGACTTCGCCGTGAACTGGTCGGGGAAACGTTCTATTTTGCCGTGGCAGAGTACTCAGTAGGCTGTGCACCCAGACGAAATGCGGCGGCATTACCCTCTTGTATTTTCCGTCAAGGAACGCCTTCGCAATCTTCCAAAAGTTCGGAAGGGCCGACATCATTACTTCCGAAACATTCTTCACCAAGTCAAACACGGCGTTCCAAACCTCATGGCCACCAGACTGGGCTGCAAGAAATTAAAGGAAATGAAATGAAACCCATATGAAGGGACTAAGACAATGAAGCATACATAGGACTTGATCCTGCTTTCCCGCTTTCAGTGCGGCAATGCATATTCCTAATTGTGTGGCAAGGAGCGACTGAAGCGCCCCGGGCTCCTGAGAAGGCACCGGGTTCTCGTCTTGCTTGCCTGAACAACTGAATCAGTGATTGAGAAGACTAGGAACTCTACAGGGGACATGCGTTGGACAACAGTAACAGCTGCTTGGTAGGACTTCTTCATCTGATCGAGAATAGACTTGTGCTGGGAATCGAAATATGTCCAAACAGGATCTTCCGGCATGTTGAGTTCCAAGAGAATCCTAAGCCATGTTCAGTTGAGGACCATCGACAACATAAATGGAAAGATGACTCGCTCGATGGTCTTTTCTTGGTCCTCGATAGGGCGCCCATGCTCTCGCAGCCGGTTGACTAGTAGAGTGCGCATTTCGCCCATCGCCTTCTCGACTGTGTCCCACACTTTGTCAAGAATCCGCTTCTGCTGCTGCTCAGCGATAATGGCGTTTTGGCTGTCCTTAGGGGCATTGATGGGGAGTAACTGCCCTGCGCGGGACTCGAACATGAATTTCCCTTTCTTGTAATCCCGTAATGCTGCTTCATATCGGCCCTACATCACAGTCATTGGACAAAGGAGGGCAGAAAAAGAGGGAAGAGCTCACAGCTTCGACGGACTCTATGAGCGAAGCCGGCAGATTGAAGAAGAATTTGGACCGCTCGAATACTCCAAGCGTCGTCCTCAATTTGTGCGCTTTGCTTGCATTCTCGAGAACAGGCAAGAATACCTGGTCGGCTTTCGCCGCCGCCTCTGTGTGCAGTTGTAGGACGCGGTGGAAGATAGCGCATTGTGTCACGTACGTTTTAACTGGTCCCGTAGCGGCCTCGACGCATAGTCACTGGACTCCGAGAGCAGCCCCTCGCGCATTTCAGCGTGCAAAGCTGAAGATGCATGATATGGTCACGTCAAAAAGGGGGGCATTTCTGATGCATTTTTCCTCACCATCCGTAGATGCCTTGACTGCAACGAACTTGTCGAAATTATCTTCAACTAAAACCCGAATCGCCTCCGAGCGTATTTCGATGGAGTTACGCAAGTGAGCAATTCCTGCAGCTAAGTCTTGGTACGTAGCATTCGGGTGGACCGCAGAGAGGAAAGCTTTTGGATCGAAAGACTTGGATGTGATGAGGACAGCAGCACCTATTCATCGTTGCTCAAGTAAGCTACGCATTGCGCTGATCTATGTGGGGTGTGTACGAACGGGATTCCAAGTCCATGTCCTTCACACTGTGCCGATGTGCGGGAACCCCTCAGTTCTTCCACATTATTGAATGACACATGGACGCACCCGACATGTGCACCGAGGCCGAGGGGGTCGCCCTCTCCTTCTACACCACCAGCGGGGCCAGCTAGCTGGCCAGCAAGTGAGTCCTCGTGATCGACATCTTCCCACTTCCTGTAATCAGACGGTCATTCAGATTGAAAACAGTAGCGACCGCGCTGTCGTTATACTCACGTGGGAGCCAACGAGGAGATACTGTACGCCTTGAGCAAAGACGCTTCATCAACGGAGAAATTCAATCGACCCATGACGAGAGAGGTTCGGGTTCAATGCGCGATTCTCAATCCAAAAGTGTCGCGCAACGCGCAACCTTGAACGTTTCTCTTAATCAGAGTTTGACTTGGGGGTTGCCGTAATCCTTAAACCGGACCGTTCGGGCCGCAGCCGCAATACATTCGCCGTTGCACGTGACTGCTGATCATTCCATTGTATTGCGGGCATCTCGGAGTGACATTTCAAGTCGAGTCGTAAGTCGTCATACCCCGGTCGTTTGTTGCTTCCTAGTCCCCATTGCTCTCTAGGGATCCTCGGAGGACACTTCTAATCACCCCCGATGATATACTCGGCCCCCCCCGAAAGCTTGCGGCTGCAGCTCAACTCCCCGTGGGGTGCGGGCACTCGGCCAAATGCGTTAGAGTCAACCAATTGACTTTTTCAACTGACTATTGATTTTCGCCATTTCGATGGCCATCCTGCCCCCCCTCTTTTTCTTCTATCGAACCGCGGAGATTAGGGCACGCATTTCGGCATGCTTTTCTTAACGCGGGGATGCTTTCATATTGACCTTACTCGGTCATGGCCCTCATCTTATCCTCCTGACTCCGACCGGTTGTCCCTGCCAATGTTTACTCTATCGGAAGAATGATGATATGGAAGTCATACGGCTTCTTCTTCTTCGGGAGAGAATATCGCATTTACGAATCCGGATTATAGCTACTGATCTGGTTTGGGCACGGATTTACAGCCTTGAGCCGTCTGGCCTTTGGCCGGACCCCATTGGTCTTGGGCATCGCGTGTTATTAATACGTCCCAATGTGACTACCTTCTATTTCGCAACATTAATAGCATTCCGGTTCGTAAGGTGCGTCCTCTCCTGAGCGGAGTCCTCTTCTGAGTGGGAGTCTTCTCCTGAGCGGAGACCTTCGAGTATCTCCGGTGTAGCGGGGAAGTACACTGGCACCGCTAGACTCAGTGGTGGGCAGGCGCAAAACACGTATTGCGCCTAGGCCCAGAGCAAAACTCAGGTTCGTTCTCGCGCGTAGTTCGGACAACCATATTCGAATCTCTTCCGCTTACAGGAAGCGTTGAGCGGCGAGGTCCTAAGAGAGGCCAGGCACTGACGGCCAACTTCTCGAGCCTTCTCTCCCCCCCTCCCCTGACCGTGCCCGTCGACTAGGTTTACTCCGTGATGTGCCTACTGTAGCGCCCTGTCCTTGTTTGTGTGTTGGGTGAGGATGAATTACCGATTTTGGAACCGGCGTTTTCGTTCTGTAGTGCGGTGGCAACTAAATTCCGGAATATCATGCGGTGTCCGTGATAGTAAAGGGCTGAGGTGAGTCGAGAAGTGTTGCATTTCGGCACTCTTTCCCACTCTAGCCGCCAATCCGCGATTTCCGCGCAGATTTACCACGACAGACTCCACTGAAATCACAAACCTCAGGACGAATCTCCCCCCCCCCCCATCGATTTGCGTTGTATTATGCCGTACAGTTAAACCTGCCCCGAACCTATTAATGTCGATAATTTCCCAAGATGGCCACCACTCTTAATTGCCGACACTCGCCAATATTGCAGTAAGTTATCTGGCACTGCGGGACGGTACCAGAACGCCACCATCCCTCAGCCAAAGATGTCTCTGTAGAGATTACAATACCAGTTATTTCAAGCAGACAGCTTCTCTGCGGGCTTCGAACATTCGAGTACAGTGGCCAGCAAATTTGCGATGAAACACGACCGGGGGCAGTAGTAGAAGCCAACTGCTCGGCACAACATCAGAACCCCAAGAGCTATCTATTTCCTACTACACTACTTTGGGGCATTTTACGGAATCCAGATATCTTGCCCACTTCAAGCACCCCATGTTCCTCCATCATCATGCACATGGCAATCAAGAATGTCGACAGGTAGTTGTCGCCTACAGGTGCTCCGCGATCTCAGTTGTCAACATCATCCCCAGAATGTTTGTTACTTCTCACCCCTGGCACCTCGCCTGACATCGACTCGGGGTGAATCTGATTTCCTGTCCCGCGTATGTCGGAGATCCGTTACCATTGTGCAAAGGCCCAATCTTGGCATTCTCTAAACTACGGACCAAAGGACGGAAAGGAATAGGTGCGTGCCTGAGGAGGTTATACCACTAAAGGTAGCGAGGTCGCGATCTCTCGACTTGAGCCTGTCGGAAGACGAATCAGTCGTATTTTCTGTTTATCTCGAGCTCACCTTTCCCCACCTTCGTCGCACAGCTACTTTTGCACAGTTATCGCGTCTCAAGATGGGATTACTCTGGGATGACATATCGCATAGATAGAGTATGGAGTATTGCAGCAGCACTGTGAGCCCCGTTGCGGCATCGATTGGTGTTTATTCGATCTGCTCCCTGGGACAATGCTATATCAATATCACTAATTTTCTATAAACGTGGTCGAATTTCCAAAGGTAAACTTCGCACCTTGTGACAGTCTGGTGTGTATACTATGGCGTGAATAATGAGGCCCGAACTTTTTGTGATTCCTTCCTGATAGAAGGGATTCAAGTAAGTTAGCAAGTTACATTAATTACAACAGGTCATCGCCCGGACTTTTCCGCACTGCCGAGATATCGCACGTGGGGAATACGGATGTTCCCGATGCACGGCGCGCGGGACCAAACGGTCTGCCCTGTGTTGGACCCTTTCAGACACCGTGACTGACACCGCATGAGCCAGTCCGAGAGGGACGGTACAGCTACCGAGCAGCAAGTCAGTCCTTTCGACCAGGAGGGCTTCCTATAGTGAGTCAACTCCTCGTCTCCGCTTCCGTCCACCTTGTGTCTTACGAGAATTTAGTTCAGTCCTCAACCTTCCACAAACTGCTTCAGCCGAAGAAGTCAGGGAAAGATACAGGTCATTGTCGGTTCTGTTTCACCCGGACAAGCAGCGCGAAGAGAGCACAAAGATCACCGCATCCAAGCGATTCCTTGAGATCCAGAAGGCATATGAAGGTATGTCCGCTGGCCCCTCGCGTCCCCGAGTTCCACCTGACCTCAGTTATGAATTCGGGTTTTAGTGTTATCGGATACATTTTTAAGGTATTGCCACCGTCTATTCCTCCACGTCATTTCTCTGTGACATGACCACAGAACGGTGTACGACATCTATGGTCCGCCCCGCTCCCTTAATTTACAGTTTTCGCCCTTTCCACCCTTTTCCCTCCAGGCTTCGAAGGGACACGGATGACATGGCCTCCAGAACTTCGGTCCAAACCCAGGGACGAGGTGCTATTGTATCCTTCTTGTTATTTGGACCATCCTGATAGTAAAGATAGCTGGTGAAAATACTCAATCGCTCGAAATGGGAACATGAAGCGGCCAAGATGCAGGATTCTGTCCGCTCCCAGGGCCGTCTAATGATCGGCGTCGACGCAAGTTCTCTTTTCAGTGATCGAAGTCACGTAATCTCTGCGTCTCTGCGCGAAAACATCCATGGCTTGAACACGCGACTTCGAGGGATCAGCATCTCCTCGTTTTCTCTAAGACACAGCTTCCAGGTAATTTCTCAGGCCCTCTCGTAGTGCATGGGGGAACCTCACGTGGACTCAGAGAGTGGTCGACGACAAGACAAGAGTCGTGCTGACGACCCGCGCGGTTTCCGGCAGGGTAGGGGAAAGCAACTTGCTCGGCACTGTGAAACATCAGTATTCTCCGCGACTTAATTTCGAGGTTAGCTTCTCGGGTAGTCCCTTGAGTGGATGGATTTGACTGAATCCGGAATCAGGCCACAGTGAGTCTACTTCGGGCGCATGGCGTTATGATGAAGGCTCGCTATCATGGCGAAGAGGGTACTTACATGGTCCAGACTTCGTTATCCCCTTTTTTCCAACCCGCCCTTCCACCGATCACCGTAACACATTCCCGTCGGTTGTTTAAGGACTCTATGACACAGGGGGTTCTCATCTGCCACACTGGAAATCAACCGCACTTCTCGATCAACATCGTCTCGCCCCGCAGGTTTGGAGCTAGAAGCGATTCTTTGGACGCCGATGGGGAAGAATCACAATTAAAACTAGGGTCCTGGACGGGTTTCGGCACCGGTGTGCGGCAATGGTCTTGTGGGGCCACTCTGGCGGGCCTGGGATCAAGCCTGAGAGCAGAATGGGAGTTGGTATTCCCCGAATTGTCAGCTCAAGCATCCCTTGCAATGCAGCTCTCACTCGCTGGCCCAGGCTGGGTAGCCACTGGGGCCTGGGGAGATGAGCAAGCAGGCATCACGACGATGATCGGCCTCAACGCCGCGGGTGTGGAACTAACGTTAAAGTACGTGAGTATGCTTAATTTCCGTGACTTCGGCTGATGAAAGTGAGCACAGTCTTTCCTACCTAGGACAGCGATTAATGCTCCCGATTATGCTTAGCGAAAACCGGGATACCGCGTTGGCCTGTCTGGTCGCTACTCTACCATCTGCTGCATTCATGTTAGCATATCACGTCATCCTGAAGCCCCGTCGGCGTGAGCAGCGAGCGGAGTAAGTCGCTTATCATCAAATTTTCCCACTGTATGTTTTGAATTTCGCCAGGTTCTATCGGCTTGCGCGTAAGGACCTTCTTGAAGAAAGGTCAAACATACATCGCGAAATCGAGGAAACGACATTACTTCTCAGAGAGACGGCCCGGAAACATACAGATGCGGAAAAGAGCAAGGAAGGTATGTCCCCGCGATTGATCGTTCGCGTAGCGGAATTGTGTTAAATTGAGCCAACCACTGGTGTAAAGGTCTGGTTGTTCTAGAAGCTCTATATGGTACAACAGATCCGGATCCCGAGGCCAGAGATCTTGTTGTAGACGTGACAGTCGCGATCCAGGCCCTTGTGCACAAGAGCCAATTGTACATTCCTGGCCATCGCGTGAAGGTATGGTGCGCTCGATTTCGGGCACCGTCACTGGTCTTCTATTTCTGATCATTTCCTCTTTCATATCTTGCCCGTACAGTCGGGCTTACAGGGGTTTTACGACCCTGCGCCTTCGTGCGCCAAGTCGTTACGAATACGTTATACGTTCGGCAGTCGGACGCACTATTGTGAGATCCCTGACTATAAGCCGGTCGTCCTTCCTCTGGGAGGTAAGTAGACACGTCACATGTCCATCCTGATTGTTGATAAGTAATTTCCATCCCGTTGTTGGGGCGACGGGGACTTATTAGACCATCTTGTTAGACCTGTTTTGTAGTGTGGCGTGGATGTTATTGTTTTACCCACAACCCCGCTCATTGTTATTACAATGCTGTTATCCACCGCTTTGTCCTGACCCGTGGTCGGGGGTCGCTGGGGGCTTCTTCATTTTAGCGCACCACCATTCACGGACTGATTGGTACTGTATGGAATGAGGGCCAGAAGGAGAACCTAACCTTCTTTAATACCTCTTGCCAAATCCGGGCCGGTTAAACGTGCAGCTTGCGGAAGAAATAGTGAATTTGATCATGGATACTCTCCGGGAAATGAAGACACGCGGACGCTCGCGGAACAGAAACTGTGGGTAAAGCCGATGATACTGGATGCGCACGGAAGCAAAGTGATGATTTGATTGGGGATAGGGGACATGTGTGGATGGTATTTTTTGTGTGTATGTAATAGGGTGAAGTAATGAATGTAATGAAATCAAATGAAATCAAAATCGATCGGACATCTCTCTCTCGCATCCATCGCCAGTCGGCCCATTGACAACCTGGCATCTTCTCGCTAGCACTAGCAGTGCAGTGGGAGGGGGAGAGAAGAGAGAGGGGATGGTGTAGCGCTCTCCGGACTGAGGTCGCCACATTGGAAACACGTGTTGACGCCCCCCGAACGAGCGACCAGTTACAGTAGTTAACCCACGCTCGAATGGCCGCTGTCAAACTGCATCTCACCGGATCGACGGCTAGACTGTTCGAATATCGTAAGCCCCGTAAAGAGAGCTATTTGCGACTCCTCGGCGCCACTTATTGATTTTGAAAGGCAAGAGGGGTGGGGAGCTGGGAGCTGGGAGAGTTCCTTACCCCATCCGTTAGCTCGACCAGAGCGCGCTTGGCTTGTCTCTATCCAACAACCGGATCGGCCTCAAATTTAATCATGGCTCGATACAGAAACCCTTTTGAAAAGTCAAATATAAGCTTCTTAGGGCCGGAACCTATTTTTTGTCCCTGGCCTGTCCGCTATATGGTCTCGCCCTCGTCGTGCCACCATGTCCGAGTTGTCCCACCCTCTCCATTCCATTCCCCCTTCCCCCCTCTTCTCTAGCACTGTAGCATCAGCTTTCACGACTGTGCCTCGCTCGCCCGCATGCCCCCCAACTACCAGCAGCAGCCGACCCTCCAGAACGCCCGCATACGCACCGCCCAGGATGCGCTGCAGGTCTTCTTCGCCGTCGCGCGCAACGTCCTCACCCTGCTCACGCGCAGGCTCGACGCCGACGAGCGCAAGGCGATTCGCTCAGGCAACGTCTACATTTGGGAGGACCGCAGCGCATCCACGGTGGACAATGGTGGCCTCACCATGGAGCGGTGGTACGCTCGTTGTTGCCCCCCTCCTTCGCTGTCCGCGATTGCACTCATGCGTCCCTCCTCTCCACCGTCAGGACCGACGGAATGTCATGGGGGCCATCGCGCATACGAGAGGTTGGTCTTATCTTTTCCCAACTTGAGCCTCTTCAGCCCACTCAAGTCTTTGTTTCGAATCGCAGGAGTTTCTGTATTATTACCAGAGAGACCCGGCTCAAGAACGTCTCCCGAGCGGTGGAGGGTGCGATCACTTTACCTCCGTACATCACATTGCCTGACACTCGGCCCTCCTCCACTCCCAGGAGAATGAGCTTCCCACTTCAGGACACCGACAAGTTGATTAAACAGACCTATAGCGTCTACGTATTTCTACCTGAGGACAAAGGCCAGGACATCACTCGCAAGTGGCACCTGAGTATGTGGCCAGTCTAGGATACTACTCAACGTCCTGCTGACGTCGAGCCTTTCGTAGCGGCCTATTTCAAGCAGAGCACACTCGACGAGCTAGCGTTAATCGAAGACATCACCGACGTCGGCCGGATCCCAATACCGGAGGGGCTGTTCAAGAGCGCTCGAGCGACCAAGAGCAAGAGAGATGATCCGAGGCGCAGTACCTTGGGAACGCCCACATCAGAGGGCTACCCGTCACCATCCGGCACCGGTGTGCTGTGTACCATATTCCCATCTTCGGGCAACGGGCCACAGACCGCGCACGCGTACACCCAGGATGGTTCTTCGCGGGGCCACCCCGTGGCGCCACCACCACCACCACCAGAGCCCACTACACTATCACGGTCATCCGCCCCACATTTCCGCTCCTCCTCCGTCCTCCCCTCTCCGTCTTTGCAGACGCCACCACCACGGACCGCCCAAGGCTCAGCTGCCCCAGGGAGGCATTCCAGTGCTCGGTTGCCCCCGTCCCTGGTCCCTATAGAAGTTCTCGAATCGTGTTACAACAACACAAGAAGCCCGACTGACCAACGCATGCTCCAGCAGCTGTCCGTCTCTCGCGCGTCGAGCGTCGACCCGGGTAGTCGGTCACCGATTGGCACCGCCGGAAATCCAGGTCGCATGACCCCTTTCAATGGCCTTTGAGCTTTTCCCACACATTTTACTTCACCCATTGGGAGCCCCGCGACCACTCGCGGGGACGCTCGTCGTCACGCGTTTGGTGTCTGCCCTGGGGGCATGACTAACGGCTCGCCATGGTTAGCCAAGATTTCGCCTAGAAGACGATCTCTTTCTACTTTCCAACCCCTCGGTTCCCATGGTGGGGATCATGATATATGAATGCATGTGTGATATGGCCTTCTCTTCGTATTCAATATTTTCTCCTATTTCAAAGAATGATTAAACAAGCCGCAGATTCGCTGTATCTGTTGACGTGTATTGATAGCCCCCCCCCATTACCACCCATCCGCTTTGACTACTTTGGCTAGACAACTTTTGAATTATCTCTTGAGCCTGTTTTGATCATCCCCCCCTGGGCGGGAATTGTCAGTAGTCGCCTTTCGGCTGATGATGTATTTCATACCGCCGCTGAAAGGAACTTCTTTCTTGCGGTTGCACGAAGTCTGTATGATATAATTTGGTCTCTTGAAGGGATATTGCTCGATTCACCTGGAAGACGTCTCAAGCGAAGCGTATCCAGGGACCCGTTTCTCATTCACGGAGGGTCAAAACACGGCGTCATTGCGATGAGATCGATGCGGACGCGCAAGGGGTGCGCGAAACTGAGGGGTCGCGCATCATCTCCGTCGAAAGTATATTTAGTAGGGTAGCATAAGAAGTCCGAACGGGGCGCGGTAGATCAACGAAATATTTTTTACCCTTGTTTGCATAGCCTCCTCGGATGATTGATAGATACTGTACGAAGATCGAGCCCCAAGGGCCGAAAGAAGATAATCAGAACCCGGGGGCGTCATCAATACGGACTAACTGTTTTCTCTCTCTCTCGTTCGGGCGACAAGCGATCCGCGGCCTCGCGGAATCGTCGATCCATATGGC
>Ga0307510_10001008_pt1 | contig 29864 bp, 27 predicted proteins | sample 12_EM_MG_FD_207224 | JGI IMG/M metagenome (GOLD analysis project Ga0307510, IMG submission 207224) | Populus trichocarpa ectomycorrhiza microbial communities from riparian zone in the Pacific Northwest, United States - 12_EM | ecosystem: Host-associated > Plants > Roots > Unclassified | place... | reverse complement strand
TCGGCGAGGGGCGGCGGGGCGAGGTGGCCTTGCTGCACTCGCTCGGCCCGGATGAAAAGGTGCGCATCGCGCTGCGACCGGAAAACATCACCATCGGTCAGCATAACGGCGCCAACATTTTTCCCGCCCGCGTCCTCGACCGCCGTTATCAGGGCACGCAGACCGCCTACGGCATCGAACTGTTCGGCCGTCGGCTGGAAGTCGTCGAACTCGGCACCGCGGCCCGGCATCAGGTGGGTGTCGAGACCCAGGTTTCGCTGCCGAAGGAGAGTTGCTGGGCCTATCGCGACACCGGACCTGTGGCGTTTGAATAGCCGACGATAATCGTCCAAAATGTCGCGGTTGCGAGGAACGCTTGCAGCCGGGCGGACGATCATGGACATTTGAGCCGTACAACAGGGAGAGAGAAATTGAAGGGCTTGAGATTTGCCGGGCTGCTGCTCGCGCTTGCTGCGCTGATCGGACCGGCCCAGGCCGGCCAGAGCGTGAGCCTCATCCTGAACTGGACTCCGGCCGCGGATCATTCGCCGTTCTACTATGCGAAGTCGCAGGGCTGGTACGAGAAGGCCGGGATCGATCTCAGCATTGAGGTCGGCAAGGGATCGGGCGTTTCGTCGCTGAAGGTTGGCTCGGGTGGCGCGCCGTTCGGCATTTCGGATCTCGCGACCATGCTGGTTGCCCGCAGCAAGGGCGCCGATGCGGTCGCGCTGATGAGCATCTATGCCAACACCGGCCAGACCTTCTACTGGCTCAAGAGCTATGGCGTGAACGGCCCGAAGGATTTTGCCGGCCGCAAGATAGGCAACCCGCCCGGCGATGCCTCGCGCGTGATGTGGCCGGCCTTCGCCAAGGCCGCCGGCCTCGCGCCGGACGTAGTCTCCTTTGTCAATGTCGGGCCGACCGCGAAGTCAGCCGCGTTGAAAGGCCGTGTCGTCGAAATCATCAGCGATTTCTACAATTCGCACGACATCAAGCTGAGGGAATTCGGCAGCGATCTGGGGTCGCTCAACTGGAAAGATATCGGCCTCAATTCCTACGGCAATTCACTGATCGTCAACGGTGCCTTCTTCGAAAAGAACCCGAAGCTGACAGAGGATTTCGTTCGTATCACGCAGAAGGCCTATGCCGCCTGCGTCGCCGACTTCGAGCCTTGCCTGAAGGCGCTGCTCGACCAGGTGACCGGCCTCGACCGCGAGGAGCAGCTGCTGCAATGGGGCCGCATCAAGTATCTGATGGCGGACGAATTTACGACGACCAAGGCGCTGGGCTGGATCGACGAGGGGCGGATGCGGAAGGATTACGATCTCGTGCAGACCTATCTCGGTATTGAAAAGCCGTTCGCGGTCGAAACTTCCTTCACCAGCAGGCTGCTCGATCCCGCCGTCAAGATGGATGCCAGCAAGGTTGAGAAGTGAGGTTCAGGCGCCCGTGCTCAATCCCAGGCTCGCATAAATCCGCCGCGCATAAGCGCCGAATTCGTCGGTGGTCTTGATCGGCAAGTCCCGCGGGAACGGCAGTTCGATCGGAAAATACTCGGCCATCCGCGCCGGGCCTGCGGTGAGTACGGCGCAGTGCGACGCGAGGAATACCGCTTCCTGAATGCTGTGCGTCACGAACAGGATGGTCTTGCCGCTTTCGCGCCAGATCTGCAGCATTTCGAGGTTCATCTGTTCGCGGGTCAGCGCGTCGAGCGCGCCGAACGGTTCGTCCATCAGGATCAGCTTTGGATCGTGGATGAAGGCGCGGGCGATTGCGGTGCGCTGCTGCATGCCGCCAGACAATTGCTGCGGATATTTGTCTTCGTAGCCCGCGAGCCCCACCAGGTTGAGCAGATCGCGGGCGCGGCTTCGCGCGGCCTTCATCGGCAGGCCGACGATCTCGGCCGGCAACAGCACGTTGTCCAAAATGGTTCGCCATTTCAGCAGCAGGGCCTGCTGGAATACCATCCCGATATCGCGGGCAGGGTCGAACGGCGTTTTCGAATTGCCGATCCTGATGGTGCCGCCGTCGGCGTCATGCAGGCCGGCCAAAATCTTCAGCACCGTGGTCTTGCCGCAGCCGGAGGGTCCGACCAGCGAAACCAGCTCGCCTTCCCTGACGTCCATGGTGACGTCGGAGACGGCGAGGAATTCCGTGCCCTTGGACCGATAGACCTTGCGGACGTTCTGCAGGCTGATGAAGGGCTCTTCGGCGCTCATGCCAGCCATTTCTGCAGGTTCTCTTTCACAAAGGCGTCGTCGGAAAGATCGGCATGCTCGCGACAGACGCGGTCGATCTGTTGCATCTGGCCGGGGCTGAGCCCCTCGGCGGGATCGAGACACCACAGCCCCTGCATCAATCCCTGCCGCCGCAGGATTTCGTGGCAGCCGGCGATGCAGCCGTGAAAATTATTGGCGACATCGAAGAACGCGCTGTTGCAATCGGTGACGCGGGCATCGAGCGCCAGTAGGTCCGCCGGCAGGCTGTCCTTGCCGCGCGCAGCCTTGCACATCTCGAACTGCCTGATCGCGCTCGCGGTCCACACCGACCAGTGTCCGAGCAGGCCGCCCTTGAAGTATGCGCGAGTGGTGACGCCCTTGTCGCGCAGGTCGAACGGCAGCATCAGATCGAGCAGGATGTGATCGTCATTGCCGGTATAGAGCGCGACGCGGTCGAGCGCACCGGCCGCCGCCACGCCGCGCAGAACGTCGAGCGTCCGGTAGCGGTTGAACGGCGCGATCTTGATGGCGATGACGTTGTCGATGGAAGCGAAGCGGCGCCAGAAATCGGCGCTAAGAATGACGCCGCCGACCGCCGGCTGCAGGTAGAAGCCGACCAGCGGGATTTCTCGCGCCACCGCCTCGCAATGGGCGATGATCTCGTTCTCAGATGCCGATTTCATCGCGGCAACGCTGAGTAGGCCGGCGTGGTAGCCGATGCCGCGCGCTGTTTGCGCTTCCGCAACGGCCTGCCGGGTCGGACCGGCAAGCCCTGCGACCATCGCGACCGGCCGCTTGGTCCATGAAGCCGCGGTCTCCGCCGCCAGCTCCAGGACCGGCCGGTACAGGCCGACCTCGCGGATCGCGAATTGCGTGGTGTGCACGCCAACGGCCAATCCGCCAGAACCGGCATCGAGGTAATAGCGCGTCAGGGCGCGTTGATGCCGGATATCAAGCGCACGGCTGGCGTCGAGTGCGAGCGGATGCGCGGGGAGTACCGTGCCGTCGGCGATCAGCTTCCGAACGTCAGCTTTGATTTCGCTATGGTGCATGGTGGCACTTCCTATCCAAATTCCGGGCCGGCGACAGCGAACGGCGGTTGCGCAGGGGAGACGGTTGCGGAACCGAAGCGCATGCGTTGAAATGGCCGCTCGATGTTCCAGCCCGATGCGACGAGGCCGCTCAAAAATTCTTCCTGAGAATGGACGGCGTCGATCAGCCAGGGGCCGGTCTCCGAGCTGACGATGGCGTCCACCAGCGGGAGCGCCTGATCGGCGCGATCGGCCAGCAGCGGGCCGATATGACGCGCAGTGCGTCCATTGCGGATGAGCGCCATGGCTCGATCATCAGACACGATTCGCGAGCCCGGGCGTGCAGAAAATTCCGACAATAACGTGCTGCGGTCGAATCCCATGGCGCTGCCATCGCGCGCGGCCAAGGCGTCGAGGTTGCCCGCCGACAGCGGCCGAGACGCCCCGGTGCCTTGCGGCTTCGTTAGCCGCAACCGTCGCAATTGTAGCGTCGGCGTGAAGCCGAGCGGCCCGTAGACGGTGGCGCCGGCGGGCGTCGCATCCAGCCAGGTCGTGAGACCACGCCTGGCCGCCACGTTGAGGCAGGCATCGACGAGCTTGGTCGCAATGCCGCGGCGGCGAAAGTCCGCGGTCACGAGCACCATGCTGATCCAGGCGTTGCCCGCCGAATGGGGCAGCAGCGCAGCAGTCGCTACCAGCCGCGCGCCGTCGCGCATGCCGAACACAACGCCCTGGCTCAGGAAGAACCGCCAGTCGGCCTCGTTCTGGTTCCAGCCCGTTTCGGTCGACAGGAGCAGTCCGGCCTGCGCATCGCCGACACCGAGCTCGACGGTGTCGATCGGCTCAGTAGCGGCCATCACGCACCTCGTATTTGGTGGGCTTGCCGAGGCTCGGCATTGATCGCGACACCCAGTCTGCGGTCCAACTGATGAGCTGCTCGGTATCGACGATCGGCAGGCCGAACAGCTTTACTGCCTGCGAGGTATCGGTCAGCCAGGCCGTCGGCTCTTCCTTGCCGACAATAACGGGCGCGCGGCCGAAACGCTGGCCGAATTTTGCAGCGAGATCGCGCACGGCGAGGATCTCGTGGCCGCTGACATTGATCGGCGAGGTCGGCGTATCGCAATGCGGGAGGCACCGCAACGCCTGCGCGGAGGCGTCGCCCTGCCAGATGAAATTGACATGGCCGAGGCTGACGTCGATTGGCTTGCCCTGCAACACCTTGCTGGCGATGTCGTGCAGCACGCCGTAGCGCATGTCGATCGCGTAATTGAGCCGGAACAGGCGTCCGGGCGTCGAATGCTTTTTCGAGAAATACTCGAACATGCGCTCGCGCCCGACGCAGGATTGCGCGTACTCGCCGGGCGGATTGGGCGCCATGTCCTCGTCCGAGCCTTTGCCATCCACCGGCACGAACGGATAGACGCAGCCGGTCGAGAACGCGACGATCCGCGACGTGGAAAACGCCTGCGCGACCAGAGCGGGGACGTGCGAATTCATCGCCCAGGTAAGGGATAGATCGCCCTCGGCGCCGAACTTGCGCCCGGCCATGAACACGATATTCGGAATCTTCGGCAGCGCCTTGATAGCGGTCTCGTCGAGCAGGTCGCAATTGATGGTCTCGACGCCGCGCGCCTGCAGCCAGTCCTTGACGGCGGGATCGCTGAAGCGGGCGACGCCGATCACGCGGCGCTCCGGCACGGCCGCCTTGGCAAGGCCCGCCAACGTCGGCCCCATCTTGCCGGCGACGCCCAGAATCATGATGTCACCGTCGATCTTGCGGAGATCGTCGATCAGCGCCTGGCTCGGGCGGCACAGCAGTTCGTCGAGCGCTGCGATATCCGAAATTGTCTGTGGCAGGCTTTCGCGCGTGAGCAGCATGTTTCTTCCCCGTCTTCTTATTGCAGCCGGATATCACGGACGACGAACATCCGCTCCAACCCGAGCACGAGCCCGTACAGCGCCACGCCCAGCAATGTCAGGAGCACGACGGCCATCACCATCGCCGGCGTGTCGAGCGAGGATTGCACCTGGATCATGAGATAGCCGAGGCCGCGTTCGGAGGCGATGAACTCGCCGACGATGGCGCCGGCCACGGCGAGGATCGCGCCGACCTTCATCCCGGAGAACACGTAGGGCAGCGCGCCGGGAAGTTGGATTTTCCGGAACAGCGTCCAGCGCGAGCCGCGCAGCGATTTTACGAGATCTAGCAGATCCGGTTCCACCTCGCTCAACCCGCGTGCGGTGGTGAGCAAAATCGGAAAGAAGCAGATCGAAAACGCGATCAGGATGTTCGGGAAGATCCCGTAGGAGAACCAGACGATAAACAGGGGCCCGAGCGCCACCTTCGGAATCATGTTCAGCGTCACGAACAGCGGCAGCAGCAACAGGCTGATCAGCGGCGACCAGGTGAACATCACCGCCAGCATGACGCCGACCAGCGCACCGAGGCAGAACCCGCCGAGGATTTCGACCGCCGTCACTGCGAGATTGGAAAGCCAGGCATAGTTGGGCGAGGCCAGCGTCTTGATGGTTGCGAGCGGCGAGGGCAGGATGAATTTCGGCACCTGGAAGGCGTCGACCAGCACCTGCCACAGCACGATCACGGCCAGATGCACGATCAGGATGATCGCGAAAGACCGTGCCGATCCGCCGTCACCGCTGAACACCGTGCACTCCCTTGCTCCCGCGCCCGGTTCCCGGCCGCGTGGCGACAATCTATCGCGGCCTCCCTCACTAATCAACCATCTGGTTGATTATGGCCGTAGCGAATGCATCACCAGATCGACCACGTGCTTGCGGCGGGCCTGCCGGGCGGCCCGGCTCGACAGGTCCTTGCCGAAGATCGCTGACAGGGTCGGTGTGTTCGAAAAGTAGAAATAGCTGAGGCCTGCAATCGAGATGTAGAGGTGTACCGGGTTGATACCCTTGCGGAATATGCCGGCTTTCACGCCCTGGCTGAGAATGGTCGAAACCAGACTGACCAGCGGGGAATGCATCGCCTCCAGCTTGCGCGAGCCGCGCACATGGCGGGCGCCGCCGCGGTTTTCGTCGTTCAGCAGCACGATGAAGTCGGGATGCGCGGCGAGGTGGTCGAAGGAACTTTCGATCAGCTTCTTGATCGCCTGTTCGGGCGGCAATCCCTCGAGGTTGAGGTTGCGCTCCTGGGCGCGGATTTCCTCGTAGACCCATTCCAGCACGGCCAGATACAGCGCGTCCTTGTCGCCGAAATAGTGATAGACGAGCTGCTTGTTGACGCCCGCCCGCGCGGCGATCTCGTCGACCCGGGCCCCGGCAAGCCCGCTGCTGGCGAACTCGCGCCGCGCCGCCGTCAGCAGTTTCCTGCGGGTTGCGGCCGGATCGCGCCGCTGTGGCTTGGTATCGTCAGATCGTTTTTTGGGCATTTCCAACCAAATAGTTGACAAGTCGTCTGGTCCTTGTTGCATTGGTAGCGTCACCGGCGTGCGGCGACAAGATCGGTTGCAAAACGAGGAGGGTTGCCATGAAGGGGTTGCGAATTGCGGGACTGGCGCTTGCGCTGGCCCTACCGGCTGCGCCCTGTGCGGCCGCCGAGGCTGTCAACCTGATCCTGAACTGGACGCCGACGGCGGATCATTCGCCGTTCTATTACGCCAAGGCACAGGGCTGGTACGAAAAGGCCGGCATCGACCTGACCATCGAGGTCGGCAAGGGCTCCGGCGTCTCCTCGCTGAAGGTCGGCTCCGGCGGCTCGCCGTTCGGCATCGCCGATCTCGCGACCATGCTGGTGGCCAAGAGCAAGGGCGCCGACGTGGTGGCGCTGATGAGCATCTACGCCAATACCGGACAGACCTTCTACTGGCTGAAGAGCTACGGCGTGAACGGGCCGAAGGATTTTCCGAATCACAAGATCGGCAACCCGCCGGGCGACGCCTCGCGGGTGATGTGGCCAGCGTTTGCCAAGGCCGCCGGCATCGCGCCTGACTCGGTAAGCTTCGTCAATGTCGGCCCGACCGCCAAGATCGCGGCGCTGAAGGCCCATACGGTGGATATCATCAGCGATTTTTACAACGAGCACGATCTGAAGGCGATCGAGTTCGGCGCCGATCTCGGCTACGTCAACTGGAAGGATATCGGGCTCAATCCTTACGGCAACTCGCTGATCGTCAACGGCGCTTATCTGGAGAAGAACCCGAAGCTGGTCGAGGAATTCGTCAAGATCAGCCAGAAGGCCTATGCCGCCTGCGTCGCCGACGTCGCGCCCTGCCTCAAAGCGCTGCTCGATCAGGCTTCCGGCCACGACAAGGAAAACCAGCAGCGCCAGTGGGAGCGCATCAAGTTCCTGATGACGGACGAATTTACCACGACCAGGGCATTGGGCTGGATCGACGACGAGCGCATGAAGAAGGACTACGAGCTGGTGCAGACCTATCTCGGCATGGAAAAGCCGTTCGACGTGAACACGGCATTTTCGGTCAAGATGCTGGATACGTCAATCAAGATGGATGCCAGCAAGGTGAAGAAATAGGCGTAGGTATCCCAGCCGTCATTGCGAGGAGCGCAAGCGACGAAGCAATCCATTCCTCAGCGAGTGGCGAAATAGATTGCTTCGCTTCGCTTGCAATGACGGGGAGGCGCCGGCCCGCATTAGCCGGTCAATCGTCGTCGCGGCTCCTGCCCAATTCCTGATCGAGCCGTTCGCACAATGTTGCGAGAAGGCGGCGCGTCTTCGTGAACTCCTCGGAACCGATTCCCTTGGCCAGGGCGTTCGCCCATGGCGCCTGTAATCGGCCCGCGGAAGCAAAGGCGTCTTCTCCGCGTTTCGTCAGTGCAACGAGATGCGCGCGGCGATGGTGCGGATTGGGGCGCAACTCGACAAGCCCGTCCTGCCGCATCTCATTGACGATACGCTGAACCCCTTGGCGATTGAGTCCCATGCTCCGCGCCAGCCAGGCCACCGGTTGCAGGCTCGGCGCCAAAGCGATCGCGCCAAGCACCTGCCAGCGTGCGCTGGTGAGGCCGAGATCGGACACCAGGCGGTCGCCGGCCGTGAGCAGGCGCCCGTTGAGCCGGAACACCGCAAGAACCAGATCGGTCAGGGCCTCGCCGCCGGGCGAGTGTCGTTTGCCTGTCATTTGACTATTAGTACCCAAGATGACAATATGTTGTCAAGTTGAACAAATGATATGGAGTGATTCATGCTTGCAGGGCAGCTTGCGACGATTGTCGCCGCCGCGTTCGCCGGGACTGCGTTCTACGTCAACTTCGCCGAGCAGCCGGCGCGGCTCGGTCTCGATGACCGAGCCCTCCTCAAGCAGTGGAAACCAAGCTACGACCGCGGCCTTCAGATGCAGGCGAGTGGCGCAGTGATTTCGGGCGTGCTCGGCCTGATTGCCGCCTGGGCGACCGGGGATTGGAGCTGGATTGTCGGCGCGGTGCTCATTCTTGCCAACTGGCCGTATACGCTGCTTGGCATCATGCCGACCAACAACGCATTGAAGGCGATTGCCGAGGAGGACGCCGGTCCGCAGTCACGCGCGCTGATCGTGAAGTGGGGAGGCCTGCACGCGGTCAGAACGGGTCTCGGGATCGCGGCGACGCTGGCCTATCTGTGGGCGCTTAACTAGCGGGAGGGGCCGCCGTGCCTTGCAGTCCGCCTCACTGCAGCGCCATGCCCGAGGTCGCGATCACCTTCGTCAGCTTCTCGTGATCGGCCTTCATCAGCGCGGTGAGCTCCGTGAGCGGCATCGGCTTGCCCGGGATATTGGCGACCGCGAGCTGGCGCTGCACGTCCGGATTCTGCAGCGCCTTGTTGATGCCGTCGTTGATCTTCGCGACGATGACGTCCGGCGTGCCTGCCTGAACATAGATGCCATACCAGGGCACATAAGTGGCTTCCGGAAATCCCGCTTCCGCAATCGTCGGCACGTCGGGCAGATCGGCGACACGTTTGTCGGTCATGACCGCCAGCGGCTTCACGCTGCCTGCCTTGATGTGCGGCAAGGCAAGTTCGAGCGAGACGATCTCGAAATGCATCAGGTTCGTCATCAAGTCGATCAGGGCCTGCGGCTGGCCCTTGTAGCCGACATTGGTGAGCTTGATGTTCGCGGCCTGAAACAGTTTCTGCGCACTCAGGTCGATCGACGAGCCGGTGCCGGGATTTCCGAAGTTCAATTCGCCCGGCTTCTTGCGCGCGATCTCGACGAATTCCTTGATGGTGCTGGCCGGCATCGACGGATGGACCAGCGCGACGCTTTGATTCCAGACCGCAAGGCCGACGCATCTCAGATCCTTCAGCGCGTCCCAGCCAGCATCCTTGTACAGCGTCGGGTTGACCAGCGCGGCGGGACCAGTGACCAGCCACGTGTAACCGTCGGGTTCGCTGCGCGCGACCGCTGATGTGCCGATATTGCTGTTGCCGCCTGGCCTTGCTTCGATGACGACCGTTTGTTTCCAGTCGCGGCCGACCTGTTCGGTTACGGTGCGCGCGACGATGTCGACGATGCCGCCGGCGGGATAGGGCACGATGACGCGGATCGGGCGGCTAGGGTAATTGCTTTGCGCCTGCGCGGCATTGGCGAGCAGCATCGCCGCAGCCACGGCAAAGCCCAGCACGGTTTTGATCCGGCTCATTCTTCCTTCCCCATATGTTGCGCACCGGTCGAGCGATGCGCCTTTGCCCCTCTGCCGGGGGTATTCAGTCGTTGGCCACCAGCGAACGGATGCTGCGCGCCAGGCCCAGCATGCGTGGCGCGCATTCGCGCTCGATCTGTTCGGCGTTGAAACGAAACGACGGGATACCGCAATTGACGGAAAGGCGGTCGCCCGACGCCGTGCGGTACAGCGGCGCGGCGACTCCAAAGATCTCGCGCCGCCATTCGCCGAGCGAAATCGCAAAGCCGCGCTCCTTGCAAAGCTCGACATCGGGCAGCGTCCGTGCCTGCACATAATCCGCCTCTTCCGGACGCTCGGCCTTTACGTTCGCCACATAGGCGTCGAGCTCTTCCCCGGTGAACAGCGACAGCAGGGCGCGGCCGACGGCGGTCGGCGCCAGCGAACTGGCAAAGCCGACATCCGGCAAATGCGTCACGGCGTCGGTGGTGCGCAGCGTCTCGACATAGATGAAGTCGAGCCCAAACGGCATCGCGATCGAAACCGTGCCGCCGGTGTAGGCAGCGAAATCGCGCATCAGCGGCCGCGCGAGTTGCCGGACTTTCAGCGCCGACAGCACCGGATAGGCGGCAGCCAAAATACCGAGCCCGAGCTGGAAGCGTCCCTTGGCGTCGCGCTTGAGATAGCCGAGTTGCGCCAGCGTGTAGGTCAGCCGCGACACCGTCGGCCGCGACAGGCCGGTATGCAGCGCGAGGTCGGCGTTCGACAGCGAGCCGCTGCGGTTGCGGAACGCCGCCAGCACGTCGAGCCCATGCGCCAGCGTGGTCGCGAAGGAGGGGTCGGCGTGGTCCTCCGGCGGCTTGGCGCTGGAGGAGGGATCGATGGTGGTGAGGGCTGCCATGGTCAAAGATTGGTCAAAATCTGGAACTCTGTCAATATATCGAAATGAATTTGCAGATCGTGTCGATATACGCTTAGGTTCCTTCCAAAAGTGGGAGGCAACATGGATTTCGATCTTTCTGGTCGATCGGAAGCATGGCTGGAGAAGCTGCAGACCTTCTTCGACCACGAAGTGCTGCCGCGCCACCGCGCCTGGCTGGCGCTCGTCGCCAAGGACGAGGCCGCCCCCTTCATGGGCGACCTTCAACGCAAGGCGCGGGCAGCAGGACTGTGGAATCTCGGCCTTCCCGAACTGGCCGATGACGAGCCCGGCACCCGGCTTTCCAATCTCGAATATGCGCCGCTGGCGGAAATCATGGGCCGGCTGTTCTGGGCGCCCGAGGTCTTCAACTGTCAGGCGCCCGACGTGCCGAATATGATCGCGCTGCAGAACTGCGCCACGCCGGAGCAGAAGACGCGCTGGCTGCAGCCGCTGCTGGAAGCGAAAACCCGCTCGGCGTTCGGCCTGACCGAACCCGACGTAGCTTCCTCCGATGCCACTAACATCGCCACCCGCATGGTCCGCGACGGCGACGACTACGTCATCAATGGACGGAAATGGTTCATCACCGGCGCGGCGCATCCAAGATGCAGTTTTCTGATCGTGATGGGCGTGACCGATGCCGGCGCCGACCGCACCAGCCGCCACTCCTGCATCATCGTGCCGATGGATACGCCGGGCGTTCGTCTGGTGCGGCGGCTGCGCTGGATGGGATGTGAGGATCATGTCGCCCCGATCGGCGAGCTTGCCTTCGATAACGTGCGCGTGCCCCGCGCCAACCTGCTCGGCGCTGAGGGCGAAGGTTTCAAGGTCGCGCAAATCCGGCTCGGGCCGGCCCGCATCCATCATTGCATGCGATCGATCGGGCTGTGCGAACTCTTGATCGAACTGATGATGGTGCGCTCGTCGGAGCGTTCCGCCTTCGGCCGCACCGTGATCCAGTACGACACTGTGCAGCGCTGGATCGCCGAATCCCGCGTCGAGCTCGAACAGGCGCGGCTGCTCGCCTATCGCTGCGCATGGCGGCTGGATCAGGCCGGGCACCAAGACGCCTGGCGCGACGTCTCGCTGATCAAGGTCGCGGTGCCTGCCATGCTGCAGCGGATTGCCGACCGCGCCATGCAGGTGTTCGGCGCGATGGGCGGCTCCGACGATACCCCGTCCATCAGGCGCTGGCCTGGGGCCGCCTGCTGCGGATCGGCGACGGCCCCGATGAAGTCCATCTGCGGCAGATCTTTCGCATGGAGCCGATGCCGTCCTGGTCGATTGCAAACTCGCCGTATCTGTCCGCACATCCGTCCTGAGCGGTGGTAAGACGGCAAACGTTTCGTAATTCCTTGAAAGGCGTCTTCGGATGACGATTACCGATCAACCCCGGGCCTCACAGAACGCTTCGATCGACAAGGAGCGGCTACGCCAAAAATATCTCGAGGAGCGCAACAAGCGGCTGCGTCTCGATGGCAACGACCAGTATCTGCGCGTCGCAGGACAGCTCGCGCATTATCTCGACGATCCCTATACGCCGGTCACCCCGCGCGATCCGAAGACCGACCACGTCACCTTCGCTTTCATCGGCGGCGGCTTTGCTGGTCTCGCCACCGCCGCGCGGTTGTCGGAGGCCGGTATTAAGGATGTCCGCATCATCGAGAAGGGCGGCGACTTCGGCGGCACCTGGTATTGGAACCGGTATCCGGGCGCGCAATGCGATACGGCGTCGATGGTCTACATGCCGCTGCTCGAAGAAACCGGCCACATGCCGTCGGAGAAATATGCGCATGCGCCGGAAATCCTCGCCCACTGCCAGCGCATCGGCAAGCAATATGGCCTCTACGAACACGCGCTGTTTCACACCGAGGTCGTAAGCCTCGATTGGGACGAGGCCAAATCGCGCTGGACCATCCGCACCACGCGCGGCGATGCCTTCACCGCGCAGTTCGTCGGCATGGGCACCGGGCCGCTGCATGTGCCGAAGCTGCCCGGCATCGAAGGCATCGAGTCCTTCAAGGGGCATTCGTTCCACACCAGCCGCTGGGATTACGATTACACTGGCGGTAGCCCGTCGGGCGCTCTGATGGAGAAGTTGAAGGACAAGCGCGTCGGCATCATCGGCACCGGCGCCACTTCCGTGCAGTGCGTGCCGTATCTCGCGCGTGCCTGCAAGGAACTCTATGTCTTCCAGCGCACGCCGTCGTCCGTCGATATCAGAGCCAACGCGCCGATCGATCCGGAATGGTTTGCAAGCGTAGCGACATCAGGCTGGCAACAGCGCTGGCTGGAGAATTTTACGGCCAACCAGGCCGGCGGCTCCGCGGAAGAAGATCTGGTGCAGGACGGCTGGACTGATTTGTCGCGGCGCATTCGCGCTAAGATCATGGATTTGCCGCGCGAGCAGCGCATCCCGCCAAACATGCTGGCGGCGTTCGAGGATTCCGATTTCGAGAAGATGGAGGAAATCCGCGCCCGGGTCGATGCGATCGTCGGCGATCGCGAGACGGCCGCGAAGCTGAAAGCCTGGTATCGCCAGCTCTGCAAGCGGCCGTGCTTTCATGACGCCTATCTGCAGGCCTTCAACACGCCGGGCACGCATCTGGTCGATACCGACGGCAAGGGCGTCGAGCGGATCACCGAAAACGGCATCGTCGTCGCAGGCAAGGAATACCAGCTCGACTGCATCATGTATGCGTCCGGCTTCGAGGTCGGCACCGAATACAAGCGGCGCGCCGGCTTCGATCTGACCGGCCGTGGCGGCGTCAGGCTGTCGGATCACTGGGCTTCGGGCATGCGCACCAAGCACGGCATCCACGTCCATGGCTTTCCGAACGCGTTCTTCGTGCAGCCGACGCAGGGCGCCAACCTTATCTCCAACGTACCGCATAACCTGACCGAGTCTGCGAAGACGATTGCGCTGATGGTGCGGCATGCACAAGCGAACGGTTGCAAGGAGATCGAAGTGACAAAAGAGGCTGAGGATCGCTGGGTCGAACTGCTGCTGACCGGCGCCGGCCGCATGATCGGCTCGCCCGACTGCACGCCCGGCTACTACAATAATGAAGGGCGCGAGCCGGGTCCGGCGGCCAAGCTCAATGTCGGGCACCCGGCGGGACCCATGGCCTACTTCAAATATATCGACGCCTGGCGCGGCAGCGGCCAGTTCGAGGGGCTGCAGTTCCGCTGACGTCGTTTCCGATTTTTGTTTGCGCAAGGGAGTACAAAACAATGAGCCAACCAGCCACCACGGAAACCCCCAGGGAATCCCCGAAGGAGGCCACCGCTTCCGTCATCGCGCAGCATGCGGCGACGCTGAAGGCGCTGCCGTTCTCTGACGTCAGGGATTTCGATGACGCGGCGCGCGGCTTCCTCGGCAGCGTGGAGAACGCGAAGACCACCTCGCCGCAGGGCAGGACGGTCTGGAGCCTGGAGCCCTACGGCTTCCTCTCCGCCGAACAGGCGCCGCCGACCGTCGACCCCAGCCTGTGGCGGCAATCGCGGCTCAACATGCATCACGGCCTGTTCGAGGTGATGCCGGGCGTCTATCAGGTGCGCGGCCTCGACATCGCCAACATGACGCTGATCGAGGGCGAGCGCGGCGTCATCGTGGTGGATACGCTGACCTCGATCGAAGGCGCGCGGGCCGCGATGGAGCTCTACTTCCAGCACCGTGGCAAGCGTCCGGTCAGCGCCGTCATCTTCACCCACACCCATACCGACCATTGGGGCGGCGCGCGCGGCGTGCTCGACGACGAGACGCTGGCCGGCGGCAAAGTGCCGATCATCGCGCCCAATCTGTTCATGGAGCACGCTGTCTCCGAGAACATCATCGCCGGGCCGGCGATGCTGCGCCGGGCGATGTATCAGTTCGGGCCGCTGCTGGCGAAGGGCGTACGCGGGCAGGTCGATTGCGGGCTCGGCAAGACCATGGCGGCTGGCGCAGTTGCGCTGCTGCGCCCGACCGACCTCATCATCGCAACCGGCGACATCAGAACCATCGACGGCGTGGAATTCGAATTCCAGATGGCGCCGAACAGTGAAGCGCCGGCGGAAATGCATTTCTTCATCCCGCGCTACAAGCTGTTAAACCTTGCGGAGAACTGCACGCATAATTTCCACAACCTGCTGCCATTCCGCGGCGCCGATGTGCGCGACGCGCTGGCGTGGTCAAAATATCTCGGCGAAGCCCTGCAGATGTGGGGCGGCAAGGCGGACGCGATGTGCGGCCAGCATCATTGGCCGGTGTGGGGGCATGAACGGATCGACACCATGATCCGCCAGCAGCGCGATCTCTATAAATTTGCGCATGACCAGACCATCCGCCTGATGAATCACGGCCTGACGGCTGCCGAAATCGCGGAAACCATCCGCTTGCCGGCGAGCCTCGAAGGCGCCTGGCACGGCCGCGGCTATTACGGCCACATCAGGCACAATGTGAAAGCGATCTACCAAAAATATCTCGGCTGGTACGACGCCAATCCGGTCAACCTCGATCCGCTGCCGCCGGTGGAATCAGGCAAGAAATATGTTGAGTATATGGGTGGCGCCGATGCGATCCTGGCGCGCGCGGCCAAGGATTTTGCCAAGGGCGAGTTCCGCTTCGTGGCGCAGGCCGTGAGCCATCTGGTCTTCGCCGAGCCCGACAACCAGGCGGCGCGCGCGATGCTCGCCGATACGTTCGAGCAGCTCGGCTACGCCTCGGAGAGTTCGACCTGGCGCAACGCCTATTTGTTCGGTGCGCAGGAGTTGCGACAGGGCATGCCGAAGGTGCCGCCGCGCTCGACGATGCCGCGCGAAACGCTGGCGGCGCTGCGCACCGAGCAGCTATGGGACGTGCTCGGCGTGCGCCTCAACGGCCCCAAGGCCGAAGGCAAGCATATCGTACTGAACTGGAATTTCACCGACACTGGTGAGACGTTCATCCTCAATCTGGAGAATTGCGCGCTGACCTATGCAGCCGGCGCGCCAGCGTCCGATGCCGACGCCGGCTTTGCGCTGCCGCGCGGCGTGCTCGACGAAGTGATTGCCAAGCTGACGACGTTCCCGGAAGCGGTCGCCTCCGGCAAGATCAAGGTCGTCGGCGATCCGATGCGGCTCGCGGAGTTGATGACTCTGATGGACGAATTCCCGCGGATGTTCGAGATCGTCGAGCCGAAACGAACGGCGGTGAGCTGAGTGTAGGGTGGGCAAAGCGAAGCGTGCCCACCATTGTTTCGCGTCGCGGATAGATGGTGGGCACGGCGCAAGTGCGCCTTTGCCCACCCTACGGTCGCGCAATGACGGCGACCTTTGTCACGCTACTCCGCGCTGCTGACCAGCTTGATCCGCGGCTCGGCTTTTTCCATCAGGCTGCGATAGGCGGCGAGATAATCGAGCGCCATGCGACGCGCAGTGAAGCGGGCTTCGAACTGCTTGCGGATGGCGGCCCGGTCCAGCGCGACAAGGCGGTCGACCACGGCAACGGCGCTGGTCTCGTCTTCCACGACGAAGCCGGTGAGACCGGGGTCGATGATCTCAGGGACAGACCCGCGGTTATAGGCAAGCACGGGCGTGCCGCAGGCCATGGCTTCGATCATCACGAGGCCGAACGGCTCCGGCCAGTCGATCGGCACCAGCAGGCCGAACGCGCCGCTGAGGAAATCGGATTTCTCGCGGTCGCCGATCTCGCCGATAAATTCGACCAGCGGATTGGCCTTGATCAGCGGGGAGATCAACTCATCGTAATAGTCCTGGTCGGCGCGATCGACTTTGGCCGCGATCTTGAGCGGAATGCCGCATCTTGTGGCGATCCGGATGGCGCGATCCACGCCCTTTTCCGGCGCGATCCGCCCGAGCACGGCGAGATAGGACGGCTGCACCGGCTGCGGCGTTAGCAAATTCTCCGGCAGCCCGTGGTGAATGGTACGCACCCAATTGGCCTGCGGCACCGGCCGACGCTGCGCGTTGGAGATCGAGATCACCGGAACCTTGGAGAAAGTGTTGAATACCGGCTGATGCTCCGGCAGGTCGAGCCTGCCATGCAGGGTGGTCAGGAACGGCGTCGGCTGCCGGTAGAACAGCGAAAATGGATAGTAATCGAGATGAAAGTGCAGAAAATCGAACTCTTCATCATCGCATTTCTGCCGCACGCGCTCCAGCATCACCATATGCAGTGCATTGGGATCCCGCACCGAGCCGTCGAGGCGCAGGGCTTTCGGCCATGTTGCATCGAGTTTCGCTGAGGTCCGTGAATCGCCGCTGGCGAACAGCGTGACGTCGTGCCCCAATGCCACAAGTTCCTCTGTCAGCCAGTGCACCACCCGCTCGGTGCCGCCGTACAATTTGGGGGGTACAGCCTCCGTCAGCGGGGCGACCTGCGCGATGCGCATATTTGCGTCTCCTGTTTGGAATGTTGGTTGAACAAAGCCCTCAGCCCTTGATCGACACCGGCGTGCCAGTAGCGGGAACGTTCCCGCATCTGCGAAGTTCCTTAGATCAGCACATCTTGCTTCCTCCACACGGCTGTCTTGCTGATGCCATCTGACACGAACAGATTTAAGGCCGTCTCGATGCTGCAAAATTGTTGCGTGGTGATGGCCACGCGCACGGAAACCCGAAGCGGCATTCTTCACGTCATCGTGTGCGATACGCGGTAGGGATTCTCGTTCACTCTCAACAGGTTTGCGGAACTCATGGACAATCTCTCAGGCTATGTGCGGCATCCGTTTTCATTCGTTCTGCGTTATATGCGCCGACGACGTGCGGCTCATGTGATCATTGTGTCTGCTGTTGTGGCAGCAGTTGCCTGCTCGGTGGGCACGCAGTACGGCGTGAAGAACCTGGTCGACAGCCTGACAGCCGGTTCGTCGCACGCCAACGGCGTATGGCTGGCATTCGGTTTTCTCATGATGCTGATTGCGGCAGACAATCTCTTGTGGCGGGTCGCGAGCTGGACAGCGAGCTTCACCTTCGTCGGCGTCACCGGCGATCTCCGCCGCGATATGTTCCGCCATCTGACCGGTCACGCCCCCAGCTATTTCTCCGATCGCCTGCCGGGCATGCTGACCAGCCGTATCACCGCGACGTCCAACGCGGTGTTCACCGTTGAGAACATGTTCGTCTGGAACGTGCTGCCGCCGTGTATCGCGACCGTTTCGGCGATTCTCCTGATCGGAACCGTCAGCCTGGCGATGTCCGCGGGGCTGATCGTGATCGCGGGTATCATGTTGATGGCGATGTTCCGCCTCGCTGCGGCGGGCAAGCCGCTGCATGACGAATTTGCCGACAAGGCGGCTGCGGTGGACGGCGAGATGGTCGACGTGATCAGCAACCTGCCGCTGGTCCGCGCCTTCTGCGGCCTGAGCTACGAACATGACCGCTTTGACGCGACCGTCGAGCGGGAACTCGACGCCCGGGGCCGCAGCCTGCGCTATCTCGAGAAGCTTCGGCTGCTTCACGCCGTCGTGACAATCATACTGACCATCGCGCTGTTAGCGTGGGCCATCACGCTCTGGCAGCAGGGCGCCGCGTCTACCGGCGACGTGGTGCTGGTTTGCACGCTCGGGCTTTCGATCCTGAGCGCGACGCGCGACCTTGCGGTGGCGCTGGTCGACGTCACCCAGCACATTGCCCGCCTGACCGAAGCGGTCGCGACGCTGTTGCTGCCGCACGAATTGAAGGATCATCCCGAGGCCGAGCCGCTGATCCGCAGCGGCGCCGCCGTCGCTTTCAACAACGTCTCGTTCCACTATCCGGGCGGCGCGCAGGTGTTCGAAAAATTCTCCTTGCGCATTCAGCCGGGACAACGGGTCGGGCTGGTCGGGCATTCCGGCGGCGGAAAATCCAGTTTGTTTGCGTTGCTGCAGCGGTTCTACGATCTCCAGCGCGGCAGCGTCACCATCGATGGTCAGGATATTTCGCGGGTGACGCAGCAAAGCCTGCGCGAGGCGATCTCGGTGGTGCCGCAGGACATCTCGCTGTTCCACCGCTCGATCATGGAGAACATCCGCTATGGACGGCCGAACGCGACCGATGACGAGGTGCTGCGCGCGGCGATCGCGGCGCGCTGCGATTTCATCGAGAACCTCCCTGAGGGCATGGATACCATGGTCGGCGATCGCGGTATCAAGGTCTCCGGCGGCCAGCGGCAGCGCATCGCCATCGCGCGCGCCTTCCTGAAGGACGCGCCGATCCTGTTGTTGGATGAAGCGACCGCGGCGCTCGACAGCGATTCCGAGGAGGCGATTCGAGAGGCCTTGTCACGGCTGATGCGCGGGCGCACGGTGATTGCGATCGCCCATCGTCTCGCCACCTTGCGCAATTTCGACCGCGTGGTGGTGTTGCAGGGCGGACGGATCATCGAGGACGGTCCGCCGGATATCCTCGTGCAGGGAAGGGGCCCTTACCGCGAATTGGTCGCGCGCGAAATGGGCCGGCTCGCCAGTCATGCGGCATGATCCGCGGCAGTAGCGTTTGCGTCCCGATGCGTCCATCGCAACGCAAGAAAATCGCTTGAGGTCCAAATGACGGCGGAAGTCACTCAACTCATCACCATTGAGGCCGCCGAACACGTGGCGGAATCGCCGTTCTACATTCCGATGACGGGCCCCGCGACGCGGCAGCGCCGCTCGCTCAAGCACGACGACACCTTTATCGTGCTGGACAGCCACGGTGATATCGGCGCCTCCGCCGGCGGGCCCGATGGCCTGTTCAACGCCGATACGCGTTATCTGGCGCGGCTGGAGATGGTGCTCGATGAAGTCCAGCCGCTGTTGCTCGGCTCCAATCTGCGCGACGACAATTCGGCGCTGACCGTCGATCTCACCAATTCCGACGTGTACCGCAACGGCAGGCTGGCGTTGCAGAAGGATACGCTGCACATCGTGCGCTCGATTTTCCTGTGGCGCGGTACGGCCTACCAGCGCATCGCTCTGCAAAATCACGGCGACCGGCCGGCGAGCTTTGACCTGACGCTGCTGTTCGACAATGACTTCGCCGATTTGTTCGAGGTGCGCGGCGAACGCCGGCCGCGCCGGGGCGTGGGCTCCAGCCGGTTGCTTGGCCCCGCCGACGTCGTGCTCGAATATAGCGGGCTCGACGGTCAGGTCCGCATTACCGCCCTGCATTTCGAGCCGCGGCCGACACGGCTCGCCACCCATTCGGCGACCTTTCATTTCGACCTGGAGCCGAAGGAAGCGACCGCATTGTTCGTCGCGGTATCCTGCAACAAGCCGATCATGCAGAAGCCGGTGCCGTTCTTCCGTGGCCTGTTGGCGCACCGCCGCGAGATGCGGCGCTCGACATCAGGCGCGGCCAGCATCGAGACGTCGAACGATATCTTCAACGAGGTGCTGTGCCAGGCAATGGCCGACCTCAACATGCTGATGACGGAAACGCCGCAGGGGCGATACCCCTATGCGGGCATTCCCTGGTATTCGACCACGTTCGGCCGCGACGGATTGATCACCGCGCTGCAAATGTTGTGGATCGATCCGCGCATTGCCCAGGGCGTGCTGCGACGGCTGGCCTTCTTCCAGGCCAAGACCACAGACCCGCTCGCCGATGCCGAACCCGGCAAGATCCTGCACGAGATGCGTGGTGGCGAGATGGCCGCGCTGCGCGAGGTGCCGTTCGCGCAGTATTACGGCAGCGTAGATTCCACTTCGCTGTTCGTCCTGCTGGCCGGCCTTTATGTCGAACGCACCGGCGACGAGGCGACGCTGGCCGAGTTGTGGCCGGCGATCGAAGCGGCGCTGCAATGGATCGACGGGCCCGGCGATCCCGACAAGGACGGGTTTGTCGAGTATCAGCGCGCCACCGAGCAGGGGCTTGCCAACCAGGGCTGGAAGGATTCCTTCGACGCGATCTTCCATGCCGACGGACAACTCGCCGAAGGCTATATCGCGCTGGCGGAGGTTCAGGGCTATGTCTTTGCCGGCAAGCGGCTGGCGGCGGGCTGCGCCCGGCGCCTGGGATTGATCGATCGGGCGGCGCAGCTCGAATCCGCGGCGCTGCTGCTGGCCGAGCGCTTCGAGGAGGCGTTCTGGTGCGAGGAACTCGGCACCTATGCACTGGCGCTCGACGGCGCCAAGCGGCCGTGCAAGGTGCGAACGTCGAATGCCGGCCAGCTTCTTTTCACCGGCATCGTCCGAACCGATCGTGCCCGGCGGGTCGCGGCCGACCTGATGAGCCACAAATTCTTTTCAGGATGGGGCATCCGCACCGTTGCGAGCGGCGAAGCCCGTTATAACCCGATGTCCTATCACGATGGATCGATCTGGCCGCACGACAATGCATTGATCGCGCTCGGCTTCGCACGCTACGGCCTGAAGCATTCGGTGGCGCATCTGTTCAAGGGTCTGTTCGATGCCGCCAGCTACATGGACCTGCGGCGGCTGCCAGAATTGTTCTGCGGATTCCGGCGCGAGAGGCGGCGCGGACCGGTGCTCTATCCCGTCGCCTGCGCGCCGCAGGCCTGGGCCAGCGCGACGCCGTTCAGCCTGCTGGAAGCAGCCCTCGGTCTCGAATTCGATGCCGCGCGCGGCGAGATCCGTCTGCGCGATCCGCATTTGCCGGAATTCCTCAACGAGGTGCTGTTACGCGATCTGCAGCTCGGGCCTTCCAGCGTCGACTTAAGGGTGCGCCGCCACGGCGATGAAGTATCGCTCGAGGTGGTGCGAACCCGCGGCCAGATTCAGGTGTCGATCGTATTGGCGCATTGAGGGGCCATGCGCGGCTCATTCATTTAAAAGTCCGGAGGCCACATGCGCATAGGCATACTTATCCTGTTTCTGATCGCTGGATTAGCCGGCGGCCCGGCGGCTTCAGCGGCGGATGACACCGGCGCGACACAGGGTAGCCGATCCGCAGCGCCTGACGCTGCAAAGGAACCTGTACCCCCGGCGTCGGTTACCGTGATTGGCGCCCGGGATGCCCATGGCATTCTGGGCCGCGAGGTTCGCAGTGCGGCGAACGAAGACATGGGGCGCATCGTCGATGCGATCGTGGACCGCGAGGGCAATGTGCGCGCTGCGGTGATCGATTTCGGCGGTTTCCTTGGCGTCGGCAGCCGGAAGATCGTTGTCGAATGGAGCGCGCTGCGTTTCGGCGGCGTCTCCAGCAAGCGTGACAGCATCACGCTCGAACTGACCAAGGCGCAGGTCTCGGCGGCGCCCGAATACAAGGAGGACGCGCCGGTCATCGTGCTTGGTGCGGCCGGTCGTCTGCAGCCGTGGGACTTCGATAAGTAAGCACAATCCGGAAAATCGGGTACCGGGTTTCATCGGGACGAACGCGAAGCGTTTGCCCGGAGATCACACTAAAAAATGAGGAGCAGCAGCCTGGTCGCCCGTCCATCCCCATCGTTCAATCGGATTGACGACGGTCGCCACGGGCGATCCGCCGGGCAAGGCAATGTCGTGCCGCTGCCGCCCGCGCCTGGCGGCAAGCAAAAACCTTCGCGCGAAAGCCAGCGCGGCCTCGACTGGTTCATCTTCTTTCTCGCCGACGTTCAGACCGGCTTCGGTCCGTTCATTGCGGTCTATCTGACCACGCAGAAGTGGACGCAGGTCGAGATCGGCTTCGTGCTGTCGATCGGCGGCATCATCGGCCTGCTCGGACAGATGCCGGGCGGCGCCATCGTCGATGCCGCGCGTTCCGAGCGGCTGGTGGCGGGCCTGGCGGTTGCTGCCATCGGCTGCGCCGCGCTGGCCTATGCGTTATGGCCGATCTTTCCGGTGGTGACGGCGGCCGCCATTCTGCATGCGCTGGCGAGCTGCGTGTTGGGTCCGGCGATTGCGGCGATCAGTCTTGGCCTGGTCGGACCGCTCGCGATGGGGGAGCGGCTTGGGCGCAACGCCCGCTTCGCCTCGCTCGGCAACGGCTCGGCGGCGGCGCTGATGGGCGCGACCGGTTACTTGGTGTCGAACCAGGCGGTGTTTATCGTGACCTTCATGCTCGCGATCCCGACATTGCTGGCGCTCTCCCGGATTCGCGAGAAAGAGATCGACGTCGCTCAAAGCCATGGCGCCGTCGTGCGCGATGTTCCCGACAAGGAAGCCACCAGCGTATTCCATCTGTTGCGCCAGCGCCCGCTGCTGATCTTTGCCGGCGGCGTGCTGTTGTTCCAGCTCGCGAACGCCGCCATGCTGCCGCTGATGGCCGGCGTCGTTACCACGCGGTCGAGCCAATGGGCGCCGGTGCTGATTGCGTTCTGCATCATCGTCCCGCAGGCCATCGTCGCGCTGGCTTCGCCCTCGGTCGGCCGTAAGGCGCAGGTGTGGGGCAGGCGGCCGCTGCTGCTGCTGGCGTTCGCCGCACTGGCGATCCGCGGCCTGCTGTTTGCGGTGGTGAGCGATCCCTATCTTCTGGTCGCGGTGCAGGTGTTCGACGGCATCACCGCGGCGGTGCTCAGCGTGATGATCCCGCTGATCGTGGCCGACGTCGCCTTCGGCAGCGGCCACTTCAATCTGGCGCAAGGCATCGTCGGAACCGCGACCGGCATCGGTGCGTCATTGAGCACGGTGCTGGCGGGCTATATCAGCGACACCTTTGGCAGCAGCATCGCGTTCACGGGACTGGCCGGGATCGCAGCGTTGGGCCTGACAGTTATCTGGCTGTTCATGCCGGAGACCCGGCGGGTTGAGTGAGCGTGAGGCGCGCCGTCAGTAGCGCCGCGAGGGCCAGCGACGCGCCGACGCCGGCGACGCAGGCGGTCCATCCAAAGTGGTCGAACAACAGGCCCAGCACGGCGCTGCCGACGAGGCCTCCGAGGAAATAGCAGGCAAGGTAGGTGCCGCTGGCAATGCCGCGGTTGTCGCTGGCGTTCTGCCCGACAAAGCCGGTGGCGCAGGCCTGTGCGAAGAACGTGCCGGCGCCGACCAGCACCATGCCCGCCAACACCTCCAATAGATGCGAGGACAGCATCAGCGGCAGGCCCAGAGCGGCGACCGCAAGCGCGCCCCAGATCGCCGGCCGCGTACCGAAGCGCGCCGCGGCCCTGCCGGCGAACAGCGTCGTGACTACGGATGGCGCGAACACGAAATAGACCAGGCCGAGATCCATCCGCCCGAGCGAGAGCGGCGCGCGCACCAGCACGAAATTGACGAAGGTGAAGGTGCCGATAAAGGCAAACAGGATGCAGAAGCCGATGGCGAAGGCCGAGCGCAGCGCCGGGTTGCGCCAATGCGCGATCGTGGCAGCTAACGGCGACCGTGCCGTGGGCATCGCATGCATCGGCTTGACGCGCTGGATGGTGAAGTAGACCAGCATAGCGCCGGCGAGATTGAGCAGCGCGAAGAAGTAGAAGTTCGAGGCCAGCCCGAGCGTATCGACCACTGCGGCCGACACCAGCCGTCCGACCAGATTGCTGGCGACGTTGCCGGTGATATAGGCGGCGAACGCACCGCCCGCATCCATCGAACTGCATTGCTCGCCGAGATAGGCCAGCGTCAGCGCAAACGCCGAGGCCATGCACAGGCCCTGCGCAATGCGCAGGAGCGTGAACACGGTCAGATCGGGGGCGCTCGCCAGCAGCGTGGTGGGGATCGCGAGCAGCACCAGGCTTGCGAGAATGCCGAACCGGCGGTCGATGTGTGGGCTCAGGAAACCGACCACGAGCCCCGCGACCGCCATGCCCATGGTGCTCGCATTGACCGCAAAGCCCATCGCGGCGGGGGTTACGTTGTAATGACGGGTCAGCGAGGGAAGGATCGCCTGGGTGGCGAACAGATCGACCACGGTCAGGAATGCCGTGAGGCCGATGACGAGGGATCGCAGCCGCACGCCGGGTGAATGACCCTCCATTTCCATCGCTTGCGATTTCATTGGCGCGGAGATGTCGGTCATGGCGTTTCTCAATGTTGGTCTTGAGAAAGAAGGATGTGACGCCTGGGCGTGTGGGGCGACACGTGAAACCCCAGGGCATCACATCCGGCAACGAGGCGTCGGGTGGCGCTCGTTGCAGCTCCTTACATGTTGTGGTCGTGCGGATCCTTGCGGACGTCGCCGACATAGAGAATGACGGTCTCCTTACCGAGGTTCTTCCACCAGTGCGAGGTACCGGCGACTTCCGGCCTGATCTCTCCGGCTTTGTGCACGATCGGCTCGGCGCAGTTGCTGGCATATTCGACGATCTCGCCCTGCTGGACGAAGATCAGCGCGGGACGATCGTCATGGCTGTGCCAGGGCACGATGCCGCCGGGTTCGATCGTCAGCTTGCGGAAGCGCAGCTCGCGATCCCTGATGTTCGCTGGCTGCTTCTCGAGGTTGATCGCGCCAAGCGTCACGTCGGTGACGCCGACCGGCTTGGTGTCGACCATCGGGCGGACGTTGGGCTGCATCTTGCCGGCCGGGCATTCGCCCGCAATGGCGGTCGAGGTGGCGGCGACCGAACCTGCAATCATTCCGGCGAGTGCAAGACCTTGCCAGATGGCGCGTGAAGCGACGTTGGATTTGGACATGTCGTGGTCTCCTCTGTTTCTGTCTTTGAGATTCGCCTTGGCCGAAAATGATCTGGCCGGCTACGTCATCACCATCGAGGAAACCGCTCGGAAGAGGAAATGCCGGTTGGCTTTTGACTCCATAGCGCCGCGCTATGTGGCTAGCCGTGGCCGAGCATGTGCTTGATGTCGGAGGAGAACGTCGGATAGGCGTAGACATTTTCCCGGATCTGGCTCGCGGTGATACCAAAGCGCATCGCCAGTCCGAAGATATTCACCAGCTCCTGGCCGGCATGCCCGACAAAATGAGCACCGAGAATGCGGTCGGTCGATCGATCGACGATCACCTTCGACCATGCCACCGTTTCGGCATAGGTTTTCGCGGAGAACCAGTCGAGCATGTCATTGGTGTGAACGTCGATGGCAAAACCCTTTTGCCTGGCGGTGGCCTCCGTCAGACCGACGGAGGCGAGCGGCGGCACCGTGTAGACGGAGGTCGCCATGCTGGCGTAGTCCGGGCTGTACTTCGGGCCTTCGACGATGTTGCGGCCGACGATGTCGCCCTCATAGGTCGCGATCGGCGACAATTGCGGCGAGGTTGGCACCGCGTCGCCGCAGACATAGACGTTGGGGTTGGAGGTCGAGCGCAGATGGCGGTCGAGCGCGACGCGGCCATTGGCGTGCTCGACCTGGCCCGCGGCAAGATCCAGCGTATCGACATTGGCGACGCGCCCCGCGCCGTTGACGACGCGTTCTGCCTCGGCCGTGTGCTCGGCGCCCTCGTGCGCGAAGTGGATGCGCAGGCGGCCATTCGCCTTTTCAATTCGCTTGACGCTAACCGCGGTCCTGACCCGGATGCCGATGCGCTCGCTCTCGGCCCGCAGGCGCGCGACCGCATCTGCGTCCATGGCCGGCAACAGCTGCGGCAACGCTTCGAGAATAGTGACTGTGGCGCCAGCGCGGGCATAGACATGGCCGAATTCCAGCGCGATCACGCCGCCGCCGACGAAAATCACCGAGGCGGGTAGTTCCCGTTCGCTCAGCATCTCGTCAGAAGTGATCATCAGTTCGGCTCCCGGAATCGGCAGCGGCCGCGGCTTCGATCCCGTCGCAATCACGATATGTCCAGCTTCGAGTTCACGGTCTCCGACGCGGATGGTCTTCGGACCAGTGAATACCGCACGGCCCTTGATGACCTCGACGTCGCGCTTGGCCATGGAGCGGGCGAGGTTGGCCGGGATGTCCTTGATCATGTCCTTCTCGCGGTCGATCAGCGCCGCCCAGTCGAGCTTCGGCTTGCCGACGGCGATATGATGAATGGATGCCCGCTCGATTTCATGCAGGGCATGGCCGGCGGCGACCAGCACCTTCTTTGGCGTGCAGCCCCGGTTCGGACAGGTGCCGCCGAGAAGATCGGCCTCGATCATGGCGACCGACATTCCGGCGCGCCGGACCGGGCCGGTCACGCTGATGCCGGCGTTGCCGCCACCCAGAATGACCACGTCGAATTTCTCCACTGTCATCGAACTTGCTCCTCCATTGGCCGGCGGGCGCTTATACGATCAGGCCGCGCGGGAGCGGCCTGATGACGTTACGTAGCTCGGGCTGAAGCCGTTACTTCGTCGTGATGGTCGAGGTGATCGATCCGACCACCTTGGTCGCCATCTCGAACTGGGCGGTGCGATCCCTGATGTTGTGGCGCTTCGCGATCCATCCGAAATCGGTCCACACCGCCCAGACATCGCCATTGTCATCCTGCGTGAGCAGAAGCCGGACCGGCCAGTCGAGGCCGGCGTTCGGGTTCGAGGTGATGAACTGCGTCCCGAGCGGCGGATTACCGAACACCAATAGCGTCGAGGGCCGCAGCTTGATGCCGGCGTCGGCCGCGAGCTTCGACTGGTCGATCTCCATGAAGAACTTGATGCCCTTACTGGCGATATCGGCCTTGATGCGGGTGATCGCTTCCGCCATCGGTACCGCGCTCTTGATGCGAACGATACCGTCGTCGCTGTCGGCGCGTGCGGCGGGGACGGCGGAAAGGATTAGCAAGGCGAGCAGCAGCGAGGTGCAGAAATTGGCAAGGCGGTTCGTCAAATGAGCTGTCATGGGAAATCTCCTGGCGGTGGGCGCATGCCTCCGCATGCCTTAGCGGACAGGATGAGGGCCCGGCCGGCCAATATGAAATGCGAACTCGCTCTCAATTCGATAGCAGCCGGCTATCGGGTCGGTTCGATACGCGGCGGCTATCAAACCGATTGGGCAACGGCATTTCAAAGGCGGAGCAATCCCGTCTCAGATGGTCCCAGCGCCCGATTGGCGGGCGTCATTTGTCATTCATCCTGAGGACCCCCCATGACCACACTGTCCAAGACCCTCATTGCCGCCACTGCTTTTGCGGCGATTGCAACTTCGGCCTTCTCGCAGGCTCCCATGGAATTCAAGTCGGGCATGGCCCACGTCTATGTCGGAGGAAAAATGTCCGGCATAACCATCGCTCCCGGCGAGAAGAATCATGAGGCGATGATGAAGAACGCCACCAAGGTGCCGAACAACACCGTGTTCTTCATGAACAATGGCCAGCTCTATTCGACCTCGGGTATGCTTGACCCGACCGGCAATTTCTATCTGCCCTGAGCTTTATGTGCTGAAGCGGTTGGGCCGCCCTTGCGGGGCGGCCCGGACCGGAAAATAATGCTGATATGCCGGAGCACGCCATGACGACAACGCTATCATCAGCCGATGCCGAACGCCTCAAGCAGGCGTTCCAGCAATGCCGTGACATGGAAGGCTCGTTACGCGAGCAGCTCGAGGCCTACGCCGCGGCGGGGCGGGAGATCTTTCCGGCCTATGGCGAGGCGGTCGACCGGCTGGTGGTGCGCCTCAATGAGAACGGCGGCGGCGAAAACGCGCCGCGGCCGGGCGAGGTGATGCCGCCGTTCCTGCTGCCGGATGAGACCGGCCGGCTGGTCAGCCTGAAATCACTGATCGACCGCGGCCCGGTTGCGGTGATGTTTTATCGCGGTCATTGGTGCCCTTATTGCCGGCTGAACGTGCGAGCGGTGATCCAGGCCCAGGACCGGATCAAGGCCTTGGGCGCGCAAACGGTTGCGATCATGCCGGAGACGCAAGCCTATGCCGAGAAATTCAAGTCCGAGGCGGAAGCGCCGTTTCCGGTACTGACCGATCTCGACAATGGCTACGCGCTGTCGCTCAACCTTGCGATCTGGCTCGGCAGCGAAATCCAGCGGCTGCTGTCATACCAGGACATGGCGAGCTTCCAGGGCAATGACGGCTGGGTGTTGCCGATCCCGGCGACCTTCGTGGTCGGCCGCGATGGATTGGTCAAGGCCCGCTTCGTCGATCCGGATTTCCGCAAGCGCATGGAAATCGATGACCTGATCGCCGCGCTGAAGAGCGCGAGCGAAGAACGGTAACGCTTCTCTTAGACGCCAGACGACTTGCCAATGAATTGCTGCCAGTCGGCGCCGCGCAGCATTCGCATCACGGCGGATGCCACCGCCGTCCGTTCACGCCCGGCGACGCCGTAGAGGTTTATGGTGCGACGCGCATCCAGCCCTTCGACGGCGGTACGTTTAAGCGTCGGCGGGATCGAGGCGGTATCAGGCACCACGGCGACGCCGATATCGGCCTCCAGCAGCTCGATCAAATCGCGTTCAGAAGCGATTTCATGGCTACGATCCACATCAAGCCCATGTTCGCGAAGCGAAGCGTTCACCCGCGCCGCGTGCTCGCAGTAGTTCCGCGACAGCAATTGTTCGGCGCGAAGATCGACGAAGTCGATTTTATCGCGGGCCGCCAGCGGGTGGTTCTTGTTGACGACGAGCTGAAAGTTTTCCGTGAACAGCGGCCACGTATCGAGCCGTTCCCATTCTTCGCTGATTTCAGCGGCAATGCCGAGCTCGGCTTCGCCCTTCTTGAGAAACTCCGCGACTTCGCGGGCGTTGCCGCGCAGAAAACGAAACTCCAGCCGGTTGAACAGCCGCTTGATCTGGTCGAGATGCGGAATCAACAGCGCCAGGTCGACGGAATGGGTCAGCGCGACCCGGAGCGCGCCGACTTCGCCGCTCTTGAAGGACGAGGCAAGTTCGCGCGCGCCGGTCGCCGCCTCGTAGCATTGCTTGAGCAGCGGATGCATGCGCTGGCCGAGCTCGGTCAACTGCGCGGCGGGCCGCTCGCGGCGAAACAGGTCGCCGCCGAGTTCTGCCTCCAGCTGTTTGATGGCCCGCGTCAGCGACGGTTGCGTGACATTGCACTCGTCGGCGGCGCGCGTGAAGTTGAGCACACGCGCAACCGCGAGGAAGTAGCGAACCTGATGCATCTCCATGGCCGTGCCCCGTCTGTCTCGATCGCACCGTAACCGATCGCGCCCGGCGATGACACCATAACCGTCATAGCGCGGGCCTATGGTTTTGGAAGCCAAACGGCATTTCCTCAAATGAAGACGGCCGGGCAGGGTGGGGCGGAGATGGTCAGCGTAAAGCGCTGAATCCCCAGACGAAAGGACGGCCATGAATATCCAGCTTAAAACGCAAGGTGTGGCGGCTCTACGGCCGTTGACCGGCAAGGTCTCGCTTGTCACGGGTTCGACCAGCGGCATCGGGCTGGGGATTGCCCGCGCGCTGGCGCAAGCCGGCTCAGCGGTCGTGCTGAACGACCTTGGCGCCACGGCCGAGATCGC
>Ga0307510_10001007_pt1 | contig 29876 bp, 26 predicted proteins | sample 12_EM_MG_FD_207224 | JGI IMG/M metagenome (GOLD analysis project Ga0307510, IMG submission 207224) | Populus trichocarpa ectomycorrhiza microbial communities from riparian zone in the Pacific Northwest, United States - 12_EM | ecosystem: Host-associated > Plants > Roots > Unclassified | place... | reverse complement strand
GTATTCGCGAGCAGGCTCGCTCCCACATCAGATCACCTGCGCCGCTTGCCTTTGGTGGGTATCCCCCCGAAGCTATACGCCTTCAGGAGAGCCCGATGAACCTTGTTGAACTGACCGAACGCCTGCACGCCATTCGCGACCGCAATGACTGGCGGCAATTTCACAGCCCGAAAAATCTGGCCATGGCGGCCAGTGTCGAGATGTCTGAACTGGTGGAAATCTTCCAGTGGCTGACGGAAGACCAGTCGCGCCAGTTGCCGGCGGACAAACTCGCCCACGCCGGGCAGGAAGTCGGCGATATCGTGCTGTATCTGTTGCTGCTGTGCAGCGAATTGGGGTTGGACATGAATGAAGTGGTGCGCGCCAAGCTCGCCGACAGCGAACGGCGGTTCAGCTGATGAGCGACCGGCATTTCGATCAGTTGGCGACGCGGTTCGCCGAAAAAATCTATGGCGGCGCCAAAGGCGCGATTCGCCTCGCGGTGTTGCAGGCCGATCTTATCGAGGCATTGCCGGGTCGTCCGTTGCGGGTGCTCGACATTGGCGGCGGCCTTGGCCACATGTCGCTGTGGCTGGCTGAACGCGGTCACGATGTGACCTTCACCGAGCCGGCCGCACCGATGCTCGAAGGCGCGCGCCAGCGTTTCGCTGAAGCCGGGCAAACCGCGACGTTCATTCAGGCGCCATGGCAGGAACTGCTCGGGCAACTTACTGAACCGTACGATCTGGTGATCTGCCACGCCGTGCTGGAATGGCTCGCCGAACCCCACGCGATCCTGCCGGTGCTGCATCAGTTGACCAAGTCTGGTGGCTGGTTGTCGCTGGCGTTCTACAACCGTGATGCGCTGATCTACCGCAACCTGCTCAAAGGCCATTTCAAGAAAATGCGCAAGAACAGCATGGCCGGGGAAAAGCAGAGCCTGACCCCGCAACAACCGCTGGACCCACGGGAATTGGCAACGCAACTCGACGGCCTGTGGCAGGTCGAAACCCAGAGCGGGATTCGCGTTTTCCACGACTACATGCCGGTGGAGTTCCAGGCCCGCGCCGAACTCGCGGATTTGCTCGAGATGGAACTCGCTCACCGCCGTCACCCAAGCTTCGCCGGGCTTGGGCGCTACTTGCACTGGATCTGCCGGCCGATCTGATCGGAGCGCGACATGAAAGCTCAATCCGGGTTATTGCTGATCTGTCTGGGGTTGGCTGCCTGCCAAAGCAGCAACCCGTACGTGGCGCAATCGCGGCCCTTGCCGCCTGCACCGCCCCAGGCCGCCGCCACCTTCGACCGCAGCGCGTACCCGGCGCCGCCGCGTGACTACGGACGCTATCGCAGTTGGGCCTGGCTCAATGGGCAATTGCCGCCGGGTACGGCGTGGGCCGATTCGGCGCAAGTGGCCGAGGCGGTGAGCAATGCCCTCGATCAGAGCGGTTTGCGCCCGCTGCACGACAAGCGCCCGGCCGACTTGTTGGTCAGCGCCAATCTGCGTTTGGAAACCCGCTTGCGTCAGGTCCAGGACGACTACGGTTATTACGGCGGCGGATACGGCGGCTATGATCGATATGGTCGCGGTTATGGCATGTACAACACGGTGCCGATCGTACGCACGTATTCCGAGCAAGTCGTGGTGGTGCAAGTCGATCTGTTCGATGCCGGCACGGGGCAACCGGTGTGGAGCGCCAGTGCTGAAACCGCGAACAAGGGCAGCGAAATCGATCGCACCGATTCGATCCGCGAGGCTGTGGAAAAGGCCATGTCGGCGTATCCTCCCGGTTAGCTTCCTGCCAATCAGAAGCTGCCGCAGGTTCATGTCTTCAACCGGAGAAAAACCATGTTCCGCCGTCTCGTTCTACTGGCCATGGCCGCGCTGCTCACCGCCTGCGCCGCCAACCAGGTCAATCACGACTTCGATGCCAGCCGCGACTTTGCCGCCTATCGCAGCTGGAGCTGGAAAGACCCCGCCCTGCAATATCGCCCCGATGATCCGCGAATCAAAAGCGACCTGACCGAACAGCGCATCCGCCAGGCAGTCGCCGACCAACTCGATCAGCGTGGCTTGCGCCCGGCGGCTGCGGGCGTCAAGGGTGACTTGAGTGTGCAGACCTACTTGATCGTCGAGGATCGTCAGCAGCAAGTAACAACCAACTACGGCGGCGGTTGGGGTGGCCCGTGGAACGGCTACTGGGGCGCACCGATGTACAACGAAACGCGCAACATCACCTACAAGGTCGCGACCATCCAGATCGACCTGCTCGACGGCAAGGACGGCAAACTGGTGTGGCGCGGCAGTGATGAGCAGATGCTCGCCAGCAAGCCTAATCCGCAGGATCGCAGCAATGCCATCCGCGAGACGGTCGGGCGGATTCTGGCCAACTATCCACCGCGCTGAATCCGTTCAGGAAAAGCGGGAGCTCTTGAGCTCCCATTTTTTGCCCTGCGACGAACCCCTGTAGGAGCTGCCGAAGGCTGCGATCTTTTGATTTTGCTTTTTAGAGGCCAAGATCAAAAGATCGCAGCCTGCGGCAGCTCCTACCGGGGATTGCGCGTCTACACTCAGTTGCACCAATGGAGCTAGCGGCAAAGGAGTGCGCCATGTCGCCTCGTTCGCGATTCAACAGCCCGGCCCGGCAGCGCGGGGCGATTGGCTTGATGGCGGCGGCCACCCTCAGTCTGGCGGTGGTGATGCTGCTGTTGGTGGTCGACACCGGCCGCCTGTACATGGAACAACGCAAATTGCAGCGCGTGGTCGACAACGCCGCCCTCGAAGCCGTCAGCCGTGGCGGTAATTGCCTGCCGGGCCTGAGCGCCGCCAGTTATGCCGGGCAGAGCGCCGTGCGCAATGGCTACCTCGTCGATGCCAGCAACACCCTCGCCACCACGTGCGGCACCTTGGTGACGGCCGCCACCGGCCTGCGCACGTTCGCAGTGGATGCCACGCAAGCGGCAGCGGTCAAAGTCGTCGCCAGTCGCACGGTGACCAGCAGTTTTGCCGGTGGCGTACAGGCCTTGTTCAGCGGCACACCGGTCAGTCTCAATACCACGCTCAATGCCTCGGCGGTGGCCGCCAAACCGCAGCCGACGGTGGCCCAGTTGAATATTCGCAGCACCCTGGCCAGCATCGATACGGCGCAGTCGAACATCCTCAATCCACTGTTTTCCGGATTATTGGGCGGTAACGTCAATCTCACGGCTCTGGGCTGGGATGGCCTGCTGAACACCGACATCAACTTGCTCAAATACCTTGATCAACTGGCGATAAATCTCAACGTCGCGGCCGGCAATTACACGCAGTTGCTCAACACCCAGGCGACCGTGACGCAACTGATTCAGGCGGCGGCGACGGTGGTGCAGCTCAATGGCGCGACCGCCCAGGTGATCACTGCACTGGGCCAATTGCAGGTCGCGGCAATCAATGCCGCGCCGGTCAAACTCGGCGACATCCTGCAACTGCAGACTGGCACCACGGCGGCAGGGCTGGACGCCAATCTGCAACTGCTGCAACTGATTCAGGGCGTGGTGCAACTGGCCAACAGCAAGAGTGCGGTGGCGGCGACATTGCCGATCAGCGTGCTCGGGCTGGCGAATGTCACGGTGCGGGTGAAAGTGATCGAACCGCCGCAGTTTTCTGCGATTGGCGATCCGGCGCGGGCCAAGGTCAACCCGACCGGGGCGGACCGGATTTATGTGCGTACGGCGCAGGTGCGCACATTGGTGTCAGTCAGTCTGCCGGTGCTCAGCGGCGTCACCGGGCTGACCAATGCCGTGCTGGGGCTGGTCGGTGGCTTGACCCCGACCCTCAATGCACTACTGAGTCTGAATCTGGTCAGTACGCTCAATTCAGTCCTGTGTCTGTTGGGCGCCGGTTGTGAGCAACTTGATCCACAATTGCTGCCATCACCGCAAATCGACATCAGTCTGGATGCCGGTGGCGCCAAGAGTTATGTCACCGATTACAGCTGTCCGACGGGCACCACCGGCACCAAGAGCCTGACCGCGCATACCATCACGTCCATCGCTGATTTGAAACTCGGCAAGATCGATCCGACCAATGCCTTCTCTTCGGCGGCCGAACCCACGGTGGCGCCCTTGGCGCTGATCGATCTGGGGATCGTCACCTGTCACAAAATCCTGCTGCTCGGCACCTGTGATCCTGCCCCCCATGTCCCTTTCGGCGCGGGAGGCATCGGCATCATGCTCGACACCAGCGTCGCGCAAAACACTCAGGATCTGGTCTTCTCCAGCGCCACGCCATTCGCCACCCCGGCCAACCTCAAATTGCCCCCAAGCATTCAGTCAGCCGCACCCACCAACAACATCGTCGGCAGCTTGTCGAACACCCTCGCCGGCATCAACCTGATCGTCTACAAACCCCAGGGCAGTAATCCATTGGGTGCCGTTGTTACCGGCGTTGCCTCGTTGATCAGTGATGTCACCAGCAAGTTACTGCCAGTGGTGACCAATCTGGTCAGCCCATTGCTCGACCCGCTGCTGAACAACCTGCTCAAAGGTCTGGGCATCAATCTGATGGACGTCGACGTCGGCGCCAACATGACCTGCGGCCAGACCGGCAAGGCCTATCTGGTGATCTAGGCGTCCACGGCAACCGGCAATTCGATGCAGAACCGTGCGCCCTCCACCGAGTTGCGCACGCTCAACCGGCCACCCATGTTGTCGATGATGCCGTAGCTCACAGACAATCCCAGACCGGTGCCGACGCCGATCGGTTTGGTGGTGAAAAACGGCTCGAAGATCCGCTCCAGCAAGCGTGGATCGATACCGCCACCGTTGTCCTCGACCCACAGCCGCACGCACTGTTCATCGCGTTCGGCATAGATTGAGATCCACGGTTTGAAGCTTGAGTCCTTCTCGCGTTTGCTCAGTAACGCATCCCGCGCGTTGACCATCAGATTGATCAACACCTGTTCAAGCTGATCGACGTAGCCGCGCACCTGGACCTCGAACCCGGTCTCGCTGATGCGCAAATCCACGCCTTTGCCGCGCATGCCCTCGGCCAGCAGCGACAGCGTGCCTTCAATGGCCGAGGCGGGGTTGAACAGTTGCTGCTCGATCTCCGAGCGCCGGCCGAATACGCGCATGTGATCGACCACTTTCGCCGCACGCTGCACCTGCGCGTCGATGCGGTTGAGTTTGTCGGTCAGGTAGTCGACCTGCACATCGCCGTTGCCCAGACGCTTGAGCACGTTGACGATGGCCATGCGCATGACGTTCAGCGGCTGATTGATTTCATGGGCCAGGCCGGTGGCCATTTCGCCAAGGGTGGCCATTTTCGCGCTTTGCGTGAGTTGCTGCTGCGAGCGGCGCACCTCGGTGTTGTCGCGGCCCACCGCTTGCACTTCGATCAATTGGCCGTGTTCATCGAATACACCGCGATCGGACCAGACCCACCAGGCGTGTTCGCGGCCGGGCAGTTGCAGGCTGATTTCTGCGGTGCTCACCGGCTGTTCCGCCGTCAGTGATCCGAGACGCTGGACGAATGCGGCGCGTTGTTCCTCGGACATCCAACTGCCCAGATCGACCCCCGGCAGTTCCTCCGGCGTGCATTCCAGATACCTCGCCAGCGGCCGGTTGCCAAAGGTCAGAATCAGGTCCGGGCGATAACGACAGATCATCGCTGGCGAGTCCTCCACCAGAATCCGATAGCGCTCTTCGCTCTTTTTCACCTGCTCGGCCGCCAGGGTCGCCTCGGTGACGTCCAGCCACAGACCAACTGCTTCCACGGGCAGGCCCAGGTCATTGCGCAGCAACTTGGCTTCATCGAGCAGCCAGTGATATTCACCGTGACGATCGCGCAGCCGATAACGCGCGCGCACTGAACCTTCGCGCAACAGCTGGCGACTGCGGGCGAAATACAGGTCACGGTCTTCGGGGTGGATCATTTCGACCAAGGCCCCGTTCCCGCAATCATCAAGGCTCCAGCCCAGCAACGGCTGCAGGCTGGCACTGAAGAACGCCGGAATCAGTGCACCTTCGTGGTACTGCTGGACGTAAATTACTGCGGGCGAACTGGCGATCAGATTGTCGAGCCGTGCATGTGCGGCAGCGGCTCGTTGGTGCTGGTTCTGAATGTCGCTGATATCGAGCATGAAACCGACCAACCGGCGGTACTCGCCGCTGCCAATCACTTGGCCCTGCACGCGATACCACAGGGGTGCCTGCGCGGGATCATCGCTGCTCAGACGCACCGAAAGCGTCAGGGCTTCGCCCTGTTGCTGCAAGGCTTGCAGACGGCTGCGCAACTCGTCGCGGTCGACGGGATGGATTTGCCTCAGCCAGTCTTCCAGCGATAATCCGCCAGGGTTCACCTTCAGGGCTGCGGCCAGCGCAGGCGCCAGTTGAATGTTGTTGTCGCCTGCAAGGATCTCCCACCAGCCGGTGCCCAGCAGGGTTTGCAGCGCTTCGATGCGTTCCAGTTGCAGGTGATGTTGCTGTTCACGCAAACGCCCCAGTAAAGGCCCGGCCAGTGCACCGACCAGTGCGATCCAGTCGCGCTCGGTCAGGTACGGCGCGGCGCTGTCCACGGAGTAAAAACCGCAGAGCAGCCAAGCCACCACGCCGCGTTCATCGCTATACGGCACCGCGAAACCTTCGGCATTGCCGAACAGGACTTGCACCCGCGAGTGTTCGTCGAGGCCATGGTGTGCGCCGACACGCTGTGGCGCGACACCGTTCAGGCTGTCCAGCGGCGTGCCCAGACGCTGCTGGTCATGCCACAGATTCGGCGCATCGTGAGCGCGATACTGGCGATAGATTTGCCAACCCTGTTGCTCGTCATCGAGCAAGGCCAGGGCCACACAAGGGATATGCCAGCGCTGGGCGATCAGTTGCAATTGTTCGCTGACGATCACTGGCAAACGCAACTGGCTGCACGCGCGTAACTGTTCGCTGATCTGCCCGGCAATCAATTGGCAGGCATCCCGCTGACGCGATTGTTGACGTTCGAGCAGCAAGTCGGCGATATCGATCAACTGCATCAGCCAGCCTTCGCCCTGCGGCTGCACCCAGCCACGCAGGTGCACGGTCTGCTCGCCCAGACCGAAGAAGTCGAGATCAAGCAGCAGCCCCTGCCACTCCCTTGGTCGACCTTCGATGGCCAGTGTGCTGTGCGGCAGCAGGTAGGCGCTCAGCGGTAAAGGGTGTTCGTGAGGCTTGAACTGCGCCAGCAGATGCCGCAACGGCCCAGCCATTTGCAGCACGCCACCGTCATCGTTCAGGTACAGGTGCAAGCCTGTTGCGGGTGAGCCGAGAGGGTCGGGCAACTCATGGGCGGCGGGTGGTGTGCGTTTGAGCAAGCGCCCGAACAGTTTGTCCCCCGACGTCAAAATTGCAGACTCGATTTGGCGGTCAAATAGGTGGGCAGACTAGGCACTGTGCCAACGACCGGAAGCACCAGAAACGGCATGACCTGATTCAACTTGCTGACTGGATAATCCACTCGCACCGTCAGCAGGCCTGACGCGCTGTATTGGCTGCTGGTATCAACGCCGACCACCAGGTTGAAGACCGGCGGAATCCAGGACAATTGCTGGGTCAGCGTGGCATTCGCGGTGTTAAGCACGACCGTTGGATAGTCGGGCGTGTTGGGGTCGACCGCGACACTGCGGCGTACCGCTTCGGACGTGGCCTGATTGAACGATTGCATCATCACCAACGGCAGGCTGTAGCTGACCAGACCGTAGAACACGGCGAAAAAGATGATGAACACCAAGGCGAACTCGATCGCCACCGCACCTTTTTGCGACTTCCGAAAGCCGGTTTTCATGAGTGCGTCTACCCTGACTGTCACTGCGTAGTATCAGCATAGAATCATTCCGCAAAAATGGACGGTTTTTACCCGATGTACAGTTTTGTCCTCTTGATCTGGCTGGGGCTGTGCGCGGCGCAAGACGCCCGCCAGCGACGCATCGCCAATGGGCTGACCTTCGGCGTCGCCGCGCTGGCGCTGATCTGGCTGCTGTGGACCGGCAGCACTTGGCTGGGCGCTGATGCGGGGCAGGGCGGTTGGGCTTGCCTGATCGCTCTGGCGCTGACCCTTCCGGGTTTTTTCATGGGCCGGATGGGTGCCGGCGATGTGAAATTAATGACAGCTCTGGGCCTTGCGACGGACGGTCTGTTCATTCTTGGCGTGTTTATTGGCGCAGGGTTTGCCAGTGTGGTCTGGCTGCTGCTGGCGCCAAGAGTCTGGCTCCATATGAGTCAAGGGCTTAGAGATCGTCTGCGATATCTGGCGCCAGATAAGTCAAAAAAGCTGCCATTTGCACCGTTCGTGTTGGTGGGGGCCGTGTTTGTCATGCTTTGGATCCACTAGTCGCCAAGCGCCACTAGTCCTATGTACATAGTCGGAAAGTACGTCTACTTTCAAAGGAACTGGTTATACAGCCAAAGGCTGGCAGTACAGGAATGGTCAGCTTTGGCCTGGCACATGGAGTAGCACGTGAACAAGCTTACGTCTGCGGTAAAAGTCCTCGTGGTCGACGATCAGCCGTTGATTGTTGAGGAGCTGTGCGAGTTTCTTGAAAGTAGCGGTTATCGCTGTGTGCCGTGCGAATCGAGTCTGCAGGCGATCGAGCGTTTCACTGAGGACGCGGAAATCGGTCTGGTGCTGAGTGATCTGCACATGCCGGACATGGATGGCATTCAGTTGATTCAGGCGTTGCAGCGACTGGCGGGCAAGCATCGGGCTTTTGAGGCGATCATGCTCACCGGGCGTGCCGACAAGCAGGATGTGATCAAGGCGTTGCGGGCCGGGATTGCTGATTACTATCAGAAGCCGATTGATCTGGATGAATTGCTCGAAGGTGTGCGGCGACAGGAGGCGGCTCTGCAGGAACGGCAGAAGAATCTGCAACTGGGGCATTTGAATCAGAAGTTGCAGTATCTGTCTGAGTCGATTGATGACCTTTATCAGGATCTGGACAAGGTACGGCGTAGTCCTTCGTCGGTGGTTCGCGATGGATTGGGTGGTGAGTCTGCTGAGGCTGAGGCGCAGGAGATGCCGGCGATTTTCAATCAGTTGTCGCCGCGGCAATTGGATGTGGCGCGGTTGGTGGGCAAGGGGCAGACCAATTATCAGATTGCCTGTGAGTTGGGGATTACCGAGAACACGGTGAAGCTTTATGTTTCGCAGGTGTTGCGGTTGACGCATATGCATAATCGGACGCAGTTGGCTCTGGCTTTGTCGCCGAGTGCTTCTGCTGCGCGGCAGCGGGTTACGGCGCATTGACTTGGCGGCCTGTGGGCCGACCAGGTTCTTGGGGTTTGGTGTGTATATCCGTTTTTTTGGGTGTTGCGGCTGGCGGTTCCGCCCTTACGGCGGGTCACTTTTTCAGACGCCAAAAAGTAACCAAAAGGCTGGGCCCCGGCGTTCGGCCCCTCGCTAGGGCTCGGGGTTCCTTCGTTCCGGGATCTATCCGGGGGGCATCGCCTACGGTTTGCTTCGCTGCACCTCCTCTCGATGTGTTTGGCTTCGCCAAACGGTCGCTGCGCTCCCACCCCCGGATAAATCCCTCCACTCAGCCTGCCGAAGGGGCCAGCAGATCAAAAGCTGCAGCCGAGCTAACGCTCATCCTGTTGAGTGGTTAGGAGCGGGTGAGGGGCTTTTGATCTGTTTTAGAGTCTGAATTCGACTCGGTCTTTCACGTCGGCGTAGCTCTCCCAAACACCTCGGTCAGTCCCCTCTCCCTCTGGGAGAGGGCTAGGGTGAGGGTTGGCTTTTGGCTGTTTAAATTTGTTGCAGATAACCGGAACCTTCCCACACGGTTTTCAGGTTGTCCGTCGGACGTGCGCTCTTTAGTCTCTGGCTGTCGCTGAACACTCAGCGATCGGGTGTGAGAACCCGGCAATTTATGGTCATCAAGTCTTTGTGCACGCATAATCGCCGCCAGCTTGTCTGCTGTCTGCAATGTGTCATGGCGGCTGTGTGCGGGCAGACTTCGGTCTGGCCGGGTGTCCATAACCGGTATTCTCACCCCGCATACAGCTGCCACCTTTTGCCCCGTGAGAATGGCAGTGGGTGGCGGCAAAGACTTTGGAGTTGTTTCAATGGACAAACTGATCCCCGACCCACCCCACGAACCCACCACCCCGCTCGAAGATGCCATCCGCGCCGACGACCTCGTCAAGAACCGCGAAGCCATCAAACGCGCTCTCGATTTCTACCTCTGCCCCGAACCTGAAAAACCCCGCCAAGCCAGCACGATGTTTCTCATCCATCCGAAAATCGATACCGAAAGCCTGCTCGCCCACGCCTGCGAATCCCTGGCGTCGGCCAACACGCTGGCCGGTAACTTTGCCGATCAGTTGGCCCGGCCCGAGCGCAATACCGCGCTGGCGATTCAGCAGATCGTCATGCTGGCCGAGCTGGCGGTAAACCGGGCGCTGGATCGGGTGGATCCGCAGGCCTGATCCGGCAGGCACACCGTGTCATCGTTCTTCGCGAGCAGGCTCGCTCCCACAGGTGGAGTGCATTTCAAAAGGTGGGAGCGAGCCTGCTCGCGAAAGCGCTCGCAAGGTCACCCCATCACTAATTCTTGCTCTCGATCTTCCCGCCCGCATCCGGATCATAAAAATCCGGAATCTCATATTTGTACTTCTTCAGCCACCGCTGCATCGCCAGATCCCGTTCGGTTGCGGTCGCCGTTTGTGGCTTGGGTGAGGCGGCTTTGTTGCGGCTTTGCAGGACCAGCCAGCCTTCGGTCTCCTGTTGTTGCGCCGAGGCGGGGCCGGCGTCGATGGCGACGGCGCTGAGGGGCAGGCTGAGCAGGGTCAGGTAGCAGAGACCTTTGAAGGGATGCATGGCTGTCTCCTTACTTGAGCGATGACGGCAACGGGTCAGCGACGGCGGCCACTTGATTGCTGGTGGCCGGTTTGGTCTTGACCGGGGCTTTGAGTTTTTCTGCGCGTTGCTGGGCTTCGGTGAATTGTTCCGGGGTCAGTTTCGCGCGGCTGATGATTTCGGCAGCTTGTGGCCAGTCGTTCTGGTACAGCAACAGGGTGACCATGTTCAGCGTCGCCAATTGATTGTTCTGCTTGAGTTCGATGGCGGTGAGGAATTCGAAACGGGCGTCGTTCAGGCGCAGTTGGTTGAGATAGACCACGCCCAGGTCGTTGCGGATTTTTTCGTCGGTGGGCGCCAGGCGCGCGGCGCGTTGCAGGTGGGCCTGGGCCTGGCCGTTGTCGCCACGGGCGGCGTAGAGTTGGCCGAGGCCGTGTTCGGCTTCGGCGGTCAGGCAGCCGCCGAGCAGGCCGCGGTACAGCGGCTCGGCTTCGCTGCGGCCGAGCAAGCGATAGACCTTGGCTTTGCGCAGGCGCACTTCGCTGATGTTGTCCGGCAGGCTTTGCAGGTTGGCCAGGCTGGCGTGCAGTTTGCCGTCGTTGGCGAGGTCATCCGCGAGGTTCAGGGCCAGCTCCTGCTCCTGGGTCATTTTGCTGCAACTGCTCGGTGACAGCAGCGCCGTCCACGGTGCCTGGCCGTCGGTGGCGCAACCGCCGAGCAGCAACAGACTTGCCATGACTATCAGTACTTTCATCAAACGCTCTCCATGAGCAAGGTCAGTTGGCAAACGCGCGGGCAATGGCGGTGAAGCCCGGGCCGGCGAGGACGATCAGCAGTGCCGGAAACAGAAACAGCATCATCACTACAGACATCTTCGCCGACATTTTCGAGATGTATTCCTGCAGGCGCGTCAGGCGGCGGTCATCCAGCAGTTGCTTGAGCGCCAGCAGCGACTTCATCGCGCCGCCACCCTGTTGAATCAGTTGCTGGAGGATTACGCAGGTGTCGCTGAATTCATCTACGGCGAGCATCACCGCCGCTTTGTTCAACTCCTGGCCAAGTTCCAGGCCGCTGTCGACACGGGTCAGGATCAGGCGCAGTTCGCTGGTCAGTTCCGGCAGCAGTTTTTGCGCTTCAATGCTGAGTACCCGCAGGGCTTGTTCGACGGCCATGCCGGATTCGAAAAGGATGCGCAGCAGCGGAATGAACGTCGACACCTCCACGGCAATGGTTTTCTGCCGCCGCGTCGCTGCGTAAGCCAGCAGACGTTTGGGCAGCAGATAGCCGCCGCCGGTGGCGAGCATCGGCACGATCCAGCGGTTGCTGGCCTGAGGGAAAAACACTTCTTGCAGAAAGATCGCCAGGCCCAGTGTCAGCAACGGCGTGCCGATCTGGCAGGCCGCGAACAGCGCTCGCTCGTTGGCGCGGCGCCAGCCGATACGGTTGAGCAGGGTCTGGGTTTCGCTGTCGATGCTCACCGAGCGTTGCCCGAACTTACTGCTGCCCAATGCGCGCAACCAGCTGCCGAAGCGGTTCTCGCGCACCAGTTGTCCCTGCAGGCGCTGGTTGACCTGGCGCACTCGACGGCGCTCCACCAGCAGGTGATTGATCACCAGCATCAAGGCGCCAAGCAGCAACATCAGAGCCGCGAGCCAGACCATGTCAAACGCTCCGCAACATGCGCCACAGCGCCAGGCTTCCGAACACTTGCAACACCGCGGCGCTGATCAGCATGTGCTGCCCGCTCGCGTCGTTCCACATCCCGAGCATGTAGCCGGGGTTGGTCAGCATGAAGTAACTCACCAGCAGCAACGGCAACGAGCCGAGCACCCACGCGGTCATGCGTGTTTCGCCGGTAAGGGCGCGCAGTTGCCGCGCGCCCTGATCGCGTTCGCGGATCAGTTTGATCAGGTTCTCCAGCAGTTCGCTGGCATTGCCGCCGTAGCGATGATTGACCTTCAGTCCGAGGGCAAACATGCGCAGTTCGTCCTGTTCATAGAGTTCGGCAAAGTCGCTGACGGCATCCGGCAAGTTCACGCCTAATTGCACGTTGCGCTGGACCCGGCCCATGGCTTTTTTCAGCGGATCTTCACTGGCTTCGATGCCGCCCATGACCGCGTCACTCAGGGTGCGCCCGGACTTCAGGCTGCGCACGGTGTGATCAAGCAACTGTGGCAGTTGCTCGATCATGCGTTTGACCCGGCGCTGGTAGAGCACGGCGATGTACAGCCGTAACGCCAGGGGCGGAATGAAGATCATCAGCAGCAGGCCGATCCAGTCGGCGAGAAAATAACCCAGTGCCATCGCCAGCGCCCACAGACTCAGCCACAGGCCGAAACGCTCGGTCGGGCGGCCCAGCCCTGCGCGCAGAAACATCCGTTCCAGGCCAACCCACACCGGTTTTTCGGCAGCCAGTTGCGGTTGCCCGGCGGCCAGTCGATTGAGGACTTTTTCCGTTGCGGTCTTGCGCAGCCCCTGCAAAAACAGACGGATCGACAGCCCCAGCAGCGTCAGGCAGATAACGATGAGAATGATCGGTCCCAGCATGCTCGGTGCTCCTTGCCGTCAGCCCAGATGCGTCTCGTGGCGTAGCTTGTCGCCGGCCGGATTGACCGCTTCGCGCAGGAAGCCGAAGCCCGTACGGCGGTCGAGGCGGAACAGGGTGTTGGTGACGTAGACGTCTTCGCGAATACCGACCACTTCCACCACTTCACTGACGCAGCGGCGCCCGTCAGGCATGCGCGTCAACTGAATGATCACGTCGAGGGCGGCGCAGATCATCTGGCGCAGGGTGCGTTCGGCGATGGAACGGCCCGTCAGGCCGACCAGTGTTTCCAGGCGCAGCAGGGCATCCTGGGCGTTGTTGGCGTGCACGGTGCTCATCGAGCCGTCGTGACCGGTGTTCATCGCGGTCAATACGTCGACCACTTCGACGCCACGAATCTCGCCGAGGATGATCCGGTCGGGGCGCATCCGCAGGGCGTTGCGGATCAGGTCGCTGGCCTTCACTTCACCGTGGCCTTCGGCGTTCGGCGGCCGGGTTTCCAGGCGCACCACATGCGGGTGACCGAGCTGCAATTCGGCGACGTCTTCGATGGTCACCAGACGTTCGTGCGGGTTGATCAACTGGCTGAGAATATTCAGCAGCGTGGTTTTGCCGGTGCCGGTACCGCCGCTGATCAGGATGTTGCAGCGCTTGCCGACGGCATCCTGGAAAAACTCGAAGATCGACAGGTCGATGGTTTGCATCGCCATCAGGTCGCTGCTCTTGAGCATGTCCTTGCGAAATTTACGGATCGACAGGCATGGGCCATCGAGGGCAATCGGCGGAATGATCGCGTTGACCCGACTGCCATCCGGCAGGCGCGCATCGACCATCGGCGAAGATTCGTCGAGGCGCCGACCGAGTGGCGCGAGGATGCGCTGCATCACGCGTTCGACGTGATGCGCATCGATAAACCGCAGGTCACTCTGGTGCAGCACACCGTCGCGTTCGATGAACACCCGGTGCGGGCCGTTGACCAGAATCTCGGTCACCGACTGATCGCGCAGCAACACTTCCAGCGGGCCGAAACCGGTTAACTCGTCGACGATCTCTTCGGCCAGCCGTTCCATTTCGTAGCGGGAAATCGCCAGGTGCAAACGCGCGATGTACTCGGCGACTTTGTCGGTGACGAACTGTGCGAGTTGCTGACGAGAACCTTCCAGCAGATTTTTGCCGGACTCTTCGAGGGCGTCGATGATGTAGCGATGCAGAACCAGTTTCAGGCCTTCGTGATCGCTGTTGCCGACGCCACTGCGGGGCGCCGCGCCGAAAAGTTTTTCTGCGCTCATGAGGTGCCTCGCAAGCGGTCGAACCAGGTCACTTTAGGCTTGGCCAGGCCCTCGGAACGTTTCGCTAACCTTTCACCGAGGGCGCGCAGGCTCTGGGTGAGTTTTTCCCGTGGGGCCAGTTCGAACAGACTGACGCCCTGGTTTTTGGCGTTCAGGCGCACTTCCGGGGTGAGGGCCAGCGTGGCGATCACTTCCAGGTTGAAGGTTTTGCCGAGGGTTTCCGAATTAGGCGCAACGTTGCTCAGGTAGCGGTCGATCAGCAGGCGTCCGTGGTCGAGCTTCATGCCTTTTTCCCGCCACAGATTGAGCACGGCGAGGTTGCGCCGGCAGTTGAGCACGTTCTGATCGGTGTACCAGAGCAACTTGTCGCAGTGGCTGACAAAGGTGCGCAAGGCTTCGCTGTCGGTCTGCCCGGTGAGGTTCACGACGATGTGCTGGAAGTGCTGGCGCAAGGCGCTGAGCAACATGTACAGCTCGGCGGCGCTGGTGTTTTCCAGCGGTTCATCGTTGCTGGCGTAGGCGAGAATGCGCAAGCCGGCCTCGGCGCTGGTGAAGGCACTGTCGATCAGCGTGGCGTCGAGCCTGCGCAGGTGGCGCAAGGCATCGCCGAAGTGAAACGAGCTCTCCAGCCCGAGCAGGGCGAGGCTGTCACCGCGCGGCAACCCGAGGTCGAGCAACAAGGTTTGCTGACCGCTCTTTTGCACCACCAAGGCCATGTGGTTGGCCAGCAGTGCGCCGTCGGAACTGCTCTGCACGCCATACATGACCGTGAGGCCACCCAACTGCGTGTTCGGTGCCACGGGCGGCAGGCGTTTGCTCAAGCGCCGCACCAGCCCGGCGACTTCACTGGAGCGCGAACCGTAGGCGACAAAATCCCGGGCGCCGGCGCGCATGGCATTGAGCACCAACTGATTGTCCATGCCGTCGCCAAGGGCCACGATTGCCAGCATCGGTTTGGCTTCCAGCGCGCCTTCGATCAATGCGCTCTGGGCGACCACGTGTTCGCGATCCAGGCCGACGAACACCAGGCTGGCAAAGGTCACGTCCACCAGTGCCAGCAATTCGTCGAGACTGCCGCCACCGGCGCTGACCACCTGACCGAGCGGCGCGAGCGCGCCTTGCAGCCACTCCAGATCGGTGCTGTTGCGGGTGATGGCGAGAAAGGTCTGGCTCAGATTCTGGCTCATTGGGATAACCCGCTGCGCTTGTCGAAGTTGCCGTTTTCAAGAAAAAACATGCGATAGAAATTCGGGTCGTAATTGCGCAGTTTTTCCCCGGGTAATGATGGCAGCTGGGCGTCGGCGGCCAATGGCTGCACCAGGTGCGGGGTGACGATCATCAGCAGTTCGCGCTCTTCGCGCTTGATCTGTGAGCCTTTGAAAAATGCACCGAGCACCGGGATGTCGCCGAGGCCGGGAAACTTGTTCACCTGCGAGCTGTTGGTGGTGCTGATCAAGCCGCTGATGACGAAGCTTTCGCCATCGCCCAGTGACACGCTGGTGTCGGTGCGGCGGATGGTCAGGGCGGGCACGGTGGTGCCGGCAATTTGCACCGCATTGCTGAAGTCCAGTTCGCTGACTTCCGGAGCGACCTTCAACGCGATGCGATCACGGCCGATGATGGTCGGCGTCAGAGTCAGGCGGATGCCGAATTCCTTGTATTCGATCGACACGCTGTCGCTGCCGGAACTGGGCACTGGAATCGGAATTTCACCGCCGGCCAGAAAACTCGCGCTCTGGCCGTTCAGCGCGACCAGACTCGGCCGTGCGAGGGTGTAGGCGAAGCCGCTGGTTTCCAGGGCATTGATGATCGCCATGGTCTTGCCGCCGATCCACGAAAAGTTGAACAGTGAGTTGTCCACCGGCAAACGTGGCTGCGGCACGCCATCAATGGGGGGCAGGGTGCCGGGCGAGCCGAACAGAAAGTTGCCGCGCGTGCCGATCAGCGAGGCGGTGGCTTCCTTGAGTTTGGTGCGGCTGACTTCGACGAAGCGGATGTCGGTCTGCACTTGCGACGGCAGGCTCGGATCATCCGACGGCAGGCTGCTGCTCAACGCAGCGGTGGCGGCGCCCTGCACGAACACCATGCTCTGGCGCGGCTCGCTTGAGCACGACGTCCAGACCATCAGGCTGGTGGCGCCGGGCGCCACACCGGTGAGCAGAAAGGACGAGCTGCCGTTGGCGTGTACGTCGGCGATTTTCGGATCGCCAATCGCCAGACGGGTGATCGCTACCGGGGACTGCACGTCCTGTTGAAACCCTTCGCCGATTTCGATCACCGGCGGCATGCGCCCCAGTGCCGAACAGTTGCTGACCGCCGCGAACGCAGCGTCCATCGACAGACCCATCAGTAGCAGGGCGCGCAGCATGGTTTTGAATGTCGGCCTGAAACGACTCTGCATGCCCTTGGATCCTTGCGCAGTCATGGGTTTTGTTGGGTGATCTGATTGCCGCGAATGATTTCCACCGCCGGCCGTGCAGCGCCAGCGGAGCCGCCGCTGGAGGGGGCTTTCGGTGCCGCGCCCATGGCCAGTTGGGTGAACTGGAAGAGTTGTCGGTTAGCCGTGTCGACATGGGCCGCGGACTGATTTTCGCCGGCCCAGTACTTGGCCAGGCGTTGTTCTTCACTGCTGCGTACGGCCAGGCGCAAGGTGCCGGCTTGTGTGGCGAGCATCAGGCGACTGAGCAGTTGTTCCGGCACTGCCAGCACTACGGTGCGCGCGGCGATGCGGCGTTGATCCTGTTTGAGTTTTTCATCGGCGCTCAGGGCCGGCGATGCCGGTTGGCCGTCGTTGGTCAGGCCGTACTGATCACCCACCCCAAGCACGCGCATGGCCGGTAGAACGATCTGCGCCGATTGTTCGAGGTTGCTGGAATCCTGGCGCAGGTAGAGCAAGACATCGACGTAATCGCCGGGGATCAGTTGTCCAGCCGCGCCGATCACTTCGTCGACCGCCACGGTCAATGCGCGCTCATCGCGGTGAATCATGCGTGCCAGTGAGCCGCCGGCGCTGAAGCTTTCATCATTCAGCCAGGTGCCGGCGCTGAGGTGCCGCCAAGGTGTACGGCCGATGGCCTGATCGACATTGCTCAAGCTGCCGGCCGGGGCACTGCGCAGTTTTTCCACCGTGACATCGGCGGCCGTCAGTGCGGTGAACGGCGGCACATCGTGCAGCAACACCACTACCGGTTGGCGGGTCTGGTCTTCGGCGATCGCGACAGTTTTTTCAACGGTGACAGTTGGGGCGACGGGGGCGGCGGCGACGGGCGCTGGTTGACGACTGAGTACCAGTCCCCAGTAACCGACAAAAATGGCTCCCAATAACAGGATGGCTGCAAGGCCCATGGTGACGCGACTGTTCATGACGGCTCTCCCTTTCCTGCTGCACTACCCACCGCACTTGCTAACGAGAGAAGTTCCCAATCCGGCAGCTATGAACATGCAACTATTTCGCTATTTCCACGCTAGCTGATCCAAGCCAAAACGCCATTACTGACAGGAAAATAACTCACGAAAGTATGAGTCTTGGCCAATTAACAGCAGCAATCGGCAACTTCGCGATGTGATTAATCCTTTGTGATTAATCCGTTCTTACAGTTGTTGGGTGGGGGTTTGTTGACAATGCTCAAATGGCACGGTGGGTCTTGGCCGCTGCAGCGTGACATTGGCGCCAAAGGCGCAAAGGAGTAGTCGTATGTGTCGGATGATCCTCGATTATTTGATGGCCAGAGTCCGTTTGCTGGTCAAAAACGAAGAAGCCGCGTCGGCGATCGAATATGCGATCGTGGTGGCGATGGTTGCGGTAGTCGTTGTGGCTTTTGTCACTCCGCTGGGTAACCGGGTGTTGGCTTACTTCAATAACATTCTGACCGGGCTGGGTGGCACAGCGGTAACCAGGCCCTGACTGGCGAGGAGAATTGCGATGCTCTTTGATTATTTGAAAGTGCGTGTCCGCGGCTTCTTTGCCAGTACTGAAGCAGCGTCGGCAATCGAGTATGCGATTGTCGTGGCGATGGTGGCGGTGGTGGTCATCGTGTTCGTCACCCCCGTTGGCGCCCGGGTACTGGTGATGTTCAACAATTTGCTGGTGGCACTGGGCGGCACTGCCGTGACGGCCCCCGCACCGCCGTCCTGAGCTGAACGAAGCTGATGCCTGGTTGATGCCGCGCTACACTCGGGTTCACTTTCAGTTTTCAGGGATTGCCCATGAATGCTCCTTCGCTGCCGCGCCAACAGTTGCTTCTGGTTGACGATGAAGAGGACGCGTTGCTGGAGCTGGCAGAGTTGCTGGAGGGTGAAGGGTTTACTTGCCATACGGCGACGTCGGTGAAGCTGGCGTTGCATCATCTGACTCGCCATCCCGATATCGCGCTGGTGATTACTGATTTGCGTATGCCGGAGGAGTCCGGGATGTCGTTGATCAAGCGGTTGCGTGAGCATACTTCTCGGCAGCATTTGCCGGTGATTGTGATGTCGGGGCATGCGGATATGGAAGACGTCAGTGATCTGTTGCGGTTGCAGGTGGTGGATCTTTTTCGCAAGCCGATTTATTACGTCAGGTTGTTGGAAACTCTGGATAATTTGTTTCCCAAGCCTTCGAGGAATGTGGCTGGGTGATTGGGGGGCCTATCCGTTGCTGCGGGTGTGGCTGATTAGGGTTCCGCCCTTACGGCGGGTCACTTTTTCCAGACGCCGAAAAAGTAACCAAAAAGGCTTGCTCCTACGTGCGGCCCGCTCGCTGGGGCTCGGGGTTCCTTCGCTCCGGGATTGATCCGGGCGCAGCGCCTACGGTTTGCTTCGCTGCACCTCCTCTCGCTGTGTTTGGCTTCGCCAAACGGTCGCTGCGCTCCCACCCTCGGATCAATCCCTCCACTCAGCCTTCCGAGGTCGCCCGTGGATCAAGATCAAGAGCTGCAGCCGAGCTAACGCTCATCCTGTTGAGTGGTGAAAAGCCTAGGAGCGGCGTGGGTCGCTTTTGCTTTTCTGTGGGAGCGAGCTTGCTCCGGGCGGCGTTCCGACGAAGGCGGCCTGACAGCCGACCAATTTCTAACTGAATGCACTTAATCCAACTGTAGGAGCGAGCTTGCTCGCGAAGGCGGCCTGCAATCCGACCCATTTCTGCCGGTTGTACATTCCACCCGCCGCTGCCGAAGCCTCCTTGGTATTTCAGCTTACAACTGGTAGCTGAAACTTATGCTGTACCTGGGCTTGCGATTGAACGTGTCCAGTGCTTCATCCGACATTGCCTTCGCCGCTTCCAGCGCAATGTTGTAGTACTTGGCATCGCCAAACCGCAGCCCGATCGCTGCCGATGACAGGTTGTTGGCCTTTACCGGCAGTTCGTTGAACCAGCTGCGCGAGCGGTCGAGCACCACGTACGGTTGCAGGATGCGCACCCAGTTGCCGTCGCGGTTGAAGCTGTAGTTGACCTCGTACGCTACGCCCCAGCCCTTGTCGCCGGACGCTTGATCGTCGGGATAACCGCGACCGAAATTCTGCCCGCCGAACACCGCGCGTTCGCTGTCTGGCAGGGTGTCGTCGCTCCAGTACAGCGCGGCCGACAGCACGCCTTGCCAGTTGTCGAGGAACTTGTTGCTCTGCACCCCGGACAGGCGTACGCGGAAGAAATCGAGGTCGATGTCGTCGTAGTTGGTATGCGCGCCCAGGCTGTCGAAACCCTGATACACGCCGCCACTGAGAATGCGCAGTTGCCGGGCATCGGCCTTGCGCCAGTCGCCTTCGAAGGCCAGAGCGCGTACGTCGGTGCGGAACTCGGTGCTGAACGGGAAGTTGATGCCGTTGTAGCGAGTCTTGTCGTCGACTGCGTACAGGCGCGAGCCGGCGGTCAGCAATTCGTTGGAGGCGGCAATCAGCGGCAGAGTGAAACCGATGGAGTAGCGGTCGTTTTCTCGATGGGTGCTGAGTCGACCACCGCCGTCGATGAGGACTTCGGTACTGGGATCGGCGCGGTAGCGTGATGCGGACAGCGCCAGTTGCGCGCCTTCGTCATTGAGGAACTGGTTGTAGTCGAGGCGGTAGTAATGTTCGTGATCGTCACCCGGCGGGAACAAACCGCTGAGGCTCAGTTGCTCGCCCATCGAGGTTTGCGAGTTGCTGCTGACACCGAGCAAAGCCTGGGTGCCGTTGCGGTTGTCTTCGGTGGTGCTCAGCGTACTGGTGAAGGGTTTGCGGCTGGCCTGGGCGACCAGGGTTGTCGCGCCGTCGGTGGTGCCCGGTGGTGGCACCTGGGCCTGAATCGTCACGCCGGGGATGCGCGTCATCAGCGTGGTGTAGCGCTCGAAGGTCTTGCGGGTCAGCGGCCGTTCGGCCTGGATCTTCGCCGCCAGTTTGTCGAGCAGCGCTTTGACTCGGCCGACATCGCCCTGGATCTGGACATCCCGCACGTAGCCTTCCACCAGCACCACGCGCGCGACGCCATCGTTGAAGTTTTGCTGCGGCAAGAACGCATAGGACAGCAGGTAACCGTCCTGCTGATAGCGTCGAGTGATGTTGCGCGTGGCTTCGATCAGGTCGGCGAGCGTGGCTTGGTGGCCGATCAGGGGCTTATAGATTTCGGCGAGCTCGTTGAGCGGGTAGAGGGTTCCGCCTTCGATCTGCACGGTTTGCAGATTGATCTTGGTATCCATCAACAGCGGTTGCGCAGCGGCGGCACCGGCGTCCGGCACTTGCACGGGCGTGGCGCTCGGGCGATAAGCGTCGGCCGGCAGATTCGGCACAGGCAGGTTGCGGATGGTTTCGTTGCTGTTGAGAAAACTGGGCAGGGTGTCGGCGAGGGCGGCGGAACTGAGACTGAGGAACAGCAGGGATGCCATTACGCGCATAGGACACTCCATGGTCAGATCACAGCGCAGAGCTGTTTTTTTCCTAAGAAAAAAGCGGAAGACTCGTGGGAATCTTCCGCCCTCAACCAAGCGTAGGCGCTGTAGGTGAGGCCGTCGAATCGGCCAGGTGCAATTTAGCGTTTGTTGCCTCCCAAGGCGCCGGTCAGACCGCCGAGTACACCGCCCAGACCGCCACCGGTGGTACCCCCGCTGGTACCCCCGCTGGTACCGCCGTTGACCAGACCGCCGACGGCAGCGACGGTGCCGCCGACGTTGGTGACCAGACCACCGACCGCGGTGGTGACCGGGTTATTGGTCGCTGCAATGGTGTTGCCGATACTGCTGACCGCACCGCCAACCTGACCGGTGAGACCTGCAACAGGTGAGCCGATACCGGTCGCCGCGCCGACTTGTTGAGTCACGTTGGTAACAGCGCTGGTGACCGGGTTCAGGCCATTGCCCAAGGTGGCGCCGACCGTGGCCAGAGGTGAAGTTGTCGCGGTGATCGGGGTGCCCGATCCGCCCAGCACGGTGTTGAGCGAAGCCACGGTATTGCCCAGGCCGACAGCGGTAACACCACCTGCGCTGACGACGCCATTGGTATTCCCGGCATTCAAGCCTGCGCCAACGTTGACCACCGCACCGCCAACGGTTTGCAGCAAACCGGTGCCGCCGAGGCCACCGCCCAAGCCACCACCCACTCCACCGCCAGTACCCGCGCCGGTGCCGTTGGACACCAGACCGCCGGCCTTGCCCACCGCGGTGCCGGTATTGCTCAATGCGCCGCCGAGTGTGTTTGTCAAGGCATTGCCGTTACCCGCGTCGGTGACCTTGCCGCCCAGGGTGTTCACCGCGCCGCCGACTTGCGCAACCACGCCTTTGAGTGGATCGCCAAGACCTGTGGTCGCGCCGAGTTTGTCCGTGGTGCTTTCGACCATCGCAATCACCGGCACCAGACTACCGCCGAGTTTGTTGGTCAGTTGGCTGGTCGGGCCGCTGGTCAGTGTGGTGTCGAGGGTATTGCCGAGCATGGTGACTTTCTCGCCGACACCATCAAGCAACGGTGCGACTTTGGTCACCACACCGCCGACCACCGGCACGCTGCCGGTTGCGGTTGCCAGTTTGCCGCTGAGATCAGAGACGCCGTTGCCTACATCGGTGACCACGCCGCCGACCGAAGCGACGGTGGTGGTCAGGCCGTTAGGGTCGGTGGCCAGTTTACCGATGCCGTTGCTCACACCATTACCTAACGTAGTGACGACATTGCCGGCGGTGTTGGCCGCACTCTGGACCACGCCACCGACCACAGGAACGGTGCTCAGGGAATCGCCGATCTGGCCGACGCCATCGCCGACACCGGCCACGGTGGTGCCGACATCCTGCACCAGTGTGGTGGTGACCAACGGGGTGGTGGTTGGATTGGTCGGGTTGGTGGGATCGGTCGGATCTGTCGGGTTGGTTGGATTGGTCGGATTGGTCGGATCGGTGCCACCTGTACCACCGGTTCCGCCAGTACCACCCGTGCCACCGGTTCCGCCAGTCCCGGCAGTATCACCGGTGCCACCGGTTCCGCCAGTGCCCGCAGTATCACCGGTGCCTCCCGTACCGCCAGTGCCAGCGGTACCGTCCGCCGCAGAGCTGCCGGAACTGCTTTTATGACCGCCACCACCGCTGCTGCACCCGGTGAGGCCAAGGGAGAGAATCAATGCCAGAGCGATTGCCGATTTGCACCATACGCCTTGAGTTTTCATGATCGTAATTCCTTGCACCTGTCACAACGTTCGTTGACTTCGATGGCTCGCCGATCTGTCGTCGGTGATGCCTTCGACCGTTGTGCTCAATCTCAGTCCAGGGGTGGGTTTCAGGCCATTCTCAAGTTGGTATTAACGCCTTTATATAGAGGGTGAAGTTCAGCGCCTAAGGACTAATACCCACGATATAGCCGCGCAAAAAAAGGCCTTGATAATCAAGGCCCGGGTTTTTTCGGCGAAGGGGGAAAGGCTGGGAAAAACTTAAGTGATATACACACAATTAACGGTGTTCCGAGTGCTCAGGCAATCGGTTGCCACTGCCCGACCATGTGCTCCAGGTCTTGTGCACCGATCAGCCGCAACTCTCCACTGGAACCCGCCGCGCTCGCCAGCAAGGTCACCTCACTGGGCAGGCGCACCGGTTTGCGAAAATGCACGGCGATTTCGAGGTTGGCCTTGGGCAAATGATCGCCCAGCGCCGCCAGGGTTCGAGCCTTGTTCCACAAACCATGGGCGATGGCTGTTGGGAAGCCAAACAGCTTGGCACTTGCCGCACTCAGGTGAATCGGGTTGTAGTCTCCGGACACTTTGGCGTATTGCCGACCGATATCGGCCGGGGCTTTCCAGCGCGCCACCTCCACCAGCGATTGCGACGGCTCCCAGGTCAGTTCGACCGGCTCGCCCTCAAGCTTGACGCCGCGACAGAGCATCTGGCTTTCCGCTTCCCACAATGGCCCGAGCTGATCATCCAGCGTGGTCAGCAGATCGAACGTCGCACCTTTGGGGTGCGGTTGCAGGTTGTGCACGCGAACGCTGACTTGCGCCCGACCGATCCCGCCCATCGGGCGCAACACGCGAATGCGGTTGCTCAAATGAATCAGCCCCAACAGGGGAAACGGAAACTCTTTGGCAGTGAGCAATTGCATCTGCAGGGCGAAGGCGAGGATGTGCGGATACGTCGGCGGCAGCAGACCGTCATCGACGAATCCACACACCTTGCGATAGGCCGCCAGACGTTTGCCATCGACATCGACCCAACAGCGCAAGCCGCCGTCAGGCAATTGCGTGCCGGTGATTTTCCGTCGTGTCGCCGCCCGTGCGTACAGCCCCGGCAGATTCGGTTCGCGATCCAGCGTATGCCATTCGATGCTCATGCCTAAGCCCCCAGAACACTTTGTCCACAAACCCGCAGCGCCTGCCCGGTGAATGCGCCGGTGCCTGGTTGCGCCAGCCACGCGACCGCTTCGGCGACATCCTGCGGCAAACCGCCCTGGCCCAGTGAACTCATACGCCGGCCAGCCTCGCGCAGGCCGAACGGAATGTGTGCAGTCATCTGCGTTTCGATAAAACCGGGGGCGACGGCGTTGATGCTGATACCGCGTTCCAGCAGCGTCGGCGCCCATGCCTGCGCCAGACCGATCAGCCCGGCCTTGCTCGCGGCGTAGTTGGTTTGCCCACGGTTGCCGGCGATGCCACTGATTGAGGCCAGCAGAATCACCCGCGCATTATCGTGCAGCGTGCCATTGTCGAGTAGCGCCTTGGTCAATACTTGCGGGGCATTGAGGTTGACTGCGAGCACCGCGTCCCAGAATTCCGGGGTCATATTGGCCAGGGTTTTGTCGCGGGTGATGCCGGCGTTGTGCACCAGAATGTCGAGGCCGTCAGGCAGTTGTTCGATCAGTTGCGCGGCGGCGTCTTCGGCGCAGATATCGAGGGTAATCGCACGACCGCCGAGGCGCGCGGCGAGGGCTTCCAGATCCGTCTTGGCCGGGGGAACATCGAGCAGGATCACCTCGGCACCATCGCGGGCCAGGGTTTCGGCAATGGACGCACCGATGCCGCGTGCAGCACCGGTGACCAGCGCCTTGCGCCCGGCCAGTGGCCGCGTCCAGTCAGTCACCTGCGTCGCACACGCCGTCAGGCGAATCACCTGCCCGGACACGAACGCGCTTTTCGGCGAGAGGAAAAACCGCAGCGGACCTTCCAGTTGATCTTCAGCGCCTTCGCCGACGTAGATCAATTGCAGCGTGCCGCCGCTGCGCAGCTCCTTGGCCAGCGAACGGGAAAACCCTTCCAGTGCTCGTTGCGCACTCGCGGCAAACGGGTCAGTCAGGCTTTCCGGCGCACGACCGAGAATCACCAGGTGCGCGCTGTGCTCAAGGTTCTTCATCAACGGCTGAAAGAATTCGCGCAGCTGTTTGAGCTGGTCGGTGTGCTGCAATTGGCTGGCGTCGAACACCACGGCTTTGAGTTTCGGGCCGTGGCCGGGAATCCATTCAGTCGCGGTCGTCGGTTGCTCGCCGTAGCGGTAGATACTCTCGGTCAAACGGTTGGCGAAAGCGCTGACGCGTTCGGCCAGCGGCCCGCCGCCGATCAGCAGCGCACCTTCCACCGGCCGCAGGCGCCCGGCCTGCCAGCGTTCCAGTCGCACCGGCGACGGCAGACCCAGCGCCCCGACCAGACGATGGCCGATGGACGAGTTGGCGAAGTCGATATAGCGGTCAGACATGGAACGCTCTCCAGAAGTTGGGGTTCAAAGTGTGGACTGTCGATGGCAATCAATCGTTCGATCCACGCAATAAGGCCTACGCTAGACACTGAGGTTTAGCAGGTCTTGCAGAGGAACGCGGTACTTGTGGGAGCGAGCCTGCTCGCGAAAGCGATATGTCAGCCACTGAAGATGCTGAATGTGCCGGCGTTTTCGCGAGCAGGCTCGCTCCCACAGGGGACTGCATCAAATTCGATCAATTTGAAAAGGAGTTATTCATGAGTCAGCTGCGCCGCGTCGCGATCATCGGCGGTAACCGTATCCCTTTTGCCCGCTCCAACGGGCCGTACGCCACCGCGAGTAATCAGGCGATGCTCACGGCCGCCCTCGAAGGCCTGATCGAACGCTACAACCTGCACGGTCAGCGCATCGGCGAAGTGGTGGCGGGCGCGGTGCTGAAATTGTCACGAGATATGAGCCTGACCCGCGAATGCGTGCTTGGCTCGCGCCTGTCCCCGGCCACGCCGGCCTACGACATTCAGCAAGCCTGCGGCACCGGTCTGGAAGCGGCGATCCTGGTGGCAAACAAGATCGCCCTCGGTCAGATCGACAGCGGTATCGCTGGCGGCGTCGACACCACGTCGGACGCGCCGATCGGTGTCAGCGAAGGCCTGCGCAAAATTCTCCTGCAAGCCAATCGCGCCAAAACTACCGGCGACAAACTGAAAACCTTTCTGCAATTGCGACCGAAACATCTGATTCCGGATTTCCCACGCAACGGCGAGCCACGCACTGGCCTGTCGATGGGCGAGCACTGTGAATTGATGGCGCAGACCTGGCAGATCCCGCGTGAAGAGCAGGATCAACTGACCCTCGAAAGCCACCACAAACTCGCCGCGTCCTACAGCGAAGGCTGGCACAACGACCTGATGACGCCGTTCCTTGGTCTGACTCGCGATAACAATTTGCGCCCGGACCTGACCCTGGAAAAACTCTCGACGCTGAAACCGGCGTTCGAGAAAAGCGTTAAAGGCACGTTGACGGCGGGTAACTCCACGCCGCTCACAGATGGCGCGTCCGTGGTGCTGCTCGGCAGTGAGGAATGGGCGAAGGCGCGTGGCCTGCCGATCCTCGCTTATCTGCGCGATGGCGAAGCAGCGGCAGTGGATTTCGTCAACGGCGCCGAAGGGCTGCTGATGGCGCCGGTGTATGCGGTGCCGCGGTTGCTGGCGCGCAATGGTCTGACCCTGCAGGACTTCGACTACTACGAAATTCATGAAGCGTTTGCGGCTCAGGTGCTGTGCACGCTGAAGGCCTGGGAAGATCCGGAATATTGCAAAACCCGGCTGGGTCTTGATACGCCGCTGGGCTCGATCGATCGCAGCCGACTCAATGTGAAGGGCAGTTCGCTGGCGGCCGGGCATCCGTTTGCCGCGACCGGTGGGCGCATCGTCGCGAACCTGGCGAAGTTGCTGGACGCGGCGGGGAAGGGCCGGGGCCTGATCTCGATTTGCGCGGCGGGCGGGCAAGGCGTCACCGCCATCATCGAACGCTAACGCTTGAAGAGCCCCTCACCCTAGCCCTCCCGAAACGTCGGACCGCCCAGAGGGAGAGGGGACTGATTGGGGGATGCTTTAGAGTTACACCGACCTGATCTTGCTTTACCGAATCCATAATCGACGGGGTATTTCAGGTCGATGCATGCCGCCAGACACCTCGGTCAGCCCCCTCTCCCTCTGGGAGAGGGCTGGGGTCGCTGTTGAGGTTCAGGTACGAAACCGTCTGACCAACCCATCCAGCTCATTCGACAACCCCGCCAGACTCTGCGAATCCAGACGCGCCGAGTTGGCCAGTTCTGCCACCAACTGCGCATCCCCGTGAATCTGGCTGATGTGCCGGTTAATGTCCTCAGCCACCTGATGCTGTTCTTCAGCGGCGGTAGCGATTTGCGTGTTCATGTCACGAATCACGTCCACCGACTCGCGGATCTGCCCGAAACTCTCGCGCGCCTCGCCGATGCGTGTCACCGACTGCTGCGACACTTGCAGGCTGGCGTGCATCTGTTGCGTGACCTGGCTGGTGCGCTTGGCCAGATTGCCGAGCAGGCCATCAATCTCTGCCGTCGAATCCGCGGTGCGTTTGGCCAGTGCGCGCACTTCATCGGCGACCACGGCAAAACCGCGGCCCTGTTCACCGGCACGCGCCGCTTCGATGGCGGCGTTGAGCGCCAGCAGGTTGGTCTGTTCGGCGATGGAACGGATGGTGCCGAGGATCGACTGAATATCGTTGCTGTCGCGCTCCAGTTGCTGCATCGACTGCGCCGATTGCTCCAGCTCTTGGCTCAGTTGGTCGACGCTGTGCACCGCCGCATCAATCTGCTGCTGGCCTTGACGAGCCTGACGCTGGCCGCTGTCCGCCGAGTCCGCCGCCTGACTGCACGAGCGCGCGACTTCGTTGGCGGTGGCGACCATTTCGTGGAAGGCGGTCGAGACCATGTCGACGGCTTCACGCTGCCGCCCGGCCGCTTCGGCCATGTCGCTCGACACGCGGGTCGAGCTCTGCGAGGTCGCGAGGATTTTCCCGGCGGCGCCGCCGATGTGCTGAATCAGGCTGCGGATCGCGGTGAGGAACTGATTGAACCAGTTGGCCAGTTGCGCGGTTTCGTCGTTGCCCCGAATGTCGAGGTTTTTGGTCAGGTCGCCTTCGCCCTGCGCGATGCCTTCCAGACCGCTGGCGACGCTGCGGATCGGACGCACGATCAGGCTGGCGAAACTGGCGCCGACCACGGCGAACAGCACGGCCAGCACGGCAGCGATGATCGCGATCAGCCAGGTCAGTTGCGTGGCCGAGCTCATCACGTCGCTCTGCTTGATCAGGCCAACGAAGGTCCAGCCCAATTGCTCCGACGGCCAGACGTTGGCCATGTAGCGCTCGCCATTAAGCTCGACTTCCACCAGGCCTTTGCCGGCCTTGGCCAGTTGCGCATAGCCTTCGCCGAGGCTGTCCAGCGGCTTGAAATTGTGTTCCGGCTGTTTCGGGTCGACCAGCACCGTGCCGCTGTTTTCCAGGAGCATCAGGTAGCCGGTTTCGCCCAGCTTGATCTGTTTGACGATCTCGGTGAGCTGCTTGAGCGTCACGTCGATGCTGACCACGCCGCCGTTGCTGCCGAGTTTGTTGTCGATGGTGCGCACGGTGCTGACGTAGGTCGCATCGTCCTGCGCCCAGTAATAAGCGGCGGTACGCAACGGCTTGCCCGGTTTGGCCTGGGCAGCCTTGTACCACGGCCGCTGACGCGGGTCGTAGTTGTTGAGCTTGGGATCGTCCGGCCACGACACGTAACCACCGGCAGCGGTACCGACGATGGCGTAGGCGTAAGCCGGGTGAGCGTTGCCCAGGTCCTGGAGGAACGCGAAGACCTTTTTGTCCATCTCGCCCTGCGGGATGGATTCGGCGTTGGCGCCCATGTAGGTCTTGAGGCTGTCGTCGGTGTTTTTGATCAGCGGTTGCGACGCCAGGTAATCGACGTTCTGGCTGATGCCATCAAAAAACAGCTGCATGGCATTGCTGACCTGACGGATCTCGCGACCGCTGCTGTCGACAAAGCTGTCCCGGGCATCGCTGCGCAGGTTCATCACCACCAGCGTTGCGACCAGCACCACCGGCAAGCAGGCGATGATTGCAAACGCCCACGTCAATTTCTGTTTGATGTTCATCCGCGCTCCAGATTTTCTTGTAGGCCCACGCAGTGCAGATGACTTGTGGTTTATTGGCAGCCGAAAACGTTATGGATCACCCGTTGCCCTGAGTGCGGCATCGCTGATTATTGTGGAACGATTGTCGGACAAATCCCTCTGTCATTGAGGACTTCGGCTGCGAAACAGGGAAATTGAGGCGACTTTGCAAAAAACTTCCGAAGGGGTATCAGCCAAATGTCAGATTCTGTCGCAAATGCCCTTGAAGACATGTACCAACAAGTACAACAGGCTCGGCTATGATTCTCGACGGTCGATGCGCGAACGCAGAGTTGGCCCTGTTTAATCCGGCACAGTGTGTGCATTCTCAACGTTCACAGGTCGGCAACCCCTCCCCGTGATGCGAGGATTGCCGTATAACGAGTGACATTCGCGTGTTTGGTAATAAAGGACCCACAATAAAAGCTGATGAAGACTCCA
>Ga0307510_10001006_pt1 | contig 29887 bp, 34 predicted proteins | sample 12_EM_MG_FD_207224 | JGI IMG/M metagenome (GOLD analysis project Ga0307510, IMG submission 207224) | Populus trichocarpa ectomycorrhiza microbial communities from riparian zone in the Pacific Northwest, United States - 12_EM | ecosystem: Host-associated > Plants > Roots > Unclassified | place... | reverse complement strand
ATATTATCATCAGTAAATTCATTTAATAAAATGCGAAAAGAGCGCTGTGTTGCTGCTGATTTATTGTTCTGCAGCGATTGGATCTCTTCAGGTCTGAAAAGCCCTATTTTACACCTCTTCCAGGTCTGGCTACCCACCTGGGTGTCCAAGACTTTTAGGTTAACAGAAAATAACCTGTTTTCCTGCCACCTAGGTTTCCTTGCGCAAACTCTCTACTCGTGGTGTCGAAGCGTTTTTAAAAAAGACTGCTATTGCATACGGCGGAGATCCTAGCAAAAAAGGACAAATTTTGGTGGTATGCAATAGCAGTCTTTTTTAAAAACGCTTCGACACTGCGAGTATTGCCTTTTTTCCGATTCTGCCTCCTGGATTCGTTGAAGGATCCCTGGTTTATGGGATTCACCCTCTTTTCTTTTTTTGAGGGTACACCTCGCCTTTTTAGGCAAAGATTTTTTCTATTGGCGGCGAGAACCAATGATGGGGCTAAGTTATCATATCATTTCCAACAAAATAATCATGATGCGACGAGTTCCATATTCATAAAAGGAGGTGTTGGAGGGTGGAGAGAGAGATCGAATGATAGCAACACCCTGACTTCGGCGGGTAGGGACGGTGTACTCGTACATGTTCATAGTTGTGGGATGATGCAGCATCTGAATGTATTGCCTTTGCGGAGAATTAGTGCAAGTACTCATGCTGTTCTCCAGGTGTCTGTTGTGCGCTGGGGCATCCGTACCTTCCATGTTTGCGCATCCCGCTTGGCACAAATCCGGCCAGAAGGATCACTCATTTTGGGCATCAGAACGACCTCAACACCGTGCGGTACCCAAATTGGGCTGCTAGATTCTCTCGAGTCACGAAAGTTCAGGAATCGAAGGATAGAAGCCCTCCGGTCGGTGGTCTGAGCGCTGATTGACTGGATTTCGGAAATCTGGGCCCTGCCGCTCGGGCGGAACGGGATGAAAGAGGTTACGCGAGGCGGGTGCTAGCCTTCCCAACCCCTGGCAAATAATTCTTATTCACGGCGATGCACTGCTCCATATGTTCATGAGGATTACTGGTAGCTCTACAGCCTTCAAGCGAATCGTGGTGTTATTACCATAATCATCATCATGACCATTACTAGTACTACAGTTGAGAGCTAGCGCTCTCACTGAGAGGCATTGGAGGGGTAGGCGTGAGGGATGCTTGACTAAATATTTCATCCCATCTTGATCATCCCGTCTATAGCAGCGCGTGGTCAAAGGATCGATCTTGGGATAGTGTGCGGCATGAATTTTGGCCCCAATGGATTTTTCAACACTCTCCTGCCGCGATATTGGCTCTTGCTTATCAGACAGTAATAAAAGCCGCCCTTCTCCTCCGCCGGCGGCGAGGCTTTGTGGAGGTTGTACAAACTGCACTTGGAATTACTTTTTTTGTGCATGTTTCGCGTGCGTTCCTCGTAACGAGTAGCTGCAGAAATGGAACCAACGTTTTTCTTGTCCGACCAACAGGCCGGATGCCCAAGTCGACCACCGAGGCCATAATTTTTTGCCCAAGTTGGGCTGCCCTAGATGTTTCCCCCTCCCTTTCATCCTTCCTGATCGGAGGAGGCAATTGTTTTGTAGCCGGTAGTTACAATACCGTAGCCTTCGGAAACGTACCGAACGATAAGATGGGAAGCTGCTTTTGTCTGCTCTATCCAACTGTGTGATTGGGTGCGGTAAATTTATGAAACATTCAGTAATCTGCTGAGGAATTATATATAGCCATCACAGCGAGCTGAGGTCAATTGGATAATGGATTCATACCTGTGTTGTGCCCCATCTCGATAGCTTTTTGTGACTGCGGGGGTTTCCTTTCCTTATGCTTCAGTTAGCAGATGGTGGAGAGAGAGAGGAGATCGTTTAAAGGAAGATGAAATGAAGAACTCAAGCGATGTCTTTGTTGGAAAGGTTCGCCTTGTAGAAGGCTAGAGCTGGGGGAAAACGTGACTTGAGCTGCATGTGGCTGCATACTCGAGGGGATGCTGGTCGAGTAGAGGAGCTTGAGCTAAACGGGATTTGCTTCGGTAACTTACAGGGGAATCCCTGAGTACCGCCACCAGGATGAATGTCTTGGGAGCAGGGTTTAGTATTCCAAATGGAACTATTGTGGGGTGTAAAACATCAAGTGCAGTGCTCTGGCGCAGAGCTTTGGTGCAGGGAAAGAGATGATGATGACTTAGTCTCCTTGAGCTTCTCAGTTCGCCGTGCCGTACCGTCGACCGCTGGGACAACAGGTCCTCTGATATTCAACCAGTCGGAGGTAGAAGATAGAGTCATTACACGAATGGCCTTCCCCATAATCCAACTTGTTTGAGTGAGTACGGTAGCGTCACGCGGTGAATTGTGATTGTATCAACACAACAACCTCAGCAGATGAAGCTCATACTCGAGTAGTTCTATTAGTCCATTTTGCCAGTTCTTGGATACTATTTGTCCATTTTCGGGCCTGACCTGCTCGAATAAATTTGTGATCGGAGCGAATTGAATTGGGCATTGAAGGAAATTGAGGTGAGCTCATTTTGGTCAATTTTTTGTCTTTCGTTCCTTCACATCTTCCCTCCCAGCTTTCGGTCTGCCCACCGATCATCTGAACTGGGTTAACCAATATGGGGTGTTTTGTTTTTGTTTTTTTGTTTTTATTTTCATTTTCTACGCATTTCTATCTGCGTACCGGTACTCGAGTACAAGTGTGGTACGGTACTCGAGCACGAGCGTAGTGCACTTTCCTTTTCCCTAGGGACCCCCCCCCCCTGCCCTACCTCTTCTCTGCCCACCCTCCTCCCCCCACACACACATGCCGCCGTTCCACCGCCCCTTGCTCATTTGCCGATGACACAGGGAGATGTACTCGAGTACGGTAGAAAGCCCAACTGTCAAGGAGAGGAGGAGGAGGGGGAAAGAGAGGGGAGAGAAGTTGGGGTCCTTGCCGACAGATGGAGATATGGATGGAGGTACTGTACCATCAACTTGGCGAATAGATTTGAGTCGGTGCGTAAGCAGAACAGGGGGGACATTCGCGGTTAGCACCGAGCACGGGCAGCAGGGCAAGCATGGAAAAAAGGCAAGGGTTCTTGGGGGAGATGCCTTTCCCATCCACCGCCACGGTACTAGTAGAGCAGCAGTTGGTCGAGAGATACCTTCTTATTCTCTCTATCATGTCGTATTGAGAGCTACCCTATTGTACTTAATTCTCCCACATTTTGATAGCACTCTGTCTTTTTGCTGTCTGAGCCCCCCTAAATCAGAACCAAAAAGCAAGAGGGAGAGAGTTGGGCTACTTTCTAACTTAGAAGAGAAAGCTCCGTTCCCTTGCCTTTTCTCGAATCTGTGCACAAGCCTCCCCCACCAGCATCGTTTCCTCCAAGGCAGCACCAGTACTTCTCTGTGCGTGCGTGCCCTTCCCAGAATCGCCTTCTTGTTTTTTATCATTCCAGCACAGATTGATTGGCCGTCCGTTCTGCTGGGTTCTGCCTGGTTGTCTCTCTTCTATCGTTGATATCCCGTGCATACCATATTCTTCCGCTCATCCCCCCTCTTCCTCCAATAACCTTTTTCCATCCATCCATTCATTCCTCGGGTTGTACCGTTCTCGTCACCATCGCCATTCTCTTTAATTCCTCTTGTGCATTCTTGAGAGCGGGTGTTCGTCCATTGCATTGCATTACGTTGCTTGCGATATAGTGTTGTGAGCACACACACGCCTTGGGCTCTATTGGTTGTGCTGAGGTCGCAATATCGACGACGACCACGACCACGACCACGAGCAACGACAACGATAGCCACAAGTTCCCTGTTCTTTAGCCGTGAGCCCTTTAGAACCCACAAGTCAACCAAACCCACCTTGCATCCCAACACAGCACAACTAACGCAGCTACTTCTCATCCATTACAAGACGAGGGAGATCTTTCTGCTACTCAGGTAGGTTTTCTCTTCTGCTGTTCTATATTATTGTTGTGGAGGAAAAAAAGGAAGGAAAAAAAAGAGAAGGGAGAGAGAAAACCCTTTTTAGTGATGACCAAAGCTACTTGTAATTTGGTTTGCTAAGTATCTAGTGGAACTAGTTGGATACCTTCTTTCCGCGGTATAATTCATCCGCTGCTTCTGCTGCTCGTCGATAAAATCTGTCGCAGGATTGAAACATCTCTTTGGATATCCCAATCGTGGAATGACAGCAATATCTCGGAATCACGAATAGAAGTGGCCATGGACGAAACCGACTTTTCCACCCAACATTCAAGCATCTACATTGCGCCTTTGCGGATAGAGAAGGCCCCAAAACCAAAGAGAACCTCGAGCAATGCATCGAGAAAGTCTCGGCCAAGGAGCCAACCGCATTCACGGAACCAATCCGTGAGCACACATTCACGAAACCAATCCGCGAGCACACATTCACGAAATCAGTCCGTGAGCACACATTCACGCACCTCCTCTCACCAGCAAATAACACCTCCTCCGACGCCCAATACTTCTCAGGATTCGCTAGCGCAGAGCGCTGAGAAAGAACCAACACCACCTTTTCAACCGTTTCTAAGAGCTTTCTACGAATTCCATCCAAACTTCTCAGAAGATTCATCTACGGTGACATTACCGTTAAACCTGGGGGATGTGATCCTCGTCCATTCAGTTCACACCAATGGCTGGGCGGATGGGACTATGCTTAGCTCGGGAGCTCGGGGATGGCTACCTACTAACTACTGCGACGAGTTTAACCCTGAACAGCTGAGGCCCTTGCTGAAAGCTTGTACTGTGCTTTTCGACCAGTTTAGAGGAGGCTCCGCTGGGGGATTACGTGCTAGCCAAGTTGCTGTAACAAGTGTAGTAGCCGGCGTCCGACATCTTCTAGTGAGTTTGAGGATTTCTCCGGTTAAATGGATGGGCGGATTGTCGTTTATTTGAAACGGCAAAGTTATATTTTAGTCATTTGGTTATTTACTGACTATTATCTTTAGGAGACAACCGAATGTTTAACCCGTGAAGCATCCAATGTCAAATCTAATGACGGTATTCGGAGAACTCGAAAGGTGTTGTTAACCGAGCTATCTACTTTAGTCAAGACAGCCAAGCGGCTTCCTGGGCATTCAGAATATAGTTTGGCCAAGACTGCGACCGAAGATGTCACTGATGAGATGATTTTAAGGTGTTTCAAGATTGTGGTGCGGGGTGTGAGATTTCTTGATATCTGGAATCAGCCCCATAACCTTCAGAATGATTTTATCGCGGAGGAGGCAGGGGGCGCTCAAGGGGAAGATGCGGATGATCATATACCACCTACACCCCCGGCTGACTCGACAACTCACAGCATGGGTAGTGCAGGCTCTGTACGTGGAGACCAGATGCCCGAAGACAATACCGAAGGCCACGACTATAGATCGCGTTCTTCGAGCGTAAGTCACCATCGGGGTTCGCAACTCAGTTCGCCTCCCCAACCACAAGACTCTCACCCATTGCCCTCGACTCCTTATTCGCAGACACCCCGTGCAGGTAGCCCGTCATCACCTAACAAGGAAAGCTTTGAAAGCCAGTTACAGCCTGCATATGCGTTGGCTCGTCTTAATGTTACGCACGATGTGCTTTTGTCATATCTTGGGTCATATATCGGTAGACTTTACCATGAGCCTCGGTTTACTCCACAACTCCAACTTACGCAGCAAGAGTCGGTTAAGGCAGCACGTGAGCTATTAGCAATTGTGGAGGCAGTGGAAGCAAGAGATCCCCAAGCAGCGGCTTTAGTGTTTGCAAAAGAGGCCATGTATGCAAGAATATCGACGCTTATTTCTGCTGCGAAAGAAGCTGTGTCTGGATGTGGAAGGCTGGAGGAAGTAGATGAAGAAGAAGAGGGAATTATGATACCTGACGGCGGGAAGAAATTGGCTGACGCAGCAACGGGTTGTGTCAGGGGAGCTGGGGAATGTGTGGCAAAGTCGAAATTCGTTATCGAAAAAATAGGGGATTTCGAGTTACATTTAGGACCGTTCGATATAGGCCTAGGAATCACCACTCCGGAAGGAAAACTGATTGACGACGCAATTGGACTTTCTGCGGCTGCAAAGGCAGAGCTAGAAAGGCAACTGATGCCACCGCCGCCTACGCCAGAGAAAATTCCGCCGAGGCCTCCTCCGAAAGAGGACCCGCCTCATGAAAAACCACTTCCGACGCTTCCTGTTTCGGAGCTTGAAGTTGAGCGTCTCACTGTGGATACTGCTATGGCTGAATCGAATGTTTCTCTCTCTGCAACCGTTTCTTGCAGTCCGGGTGGAGCTTCGTCACGAAGATCATCTGCCACATCTATTATTGCTCCTCTTCCCCAACTTGCCCCATTATCAACGCATGATGAGAATGCCGGCGGAGCCGCTCAGAAGCGCGATATGGACGCAAAAACATTGCTTCAAAAGAGTATTAGGGCTGACAGCATTGGGGCTTCCTCAATAACTACTGCTGATTATACGATTGCTAGCAGTGTGCGAGGTTCTGAGCTAAGTATGACCTCGACCAGGGCAACTACCCCAGAACCTGCTTCCTCTACTAGTGTTTCTACCCCATTGCTTAGCCTCGATCTTACTATGATGGGAGATCGGATCTCTTTTGAGAGCGGATCAGGAAGTGAGATTTTGGTGCCCGAGAAGCAGGTTCCTGAGGATTTGACATTCAACAAAGACGGTCAGATTACGGGAGGAACTCTTCCGGCCCTTGTTGAACGGCTCACAGTCCATGATTCGACTCCCGATGCTGTTTTCGTTGCTACGTTCTATCTTACTTTCCGCCTTTTTACCACACCAAAGGAGTTTGCGCAATCCTTGGTTGATCGTTTCGATTCCGTGGGAGATGGCTCTGCAGGAGCCGCACCTGTTCGCCTTCGTGTCTATAACGTCTTCAAGGGGTGGCTTGAGTCGCATTGGAGGAAGACTGTTGATGATGAGGCTTTGGAGACCATTACCTCATTCGCTGGAAGCAAACTGAAGGCCATCTTACCAGCGGCGGGGAAACGCCTCGAAGAATTGACTGAGAAAGTATCTTCAACTGACGGTCTCCTCGTACCCCGCCTAGTTTCTAGCATTGGGAAGGCTACTACGGCTACTACCCAATATACCCTCCCCGAAACTCCTATCCCAACCCCGGCTGTTACCAGAAACCAACTTTCGCTTCTCCGGAGTGCCCTCACTGGTGGACCCAACCCAACTGTACTCGATTTCGATCCTTCGGAACTCGCAAGGCAGTTGACCCTGAAGGAATCTAAGATGTTTTGCTCTATTCTTCCGGAAGAGCTTTTGGCTCAAGAGTGGACGAAGAAGAGAGGATCGTTGGCCACCAACGTTCTTGCTATGTCTTCTTTATCAACAGACCTTGCCAATCTTGTCGCTGAGACTATTCTGGATGCTACTGATCCGAAGCGTAGAGCCGTCCTCATCAAGCATTGGATCAAAGTTGCCGATCGCTGCCTGGAGTTGAACAACTACGACTCCCTGATGGCTATCATGTGCACCTTGAACACATCAACTATCGGACGTCTTAAGAGAACGTGGGAATTGGTTTCGTATAAGACCAAATTGGTTTTGGACAATCTCCGAGCAGTCATTGATGTTTCAAAAAACCATGCCGTTCTCCGTGCAAGGCTACGGGGCCATGTCCCGCCCTGTCTGCCTTTCCTGGGAACATACTTGACGGATGTAAGTTTGTCAATCGAATTTATGTTCTCTGTTCTTACTAAAAACATCTCCCTTAGTTGACCTTCATCGATGTTGGGAATCCGTCAAAGCGGCCTGTTTCTGAAGGCTCGACCAAACAGCTCATTAATTTCGACAAACACGTCAAGACTGCCCGTATCATCTCCGAGCTTCAGCGGTTCCAAATTCCTTATCGGATTGCCGAAGTGTCTGAGATGCAAGAGTGGATCGATGCACAGATCGACAGAGTGCACAACTCAAAAACGGCAGACGTCCAACATCTCTACCGCCGCTCCCTCCTCCTCGAGCCCCGTGAGACTCAGCCAAGATCCGCACCTGTTGAGCTTTCCGCACCCGCCACTACTGCGCCCAAGGAATCCCAGAAAATTGATCTATTTAGTTGGGCACACGCATTCAAGGTGCCTACATCTGCGACCTGAGGGCCATCATCCCTATACATCTTCTCACCTGCACACCATTATTTAGCTGTTGGAAAACTAGCATTGGTCGGCCTTTTGATTTCGGGTAACTAGCTTGCTCTAAATGCCTATTGATGTTTGTGTTTTCAGTGCCGGGTTCACGGTGTTTTACGTACTCTTGCTTTCGACATGTTTACAGGACTCGATCCAGATTCTTCAACTTTTCAACTTCATTTTCTGTTCTCTTTGTACCATCACACGTATTTTATTTTTCCCTGCTTCATGGCGTTTATGAGTTTCATTTGGCATAATAGTGTCTGGGGGTTCTGTTTCTTTCTTTGGGCGGAGTGGAGCAACGCATTGGGCTTTTTACTGCTTTATATTTTTTACTCACCAATTTTTTCTCTCTTTCGATTCCCCGATACGCTGCCGAAGGGCCCTAGTCGACAGCATGCGTATCCGTCTCCTTTGGAGGTTTATTTTTTCCAGCCTCGAGACCCCAATTGATGCCTTTCGTTTCTTAGTTTGTTGTTTGCTCATTTCGCCTTCTTCCCTCTATATACATATACCTTGGTCCCTAGCCATCCAGTTCTGCCCACATTCACCCACTGAGCATGAATCCGGAGGTCTCAATGTTTTCCTTCTGCCCCCAGAAGGTTCTTCCCGTCTCTGTAACCTTTGCCTTCGCTGTATGATTTTTTTTCCTTCACCTTTTTTCTCTTGGGATGGTTGGAACCCGATTGAATTTCCCACAAAAAACAAAAATAAAGAGGGAGAGATTGGCTCGCGCCTACTTGTGAAGGATGGGAGAAGAAAAGGGAAAAATGTAACCATATATTTCGCTATTTGTTCTTTCCTGCTCTTTCATTTTTCTTTCCTTGTCATGGGCGAAATTGGGCGTGTTGTCTTTTTTTCTTACTTTCCCCATTCGAATTTGCGAAGCGGTGTATGCTGTGTTTTGTATGGAAAAGTTTGCATAAGAGGTGTGATAGTTTGTGGAGTTGAAGATGCATGGATATGGAAATCAGGGCATGTTTTTCTTTCTTTCAGGAGTCTAAGTTAGCTATTTGAAAGTCAAAAAATTTCTCGCGATACCCCGATGTGATTCCGCGGTGGTGAGGCGGAATCTGGTGTGGTCAATGACCGCTTGTGATTTTCCCCGGGTAGCGTAGGCTGGAGGTGTGTGTTGGTAGTTTTGCGTGATGATGACGCTGATTATCACACTAGAAACATCCCAAAAAGGTCACAGCATTTATGTATGGTAACCCAGGAACGAAGTATCCTGCCCACTACCTCCAGTAGTCCAATCCACTAAGCAGCTTCTTGCTGTCCATCACGGATAGCGATATGAATTTTGATGTCGGTTTTCAAAGTCTTGGATTGCCCACAGTACGACAGAGAGGAGCGCAAAATGGTTGGATGATATTCAGGCTCCTAGGGCACCAAGAGAGAGAGAGAAAAGTGTTCGACCCACACCCTTCTAGCCGAGGACATGGCGATTACGAGTAGACACGGCTTACCAATAAATTCTTCGTGGTGGCAGCGGCGTGTCTTAAAATTTTTTATAGCAAAACTCCGTGCACACGGCTCACGTGCCTGATGAGCCCCAACACAATGCCCTCCTGTCGAAGGACGCGGGTCTCTGGTTGTATCATACTGTACATATCATACCAACGACAAGTGACCCTACTCCCGCTGAGTGAAGTGTGTGTCTTTTGGTTCACTGTAGGTGCAATCTGCTTGTCTCCTCATCTCCATCCTCGCCTCGCCTCCCGTCTCTTCGCTTCGCTATCAACAACACTATCTTGCGCTCCGCCTCGAGTACCGATGCTGTAGCCGTAATACGTATCACCGCCCTAGTGTGGTTCCTACCACAGCGCTAGGCCGTCCGGCTGCTGGCTGCATCCCTTTTGGGTCCCCATCAATTGCGTCGTGTAACTAAGTTAAAGCGTGGCCCACACACCTCCCCCCTAGGTCTCCTACGCAAGACATCAATCCTCAATCCAATGCGTGCCTATCTATCTAGCAGCAAAGAATGAGAAACATCCTGTTTTTTTTTTAGATAGAAAGTTTAAACCAAGGATTCACATAGCCGAATGCCGGGCTGCAAGAATTGTTCTACAAAACTTGAGAGCGTCAGGGGTGGCCAGAGAATCCATGCCAAGATCGTAATTTGTATGTGATTTTCCGTAGCAATAGATTGGGCTGACTTCATGTCTCTGTATCAGTCAGTGTGTAGGACGGTCGATAGAAATTGGAAAATTCATAATGCTAAAGTCCCTATGGCTGACCTTCGTACTATCAGAGTTTGGAGGGCGGGATCTGTTGCGGTTATTTCTGGTAGCAGCCTATTGAAAATCTGGGCACGTTGCTTTTGGTGCCAAGCTCCTAAATTTACATGTCGTTGCCGAATTCCATCCCAAGTACTGTCCACTCAACACATCTCAGCTCCCTCTTTACCCCCCTCCTCCCTCTCTTCTAAACGAAATACAATCCTTGGAACAACAACAACAAACAATGGACCGCCGCTCTCCACCTCCGGGCTCATCGGCTCGCTCAGCATTCAGTAGGTTCAGAGACTCTGTGCCAGACAGATTCAACACGCTACAGAACAAGATCGAGAGCAAAATAGCTCAGGTTCCGGATAAGCTATCTCAGGTCCCGGACAAGCTGTCTCAAGTTCCCGACAGACTCTCCCAGGTCCCGGATAGGTTTCAAGACTTTCGACGTGAGACCTACAATCAACTTCCTAGGAGCATTTCCCCGCCTTCAGTTTCAAAGGCACCGGAAGAAGGGGATCCCAAGTATGATCATGTCCTAGCCGGGTTGGCTGCGAAGATTCTCTATAGGGGTGGTGCCTGTCCGATTAGTGGTGGACCGCTGTTGGTTCTCTGTGCGGCTAGTTTTCCGGATACAAGACGAGTGGATTATAACGAGTTGCTACCATACGTGCTGAGTATTTTGCCCGGAGATGACGAGCTCGGCGAGGAGAGTGACGGTGGTGGGTATTCTGTTGTGTTTTTCGCTGGAGGCGGAAGTGCCAATATTGGTGGTGGGGAAGGAGGGGCGAATGCGGGAAAGGGGAATAGACCATCTTGGGCGTGGACCTTACAGGCTTATCATTTGGTACGTTTGCCCCGGGTTCAAACTTGCGAAGGCCACAAGGCACTTACGGATGAAACAGTTAGGAAGAGCCGTGAGGAAGAGAATTCGAAAACTATGGGTTGTTCATGAGAGGGCATGGGTTAGGGTCATCTTGGAGGTAATGGCGGGGGTGGTATCCGTCAAGTTCAGGAAGAAGGTCGTTCATTGTATGTGGAACCTCTACCCCCACATTTCAATATCTGCTACACATATACTCGGATATCTAACTTCTAGCCATCGGAATCGTTTGTTTTACATCATAGTAAACACCCTTACTGATCTAGCGAACCAAATCGACATTACCCAACTTCACATCCCTCCGGCAGTGTACCTGCATGATCGGAAGCTTGCATCAACAATCTCAATTCCAGACCCCCCGCCCCCCATATTCGGGTCTCCGCCCTTCCATACCGCTGCCAACCCACCACGAGTTGGCGAAAACATGCCACTTCCACAAGTCTTGATAGACACCGCGCGTTATTTGAGATTGCAGTGCTTACGCGTGGAAGGACTTTTCCGAGTGACTCCGTCCCAGGCCCTCCTCGATGTCGTCCGGGAAGCGTATGACCGCAAACAATATATCAAATGGGATGAGTGGGGTCCGCATATGGCAGCGGCCTTAATTAAGCTATATTACCGTTCCCTTCCGGAGCCTCTTATCCCGGTGACATTCTACCAGGATTTGCTATCACTCGAAGAAGCGGGGGTTGGTGACGAAAAGTCGTTCTTGAAGGTCAAGGATTTACTGGAGGATAGTTTGCCCAAGAGCAGTAGGGTTCTTTTATTAAGGCATTTATTGCCATTGCTCGCATTGGTTGCGCAGAATTCTGCGACAAACAAGATGAATCCGAACAATTTGGCCGTCTGCATCGCACCGAGTCTATTAAAGTCGGATGATATGATGGCTGATGCGAAAGCTTGCAATGGCTTGAGGACTTTTGTCCAGATAGCTATCGAGAGGATCGAAGAACTAGCGCCGGAGCTGCCAAATAGGGGCGGCCCAGTGCGTAGCAGCAGCGGAAGCAGTTCAAGCCTCACCGGGGTGCCGCCGCCCTCGGGATCTCCCCCGCCATATTCGATGGGTAGCATGCAACCAGTGCAGAGGAAAAGGGTTCCGGGCATCATGGGCACTAAGGAAATGGAGGGCGGAATGACTGCTCGGAAACCGGTCCCCGGTAGTGCTTCTAGTTCGGTTACATGTCTTCCCCTAGCTAGCGAGCCGGATGAAAAGAAGCAATTGATTGAAAAGACCGAAGCCGAGGAGCAAAAGGAAGACATCAGACCTTCTCCCACCCCAGGACTTTCGGTTGACGAGGAAGCCCCCCGAAGGGGCTCCGTTCCATCTATCCCCACAAAACCGAGGGAAGGAATAATACGGAGGAAAGCATCATTCCAGAGTTTCACGAAGAGCCCACCCGAAATAGGTCCGAAGCCCCCAATCCTCTCATCGTCGTCTTTAATTCCCGACCCGTCACCCCACCTTTCTACATCATCCCCTATTACGAAGCCGCCGCGTGTGATACGCCGTGCAGCTTCTTCCACATTCCCTTCCTCGTCATCACTGCGTTCCTCGTCGTTTTCATCCCCGTCCGTCGCCGATATCGCCAGCTCGCTAAATCAGTCCCAGGTGCAGAAGAGCGTCCAGCTCAAGAGCTGGACCCCGCCACCGGCCATGCAGAGGGCAAAAACTGAGCTTGGAAGTTTGAAGGGGCGAGGCAAAGCTGTCGAGGAGTTGAGGGCTTTGTACGAGGAGCGGGCTAAGGGTGTTGAAGTGCTCGTTAGGAACGCGCCTGGTGGGCCTAAGGTGAGGGGGAAGGAGTGACCTAAGCTGGTTGGGATGGGTTGGGAGGCACGAGTGGGGGCGGGATTGGAGTTTTTCAGTTTGGTCTGTTTTGCTTTTGCTGTTTGCGCTTTGATATACCCACCGTTTCGAGTGTTCATGATTGTGATGCCGTGCAGATTATGTGATATGGTGTTTGATGGTGGCGGCAGGTTTGTAGTTCGCGCGGAGGTAATGAGAGCTTGGAAGAGCGGGATGGGGTGATTTTGCACCCTCTTTTTTTATTCTCCTTGGTTATTATTTATTTGTAATTCGATGGCGTGCACAATTTGTTCGAGGGCCCCTACCTTGTTACCAGCAGCAGAGTTTGTTGTGAGTTTATTCATATAGCAGCTCAATGCGAACGCGACTGTTTGGGACCTGCCATTGGTTCGAACCACTGCTTTTGCTTCCGATTCTATCTCAGGACGGAGGGACGCCGGTGTCGGAGTAGCGGTTCGGGGAGCATCCAAGAGGCAATATTACGGAATAGTTAGTAGAGCACAGCTGTTCCTACTTGACTCACTATACCCGTGATCAGCAACAACCCGCCAAGCAAGATACCTGTTGTAATATGTGATAGGAATATGTGCACGGAACTTGGACGAAGAAGTGATAACAGAAAGTAGTGAAGATCTCGTATTGTGACAACGCTTGTTTTATTCAATAATAAGAAAGCCATAGCTCAGCTATATAATACAGCAATTGAGTTCAGCCATGACCACCGCATTCTGCTAATAAGGAAAGACAAAGACTATCAAAGAAGTAACCTGAGAGGAACAAAAGGAACAATGAAAGAACACAGAATAGGCTTTCAAGTCAACCAGTAACGAGTATGAAAACATAAAGGGCTGAAAGAAATATTTGAGAGGAGAAAGGAACCATATTTGAGAGGAGCAGAAAACCATATACGAACAATACCTGATGCCCAGCCTCGGGTGAGATATCATGACTGTGCATGCCGGGTCCAGAAATAAGGTACAAGTGCAAGAGCAAGGTCCCAACTCGAATAGGCTTTCCACCCGTGCACGCCCCCGGCGGCGGAAGCACCGCTAGGTTGAAAAAGACCGACGAGCTCCAGAGCAGAGACACGGCCATATATACTTGCCACGCCACAGCTACGCAGTATTTTTCTAGCCAGCCAGCCAGCCAGCCAGCTTGAGCATCACATATCCCGCCCTGTCGGGGTTTGTATATATACCGTGCCAACTAACACTCACTCACTCACTCACTCACCCTTATGCACTATTTAATCAATCCCCTCCCCACACCCATTCTCGTCACCTGCTCTGATATACTCGAGAAGCATGATACCCGAGCATGATCCCTCCCAGCCACTCAAGCAACCAACCAAGCAACCAAGCAAGTAGAAATTCCCAAAGAAATCAAAGGCAGCGGGGGTACAGTGTGTTGCCGGTCTTGGTACGGCGCTCGCTTATCGAGAAGGGAGCACTATGATGCTGACTCCCGCTGCTGAGTAACCTGAGCACCCTCCCGCTAAGATTTCTGTTGTTTTTTTATTTCTTCTTTTGGGGAGGAGGGGTTCTTGTGGGGGATTGTTCGCTTGGGGGGTGTATAATAAAAGTCGTGTGATAGCTTTGAGTGCCGGAGGGTGTTGGCCAGGGTGGGGTCATGTGGGGTCACTCGGTGGGCGGCTTCTTGCTAGAGGGTTGCGTGTGTATATATGTGGGTGGGTGGAATGTGGCATGGGGGTTTAAGTGTTCTTGGGCATGTGGTTTGTCTTTTGTTTGTACTGGATAGAGGTTTTAGGTGTGTGTAAGGTGGGGCGTGTGTGTGCAGTGAGGATTTGGTATGGTGGTGGTGGGGGTGGTCGCAGGAGGATGAGTCTTGTATTATGTCGGAGAGGAGAAAGTCGAACGATATCGCTCTACAACTCGGCCAATAGATAAATACGTGATTCGAGAAATCTTGCTCGCTGGGATGAGAATCCGATGCGGGGAGTACAAATCCCTGCACCCAATGCGCATTCAGGACATTTCAATTGTCGTTGGTCGGAGTTCGTCAAAACTCATGATATATAATTTTCATAATTGATAAGAACGAAGCTGAAGAATTCATTTCATCGCCAGTTAGATGGTCTCCGATGTTATCCCCTCATGATGCGACCCTGGCGGTGTGGTAAACATCCATATCCCCCACTTCCGCCAGAACCCCACAAACCCCCCGGGCTGCAGACCAGGCACTGCCAGCCCTCTTCTCACGCTGATTTCGCTCCAGCGGCACATGAACTGGGACGCCAATACTCCATCTCCCTGCAAAAAAAAAAAAGAGCACTCAACAACAATGGGCCCTGTTGTACAGCACATTACTAGTACCGCCCCCGAATAGCGCTCTTCCGAGCCCACTTGGCCCTAATGAAACACAGGAAGAATCTTGAATGCACGTTGATGCGCCATGAAAGAACCCATGGCGGGAGCAAGCGCAGTCAAGATCTGTCAGCGCGCATCCGGTTCCACTGAGGAAGCAGGTTGTTATGATATTAGCGTGGCCTAGGCTGGGGCCCTGGGGGCGTGTTGCGCAGGATAGAGCGCTGTAGGATGAAGTACAGGTAAATCTGTATGAGCAAGATGACCAAGAAGAGAGAGTCCACGAATAGGTAGCCATCTTTGCTTTTCCAATGCCGCGCGATATCGAACCCTAACGCACAAGCATGATATTGTACCCAGCATAGTACCCACCCAACCTATTCCACGAGAGAGATATAGCCAATCGGCTTAGCATTCCTTAACCAATATACGATATAAGTGGGCATCAAATTTAAAATGGTGCGATCTTCCCCGTTGATCCTCTTGTTAAACCCCTGTACACCCAATAAGAGTGCCTATTCTCAGTTTCTCCCAATCGCCCCCCAGGATCTCCAATATGATAGAGTGTATAAATACTGTGTTCGAGCAATGATTCTAGTTCGGCTTGTCTTAGACAAATGAGGCCGCAGCTAAGAAGACAAAAGCAAATCAATGGATCACTTGGATAACCTACCAAGTCGTCGAAGATGAAGGTACGATACCATTGCACACGGCGTTGGAGATTGGAAAGAGCGATAGTCCTATCCAAAGCGAGGGCATTGGCATCTACAGTACACAAGCGCCGCACCCACTGCACACATTATCATTGCCATGAGTTAGTGGGTTCGTGTCCTCTAATGAAGCGACACAAAAACCAAGGCTTCCCCCACAGTTATCACAAATCTTTCAGTCATCCGGGTATAGCCCAACTTCGCCATCCCGATAGTAGTACACCATCGACCCCGAATACCCGGAAACATGGCCGAGTACAACCACACCGCCGACTATGCTCCCCTCACGAATCCACAAAGATTATCTCCTCTGCGTGACCCACTCGAGCCACACTGTAGCAAAAACAATCCCCCGCCTGCTCCCTAGAGCTCCGGAAATCTTGCTAGGTTGGATGCGAAAATTGGCATTCATGTGGTCATTTTTTTGTCGATCCCACAGATCCAGATGGTTGTAATTGGATCCCTAAGTTTGGTTTGAAACCACTGGTTTCGTGGTGGGTAGTGGGCATATCAAATATGCGCAGCGGGTTTTCTTGGATGTCAGCGAGGATGTCTCGAGAGAGCGGGGCTAAGGCTCCGATTGTGCATGCTGCAAAAGTCTGTCGTTCAAACAAGGTAGTTATACCCTTATATCGGTATATCGTCCTCCTTTGATCCCAAACACAGAGCCATGCTCAGCAGGGGCAGGGCAGGGCTTTCAGCAATCAGTCGTTCGAACCAAGAGGGCGCACCCCCGAACGAGCAAACGAGGAGAAAGAGATACGGTAGTGAACTGAAAGAGGGGCATCATATCCGCATCAACTCTCTTTTATGGATAAGGATTACTCACCTTCTCATACGTGTGCTAGGTCCCGGAGAAAGGCGGGCATACACCCAAATCAAATAAAAAGCCCCGTAACCTGGCCTCCAGATAAGTCTTGAGGAAGGTTCCCTACAGTGCCATGTCCGGGGGCATTCACTGGAACAAGTTCTCAACTAGCGGTAGCCGTATATGTTCTCTTGAAGCGTGTGATAACGTTTTCCGGTGATATGTGGTACCTTATTGTAGTGGTAACCTTCTTTCTCTTAAGCTTCAATCAAACGGGAGAGTAGGTCTATTCCACAGCAACGCAATAGATTAATGCCGGTACAAGTACCAGCGCTAGTATCGGTATCACGCCTACGCCGCGGTGGGTGATTTACTGAACGAGGGGTTTGTGCCTCAAGCGGAAATTTACCGTGCTCGAGTACCATGAGACAATTCATCATTGCTGTTACCCTCGATCAGTCATTATTCCATTATTTTATTATTTCGTCTTCTCATCGTTTCTACCAGACAAGAATTCCGTATGCAGCTAAAAGCTATAGCATGACTCTGCACCCCCATTATTCATAACCCGCTGGTCTTTTCTATAAAGCAAAAACAAAGACACCATTGAATTCCCGACACTACCGGTACCAGTAGTTGTGCCCGTACCAACGTAACCACTTCTAGAGACATCGCGCAACAAGCAGTAGTCAGATATCGGTGCCCATGCCGCAGGCGAACGCCAGATCCTTCATTTCCGAGTGACGGCCTAAGACGCGGGGGGTGGCAACTATTATCGGTCTTCGAAAAGGTCGGCCCTTTTTTTTCCACCTCGGGCGCAATCTCTCACTGCCCACTTTCTTGACTTCAACCATGAGCTTTTCCCTGTTAGAGAACCAATCTGAATCCCTGCTATGGCATCGAGAGAACTGGTGAACTTTTTCGAAATTTATAACACTCGAGTACTGCACTTATAGGGAGCCACTCGGTTTAGCCAGCCCGAAGATTGCCGCAGTAATTCTGATTGATTGGTCGTCACGAGCGGGCAGCAGGGAACAGACTAGCTAGCTACCGCGGTGAAGCATTGAACTTCCAAGGCGTGCACCGGGGGTTTCAGGGAAGACTCTGGAATGCCTGCGGGGACGGGAGCGTTTCATGGCCGGGATACTAGCAGACACCAGAGTTGTGCCGGGCTTGGGCAGATCATACACATAACTTTCTTTGAAACCCAGGGTGGGTTAGCCATTTCAGTGTTCAGGGAGGTTCCCGAAGAAGTTGGGGAATTGTGTAAGAAGTACTGTACTCGAACACATGAGGTATTTTCTTTCTCGTTCCTCGCGCTGGGATGAAGGCTCCAGTGCTAGCGTCAGTGCATTCCAGTACTTTAAACACAATGATAGTGTTACTGTGCTCGAGCACTGCAGTGGTACTCGAGTGCATTTTCTATTGCCATTATATTTTACATCTGAACGCTGCAGCGAAGGGGGGATTAAAGAATTACTGAAGGAGCTGGAACGCGCTTTCCCGACCGGGGGGTTATATGATGAGATCCCTTCAAAAGAACAAGTACGGCAGGAGGATAGAGAAAGCAACCAAAGGGCAGCAGAAGGAGCGAGCAAACTAGCACACACAGCCAAATACGCACTCCTCAATTGTTCCGCTGATACTCGTATCCTTTGAGCAGGCAAAGAACTTCCCATCGCATACGATAACCTGGTCGATGCTACCGTCTCCTAAAAATTCAGCAATTGTATGCGGAAAAGAAATCTCCCTCATTCTGAATACTTTCCTGCCCTAGAGCATGTTGGGTTCAAATTCGTTGATAAGACAGACGGGATTATTGTTTGTGCAGGAATCTATTGCAGCTTCTAAGTATAAACGCTTCCTACTCTTTTTTTTTTTTTGCCTCCCCCTTGGGTTCCCCCTTCTAACCCTCCGGGTTCGGTCACCAGAGGCCTTCTTTGCAACATTGATCGCACTTTCTTCTCCTCCTTTGTTTCTTAGACTTAGAAATGCACACGGCGCTTGTGGCAAGCACAAGGTCGTCTCGCCTTGAATTAAAAATAAAGTTAACGGCTTGTATGAGACTTGTTACAAAGAATTCGCTGATCCCAATTTCAGCGGACAGGGTAACCTTGAAGGTTCTTCTGGTCTCTTTCTCTCCTCTCTCTCCCTCTTGCCCCTCGCGCCGCCCCCCTGTCCCGTCGTGTGTCGTTTTAGGTTTATTTGTGCCTACTCTTTAGAGTAAAAGCATGGATTGAAACAGGCTGCACAGCCTCTTTTCCTCATCTTGGGAGGGGTCTGGATCATCAAATCGGTCCCAAGCTTCCGCCCCCAAATCTCTTTCTCTTCCTGCAGGTTTTAACTTACTATACATTCAGCTGTAGGGCGTTTCTGAGGGGAATCCCTTGTACTAACGCAGCGCTTCCAAGCACTGCGGCTCTACTGTACTCTACAAGTGCTGTAGGAATTAGTAGACTTCTCTTCCTCTACCGGTATGTTTGGCCGTTTCCCTGTGGTGATTCTGTGCTTTGCGGGAATAATGGCTAACCGCCTTGGCCGGCTTCGGGCCAAGCGAGGCGGAATAGAGCGAAATTGTGTAACCAAGGATTGGACGAGCGGGCACAAGGGGGTCTTGACAGGGGCAGGCTCTGGAAGGGAGAAGGAACAATTGAGCTCAGGTACAATTTACGAACAGTCTTTTCATTCATTCATCCGTTTGTACCTGTAATAATACGCAGGAGGTCCAATTGGCAAGGTGCTTTGTGTCTGTCACTGTCAAATCAGGGAGCTCTCCGTCGATTCGCAAGCGGTTTTCGTCCTTTACTTTCTAGCTAGTTTGTCTCGTGGCCTACCTACAAGTACTGAAGAAGGCTTCTGGGCATTTAACCTTGCTGGTATCGGACTAGTACTGTATCATTGTGAAGAGGCCCGCCCTAGGTGTTTGGCGGTGATTGAATGGTCGCGGGCTTTATCGTACAAATAGGGCAGCCTCCTTTTGGCGCCGACGGGGTTTGATTTTTTGGCCGCTTCCCCTGCCGATCCAACCACAGCGTTCCCCTTACAGATAGCGTTGGTTGCAGGAAATTGGACTGGGTGTGTGAGTGTGCGTGCACAACTGCAGAGCGGCATCCAGATCCACCCCCCCTTTTGGCCGTTGTGGCGCTCTTTCCCTATTTTGGAAATCATCCCTGCTGGCGTTGAGGGTCTTGGCTCTCACGAGTATCCCCTTTTTCAAGGACGGTTCCTCCCACCCCTTCCCTTCTTCCTACCCATTCTCCTACAACACTTCACGACACTCTCTTTCTCCTCTTTCTCCTCTTTGATCTCTTTTTTTCCATTTGTAATTGTTCCGTCATCGTTTCGCCGGGCGTAAGCGGTATACATTTGAGGCGATACACTGTCCTCGTCCGCTGCTACCACGAGCAAACATACTATAACAACATTTAACCCAGTCGGCCCATCGGCATTATAGGATTTCACCAGTCGCTCTCTACACAACACATTATTTTAAAACCTACAAACATTCAAAATGCGTTTCACTGTTGCAGCTCTTAGTGCATTGGGATTCCTAGGCAGTGTAGCCACTGCCATTAACACTATCGACCTCAAAGGCAGACACTTCATTGATAGCGTAACCGGGAAGGAGTTCTTCGTATGTTGTCTTCGAAGCCTTCAAATAGGCACCGTTTAGAGCCAATATACTGATTGGTATTATACAGATCAAAGGTGTTGATTACCAACCTGGTGGTGCCGCTAGTGTCGAGAAGGGCGGAGACCCCCTGACCGACCGTGATAAGTGTGCTCGTGATGCCTATCTCTTCCAGAAACTCGGTATCAACACAATTCGAGTCTACTCCGTAGATCCTAGCCAAAACCATGACGAGTGTATGACGATACTCGCTGCTGCTGGTATCTACCTGGTTTTGGACGTCAACACTCCGCTTGAACACCAGCATTTGAATAATGAGGAGCCATGGACTACATACACTTCCTTGTACTTGGAGCACATATTCGGTGTTATGGACGTGTTCTCTGGGTATGATAATACATTGGCCTTCTTGGCTGGTAATGAAGTTATCTTCGACACCGTCTCGGCCAAGACATCTCCCAACTATGTCAAGGCTGTTGTGCGTGACATGAAGGCCTACATCACCAATCACATTCACAGGCGAATCCCGGTTGGTTATTCCAATGCTGATGACTTGAGGTTCCGTACCGCTCTTGCTGCATATCTTGAGTGCGGTGATACTGGATATATTGATTTCTGGGGTGTCAATTCGTAGGTTTTCCCTAGATGTCTATAATTGGAGATGGTTCTAACGTGTTTTAAAGTTACCAGTGGTGTGGTAAGAATACCTTCGATGGGTCGGGCTATGATCAGCTCGTTGATGACTATAAAAACTACTCTCTTCCAATCTTTTTCACCGAGTAAGACCTCCATCCACTTTACTATCTTGACAATTTTAATACTAACGAGTGATCAGGTATGGTTGCAACAAAGTCCGTCCCAGAATCTGGCAGGAGGTCGACGCTCTTTACTCTGAGAAGATGACCGGCGTTTTCTCCGGTGGTTTGGTCTACGAGTTCACTCAAGAACCCAATGACTATGGTCTCGTCAGCGTTAAGGATGAGGATGTCGTCATTCTCGACGAGTTTGATTCACTTGGCGCCGCGTTCGGCAAGACCCCTAAGCAGCCAACCATTCCCTCCAGCGCCAGCAACCCAGCCCGCCCGGTTGATTGCCCTGCTGCGAGCAAGTTGTCCGGCATTACCGCCAACTTTACTCTTCCTACCACTCAAGGGGCTGAGTATATCAAGAATGGTGTCGACAAGACCAAGTTCGTAAAGGGAAAATTCGTTTCCAGCCCTACTTTCACCACCACTCACAAAATTACCGACAGCGAGGGTAAAGAGATCACCGATAAGACTGTCAAGGAGGTCGCTTCGTACACCCAGTCTCCTATTCCTGATGGTGGCATTGGCATCAACATCGGTGGTGGTACGGGAACCGGTGGGTCCACCAGTGGGTCTGGATCAGGTAGCAGCGGCTCAACCAAGAATAATGGTGCTGGTTCTACAAAGAGCATCACTTTCGGTTGGTCGCTCGGGTTGGTCGCAATCGGCTTCGCCGCTTTCCTGTAAAAATTTGTTTGAGCGCCTTGGGTTGTAGTTGTGAAATGATTTCCTTGTTCTCTGGTGTTATAAGGGCAGAATATAATCAGCAGATGGAGGAGAAAGTCCCGATCTACCCTTCATCCATTTTCCATCAAATCTGTCGGTCATGTTTGTGATTAGACTGAACAACAGGAATGGATTTCTCTAGAGGTTCTTACATATTTTCCTTGCATTTCATGGGCCTTCGGACAATTTTAATTCGGAGCGCCGGTAGATTGGGTGTCTTTGTTTCCGCTTTATGATCTTTCGTGCCTTTTTTATACTTTTTTTCCCCTTAGTTTTGCTTGTAGTTAACTGTGCAAAAAAAATTCATATTCCCGTGTCAATCATTTGACTGCTCGCAAAATTGTTGATATCGGCGAAATCGGGGCCTTTCGTATTGTGGTTTGCCGCGAAGCTGGCTCCAGAGTGTGGTAACGTGGGCGCCAGTCGCATCTTCAGACGGGTCATGTATCCGGGCCTGGACGATTAGAAATCGGTAGGATAGACTCGAAAGAGGTCCCGTAGAGGCTGTGTAAGGTACGCGGACAGTCTCCTCATGCCAGGTGTGGACACTCAGATCTGGTGTAGTACCCGTGTGATCTCCAAACTCCATTCCTTTTCCGAAGCATTTCAGCTGTCTGTCCTCCCCGGGCATGATATTATAATGAGTAGGAGCACTAAGCCCGCGCACAGTATAATTCTGTAGCGACATCAGGGCACACCTGTAACTGTCAATTCTTCTCCTATGGTGATCTCTAACCGTTGGGAGCTTCACCCCCGTTGCCCCTATTAATCAAAATGCTCCGCACTGCGCCTGTGATCAATTCCATATTGAGGAGCAGGAAGTGTTTAGAAAATGAATTTTATTGCAATTGGACCTGAGGGGGGAAAGGAAACCGAGGGGGAAAAAGAGTCACCTAGGCCGACGGGGTTTACCTGTATACCGGTAGGTCCGGCCCGGCGGACGAAATATTTGTTTCCCGACACGATAGACACTGATGGCCATTGAGTCCTTTGCTTCCAGATTGCTTCTCTGGCGGGTATTTCGCACGAGTTGAGGGCTCGATCACCTCATCACTGTACGGGCAGGAGGGAGGCTGCAGTTAAGTCTTAGAAAAAGAAGCCTCAGGGATTAGCTCTGTGACCGAAAATTGTTTTTCCAGGCGTGACCTCTCATTGGCAAAAACGAGCGTGTCCCTGCATTAGTCCGCGGAATTGGCCATGATTCCTGAGAAGTGGGGACAGGAATCCAGTTTCCACCCACCGTGCCGCACCATCATACTTTGGTTCGCCACTCCGTCCCTTGGACTTCCCGATAGGACCAGCCTCAATATACTAATATAGCGAGTGAGAAGTCGTTGATTTCATCCAATGGGAGGAGGTAGGGTGGTGGTGGGGAAGGGGGGAAACTCACCGCTCTCCAGCGTGCATTCCATATTTATTTTTTTGCTCGTTAGACTAGTCTCACCATTTCTACTCAGACATCTCCGGTGCTATCTAGCATTCGCATCTCCACGGACTGAGGGAGGAGGGTAAAGTGGAGTGAGTGAGTGAGTGGGTGAGTGAATGAGTGAATGAGTGACGGGTTGTGGAACCCCCAAATTCCAGATAGTGAAGTGAGGCGGTCTTTTTACCGAGTTCCCCTCCTTCGTGTCTGTCCGTCCGTCTCCCTTTAGGCTCAAAGAGAGAAACTAGTTGTAATAGGTATTGTGAATATCTATGACACAGGTGAAATTGTTATTGTAATTCGATTTTGTACTCGAGTAGCTTGTATGGGTATATCCTGCATGACATGTTGGAGCGGCTCCCTCTGTGCTGGGCCGTAGGAAGCGGCCGGTTGTGCAAGCGTTTCCACCATGATCCCATCTGCTGCTTCTCATCTCGCAGAAGGACTCCAAGACTACGGGATATGCAGGTGGGGTATTCGTCGTTTAGCTTTATCTACCCCTCCATCCAATTGCTTTTTCATTTCCATTCGACTCGAGCCATTCCTCCCTCTGGCCCATGCCTAAAAACCCTCTCTCTTGCTCGCTGTTTAGCGTTACTTGTCGGTGTTACAAAACAGATCCTTATCGCTACGCTCCCATTGGTGGGATCAACGTCCTACACCATCGAAACGTCAAATACCAAACTTTTGGGCTCTAGTTTTCTCGTCTAAGGGATGGGAGTTGTATGCCACCTTGCCGCTTCCGGACTTTTTTGTTACGTTTTTGTTTTCCACCCTCCGGGATCGACCGCGCGAGGGAAGGAGAACGACAAAGCTCTGCCCCAGCGCTTCCGTATTCCACCTCCCGGTACTTTTTAACCCCACACTATTTACTGTTAGATACCGGTGCATCCCGCGTTCTCCAGGAGATATGGGAGGCTTTGAGGTAACCCAAGTCCATCCTACCGGTGGCTTTTCTGATACAAGTACTGTGCGAGGATGTTACACTACCACTACCACCACCACCACCATCATCATCATCATCATCATCACAACACCCAGAGAAATGTTTTGCATCCAGGTTTTCAGAATGATTTCAGAGGAAGAAGGAAAGAAAAAAACCGCTCCCCACTCTACCGTAAATTGAAAATAACTTGCATTGTACCCCGGTAGAAACTGTTTGCTCTTGTACACTCGTGACCTTCCTCCCTCCTCTCACTTGTTTAAACATGGGCAAACAGTGGGTTGAGACTACCGGTATGTCGGCATCTCCAGCGCTATGTAGGAAATCATGCCATTGAAACGCCAACACACTCTCTTTCCAGACTAGGACCCGTCCGGCGGGGGCTAGTAATTGAGTTACTGTCGAGCATTACGCCAGAGAAATCCCTCCTTTTGCCCTCTTTGGAATCGTGGTTGTTTCCCCTCCCCCCGATTCTAATGCTCGCCCCCAAGGTATTATGTTACGAAGGAAGCACCCTGCTTTCCCCGCCCGCCCTTCTTTGAGTCTTCAGGGCTGCGGGGAAATGTTGTCTCCGCCTTTAAAGAGAGGCCCTTTCCTCCCTCCGTGCGAAGAGTGGCCAGACGTGAAGCCTCTAGGTGAAGACCCTCAAAAAGAAAACCCCTCCATCACAGTTGAAGCTTGCAAATCCTTTATCTACCCCTTCACTTCCCACGCAACTCTACAAACTCCTCCCAACACACCCCACTTCACTCAAGGAGGAAAGAAAGAAAGAAAAAACTTCCAAACTTCACAACTTTAGATCAGTGAAACTTCAACATGTCCAACCTTGCCCCCGAGCCAGAATTCCAGCAAGCTTATAATGGTGAGGATACTCTCCGTTGGCTTTAGGTTTTTCGTGGGTCCGCTGTGATGGACTTGTCAATTTTGCTAACAAACTTTCCTTCTACTAGAGCTTGTTCACTCCCTTGAGGGATCAAAACTCTTCCAGGCTTCTCCAGATCTCAAGGCTGCTTTGCCCGTCGTCTCCGTCCCCGAGCGTGTTATCCAGTTCCGTGTCACTTGGGAGGATGACAAGGGCAATTTCCAAGTCAACCGTGGATACAGAGTTCAATTCAACTCTGCTCTCGGCCCCTACAAGGGTGGTTTGAGATTCCACCCCACTGTCAATCTATCCATCCTCAAGTTCTTGGGTTTCGAGCAAACCTTCAAGAATGCCTTGACTGGACGTAAGTTGTTGCCTACATCCCCTAATATTTAAAAGTTTGCCCCGATTAACCTTATATTTTTCCTCTAGTCAACATGGGTGGTGGTAAGGGAGGATCTGACTTCGACCCCAAGGGAAAGTCTGACAACGAGATCCGCCGCTTCTGCTATGCTTTCATGCGTGAGCTCTCCAAGCACATTGGCCAATTCACTGATGTTCCGGCTGGTGATATCGGTGTTGGTGGTCGCGAGGTCGGATACCTCTTCGGTGCCTACAAGTCCTACAAGAACCAGTTCGAGGGTGTCTTGACTGGAAAGGGAATCACTTGGGGTGGTTCTTTGATCCGCCCGGAGGCCACTGGTTACGGTCTTGTCTACGTTAGTTTGCCTCTTTCCCCCCGCTTTATCCTTACAGCATCAATACCCCTTCTATGACGTATTGATGAACAAAGCTGATCCTCATTGACAGTATGTTGCCCACATGATTTCTTATGCTTCTGGTGGAAAGGAAACTTTCGCCGGCAAGCGTGTTGCTATTTCTGGCTCTGGAAACGTTGCCCAATACGCAGCCCTTAAGGTCCTCGAGCTCGGAGGAAAAGTTATCACACTCTCTGACTCCAAGGGTGCTTTGATTGCCACCGGCGAGGAGGGTTTCAACGAGACCGACATTGAACTCATTGCCAAGTTGAAGCTCGACAGAAAGTACCTTACCGAGCTCCACACTGCCGAAGACTCCTTCCGGTCTCGCTTCAAGTACCTCCCCGGTGAGAGACCCTGGTCGAACGTCGACAAGGTCGATGTCGCTCTTCCCTCTGCAACCCAGAACGAGGTTTCTGAGCAGGAAGCTAGAGACTTGATCGGTAAGGGATGCAAGTTCTTGGCTGAGGGCTCCAACATGGGATCTACCCAGGAGGCTATCAACGTTTACGAGGAGGATCGTAAATGTCGCAAGGCCGGTGAGTAGCGTTTACCATTCCCCAGCTTCTCTTGAATATGTACTGATCTTCGCTAGATGGTCTTTGGTATGGCCCTGCTAAGGCTGCCAACTGTGGTGGTGTCGCTGTCTCTGGTCTTGAGATGGCTCAGAACTCCCAGCGTGTCTCCTGGACCTCTGAGCAGGTCGACAAGGAGCTTGCCGGAATCATGGAGAGATGCTTCTGGAACTGCTTGAACACCGCTAAGGAGTATTACGACATTGCCGAGGGCGAGCTTCCTTCTCTTGTTGCTGGCGCCAACATTGCTGGTTATGTCAAGGTTGTTAGCGCTATGAAGGCGCAAGGAGATTGGTGGTAAAAAAATTCCTTAATTCCGTATTTCTCCGGCTTCCATATTTTAGTTTAGTTCCGGTCGATTGGGTGTTGGATTTACACTTAATCGCTTTCCTATTTTTTTTTCTATTCCCCTTGTGTTATATTGAGCTGTCAATTTTCTGGGAGGCGTCGCACGGCATTAACGATTCAATGAATCTATTTTTCAGAGAATAAATTACGAAGGTTTTTCTCCCGACATTATTTAAATGTGATCAAGTCTCTTGTAATGGCATGTGAAGTGGGGGTCACACCTGGTTGACTTTTTAGAGTTGTATGCGGCCAAGCCATGACAGGGGTGAGCTTATATGCACCAAGATCGGTCTAACCACATGTCGAGGGATGGGCGTATTCAATAGCAGTATCGGGATCATAGATCCTTGCGCATACCTCTCGGATGCTATCCTGGCCGAGACCTACCAAGTTAAATACGATATATTAAATGCCACAGAAAGGGTTCACTAGCAACGAAAAGCAAAACATTTTACTCCCCAAATAACCCAAGTGAATCCCAAGAGATGACGGAAATTTTTGGGAAACAACTTGGGCTAGACAGACACATAGAAACCCTTTCCAACGGTCCAACCGTTCGTTACGTAATTCCAGACACCGGAAACCGACCCTCTCGTCTCCTTTAGTGATGGTATCATAGTCTGAATACAAAAAAGTACCACCTCGGCATAAATTTGGAGTGTGTGTGTCCGCTCTTACCGTTCTCAACCAAAAAAGAGAAAGAAGAGAAATCCATATTAATTAGAATCAAAGAGGAAGGATCGGTTCCAATTAATTAGTTCTTGTATGATAATAATATTATATAGGGAGTTTTTCTTCAAAACCTCGGCCGCTGTTAAGGTCGATTCTAGACGCCGGCACCATAAAGCTATGATATGTTAATTTGCCTTTGACCGTTTTGGAAAGTGTGGTTGATTGGTTGATTGATTCCACGCAAGGCAAAGGCAGTTTCACTTCACTTCTTTCCATGGGTAAATCTTGCTAACGGTCTGTGCCTGCCTGCCTGTCGGGTGTGTGTGGTATTAATTTGTACCGGTATTTTAGGATACATTCTAGAGACATCCTAAACCGGTCACACGATCCCTCCCTCCCTCCCAGATTACCGTACTCAACGCGGATCCATATCTAATCCACTTCCGAGACACTCTTTACTTGTACTAGTACAGGAGAAGGTCTAGGTGGATTGAATGAATCCACGATGGGCCTTGCGGCACGGCTAGTGCACTGTGCTGTGTATAGCACTTCTCCCTCCTTTCCTGACTCCCTCCCTTCTCCTCCCTCCCTTCCTTCATTCCTTCATCGCCATCACAATGCCCCTCAGACTAAAAGAGTCCGACCTCCCCTCCCTCACCTCCAAAACCGCCCTAGTAACCGGCGGGACCTCAGGCATCGGCCTACAAACCGCCATCCTCCTGGCCAGCCAGGGCGCAACCGTGCACATCGCCTCCCGCAACGCCGCAAAGGGCGAGGGAACCGTGGCCGCCCTGCGCGTGCGCTACCCATCCCACACATACCACTACCACCCCCTCGACCTCTCCAACATCGCCAGCGCCGCCGCCTCGGCGGCGGACTTCGCGCGCGACAAAAATGTAGACCTAGACATCCTGGTTGCGAACGCCGGCGTGGCCTGCGTCCCCGTGGACGAGTTGTCGGCCGACGGGCTGGACATGGCGTTCGCCGTGAACCACGTTGGGCACTTCGTCTTCATATCCGGGCTGCTGCCCCTGCTGCGGAGGGCGGCGAAGAGGAGCGGGGACGCGCGCATCGTCATCACGAGTTCCGATGCGTACAAGTTTGTCGACGGGGTCGATTTGTCGGATGTTGGGCGCAGGGTTCCCGGTGATGGGGAGAGCATTCGCCACTTGCCCGCTGCTATGAGGAGGTATGGGAGGAGTAAGCGGGCTAATATACTCTTCGCTATGGAGTTGGATAGACGTTTGCGTGCTCCGGATGGGCTGGGGGGCTGCGCGGGTGTTAGGGTTAATTTGTGCCATCCTGGGACTATTGGTGCGACGGGGTTGGGGGATGGGGTATATACTTGCTTTTCCACCTTCTCTACTGCCTTTTGGTTTTATTATACCCCTTGCTAATGGAATGGGGTAGACCGCCTTTGGCATGATGGCCCGGATGTCGGGGCTCACGCGCAAACTCATCACTATCGTTAGCCTTACCCCGCGCGAGGGTGCGATGACGCAGACGCTGCTGGCTGCCGCAGAGAAGGTCCGTGAGGACGATGTGCACGGGAGCTTCTTTGCTCCCAAGACTGGATGGAATATGCGCTATGCGCATTCCGAAGAGGTCGACTTGGGCGAGTGGGCACGGAGTGAGGAGGACGCCAAGGCTTTGTGGGAGTGGACTGAGGGGTGGGTTGATAAGGTCCTTGGGAAGGGGAATTGGGGGGGCGAGTGATGGGTTGTGCATTCACAGGGTGGGGGGGTACTTCCCCCCCCTCCCCCTTCCTCCCCTCCGTTGTATGATCCCCGGGGGGTTGGGCCGTGTACACATGTTTTTCTGTTCCTCCCATGGGATACCGGTATGGTGCTTTAGCGATTGCTCTTTGCTTTTTCCTTTAGATTACTTTTCCCACGAGAGATTTCTTTTATTATGTACAGTAAGCAACAGGAAAACTTTTATACCTATATCTTACACCGTGAGAATTCCTAAAACTCCCAGAGCGAAAGTAGGGGATTCACCACAGCCTCAGGAAAATCCTGCTTCCCTTCTTCCCTCTCAACCTCAAAGAAAATCCTCTTGGGCACCCCAAACTCTACAACCGGCGGTCTCTCGGAATTCACATTCTTCTTCATTTCTGCTGCAAACATCTGCCAAACGTTAGCTCCAACTAATCCCTCACATGGGGGGGGGATAAGAAAGAATACTCACACTCCCGTAAGAATGGTCCAAAAAGTCCTCAAGTCC